>ERZ1026860.125-NODE-125-length-59225-cov-12.590772_pt1 | contig 59225 bp, 63 predicted proteins | sample MGYA00380160_ERZ1026860 | MGnify/ENA primary metagenome ERZ1026860 (study PRJEB33269, sample SAMEA4719796) | human gut metagenome | biome: human-associated habitat; feature: organic feature; material: feces | place: Cameroon | collected 2013-10 ... | reverse complement strand
CTAAAACGAAGTCTTTCGAGTCAAAAGACTTCGTTTTCTTCTGAAAAAACGCCGTGTTTTCATCTGAGGCAACCTTCTTATCATTTTGAAAGTGCCGTTTTGCATGAAAATCACCTCAAAACACGAAAAAATTCCGCCGACTTACCTGTTTTGCTTTCTTGCTTCGTTGTTTAGAAAATAAGGATAAAGAAATAGTGTTTTGTTGATTTTGAGATGTAATGCGGAGGGCTTTGTTGCTTTTACCGGACTATCGTTTTTATTGCTCTGAGTTGTCCGGTATGATGGCATGAATTTGTCCTTAAAGTACGTGCTGTTTGTTTGAATATCGGAAATGATAAATCGAGCCTGCATTGAATTTTTCGGAAAATAATTTGGAGGGAAGGGAAAATATACTTACCTTTGCTTGCATGAAATAATATTATTACAAACTTAAAAACAGAGCAAATATGAAGATTTATCACACATCGGAAATCAAGAACATTGCCCTTTTGGGCGGAGCAAAGTCCGGTAAAACGACTTTGGCGGAGAGCATGGCTTTTGAGGGAAAAGCCATAAGCAGAAGAGGTGTTGTCGAAGATGGCAACACGGTATCGGATTACAGAGACATAGAAATCGAAAGGAAGGGCTCTGTGGTCTCTAGTCTTATGTATGCCGAATACAACAATAAAAAGGTTAACATCATCGATGTACCCGGTTATTCGGATTACCAAGGAGAGGCAGTCGCGGCACTGAATGTCGTGGAGACGGCAGTGGTTGTGATAAATTCTCAAATAGGCGTGGAGGTCGGAACGGAGATTGCGTTCCGTCATACTGCGGGAATGGCAATTCCTTTGATGTTCGCAATGAACCAACTCGACCATGAAAAGTCGGATTTCGAGGAACAAATCAAGGAATTGAAAGAGTTCTTCGGCGACAAGATAACGATAGTGCAGTATCCTGTCAATCAGGGGCAGGGGTTCGATTGCTTTATCGATTTGATAATGCAAAAGATGTACAAATACCCCAAGGGAGGCGGTAAACCCGATATTTCACCCATACCCGATAGCGAAAAAGAGAAAGCGGAGCAACTCAGGTTGGCGTTGGTCGAGAATGCGGCAGCCGGTTCGGACGATTTGATGGAGAAATATTTCGATAACGGAGATTTGGCGATAGATGAGGTAAGACGCGGTTTGAGATTGGGTATGGCTGCAAGGAATGTGTTCCCTGTTTTATGCGTATCGGCAAAAGAGAACATAGGTGTGGGCAGATTATTGGAGTTCATAACTTTCAATGTGCCGTCTCCGACAGAGGCTCTTCACACAAAAACTCTCGTTTCAGGCGAAAAAATAAAATACGATGAGGCTTCGCCCACAACTCTCTTCGTTTTCAAAACCGCAAATGAAGCACATGTGGGAAATATCGCTTACATGAAGGTGATGAACGGTGAGTTGACGGAGGGAATGGATGTCGTGAATTCCGATAACGAGGGCAGAGAAAGAGTATCGCAGGTTTTCGTCAATTCGGGTAAGAACAGAGTGAAGATAAACAAGGCTGCAGCAGGGGACATCGTATCCACAATGAAGTTGAAAGACGTCAAGACGAACGCAACTCTCACTTCGGCGAAGAACATAGGCGACCGATTAAATCCCATTAAGTTTCCGGAACCTATATATACAACAGCCATAAAAGCCGTTGAGGCTTCCGATGAGGAAAAACTCGGCATTGCTCTGAATGAATACGCTTCCAATGATTGTTCATTGAGGGTCGAGGTGAACAAGGAGTTGAAACAGACTCTTGTGAAAGGAATGGGAGAATATCATATCAATACATTGAAATGGTATTTGGACAATGTATATAAAATTCCTACCGAATTATCGGCACCGAAAATACCTTACAGAGAGACCATAACCAAGAGTGCAGAGGCTTCTTACCGGCATAAGAAACAGTCTGGCGGAGCAGGTCAGTTCGCAGAGGTTTCCCTTATGATAGAACCGTATTACGAGGATATGCCTCAGCAAAAGAAATACCCTGTACGCAATACCGAAGAAGCGGCTTTGGCATGGGGCGGAAAATTGGTGTTCAACAACTGCATAGTGGGAGGAGCCATCGACGCAAGGTTCATGCCTGCCATATTGAAAGGCATAATGGAGAAAATGGAAGAGGGACCTTTGACAGGTTCGTATGCAAGAGACATTGTTGTCAATGTGTTTGACGGAAAGATGCACCCTGTCGATAGCAACGAGTTGGCATTCAAACTTGCCGGACGCAATGCTTTCAAAGATGCTTTCCGCAATGCGGCTCCGAAAATACTCGAACCTATATACGATATGGAAATTCTTGTTCCTTCCGAACTGATGGGCGGAGTGATGACGGATTTGCAGACACGTCGTGCGATGGTTACGGGCATGGATGCGGAGGGAATGAACACCGTTATACGTGCAAAAGTTCCTTTGGCGGAGATGTACCGTTATTCCACGGCATTGTCCTCCATTACTTCGGGCAGGGCTGTTTACTCCATGCAGTTTGCCGAATATGAAGCAGTGCCTGCGGACGTTCAATCCAAGCTGCTGAAAGCATACGAAGAACAAACGAAAGACGAGGAATAAACTCCGCAAGAAAAAATTGCCGTTTCATTCGAGTGAAACGGCAATTTTATTTTCAGCCTTTGCAGATGGTGCTTTTTTAGTGGCGACATATACTTTTATTGCTATATTCTTCCCCAGTATTTCCGCAAGAACCATTCGCCTCCGAGGCAAAGAACGATTGCTATCCAGTACCAAAAACTTTCAATGAGTTTTTGGTTATGCACTTCTGTGTGGATTACCGGTTTGATTGTGTCGTTTTGCAAAAGTAACTGCTCCAAGGTTTCAAGTTGTGAGGCGTAGAGCATCTTCGCTCCTGTTTTTCGGGACAGTGTGTTCAACATGCCGTGGTCTGCAACGAGGTTCACAGCCTCCGCTTCCGTTTCGGCAACCACGAAAGAGCCTGTTGCCTTATGGATTACGCCTGAAAGTGTGGTTTGTGCGAGATAAGTGTAACTGCCGGAGGCGAGTGTGCCGGCGTTTAGGAAGTATGCGTTGTTCGTTTTCGAAAACGTGTGTTTGTATTCCATGCCTTTTTCGTTGCGAATGGTGATTTGCACTTCCGGAGTGTTGATTAATTGGTATGATTGATTGTATAGTTCGGCTTCGAAGGTAACATCGTTGCCGCGGTTGAAGATATTATCATGCTTAACCCTGAACAGGCTTTTGTCGGCACTGCTTACGAGGTATTGTATGCTCTTTGCCATTATCTCGTCTGCCTCATCGCTGCTTTGATTCAAAAGCATGTTCTGCAATCTCCACTTCCAAATGTTCTCTCCGCAGATTATACCGCTTTTTTGTTGTGCATTATTATGGAAACACAGCAATGGATAATCCGTCTTAACGCCGTTTACATATTGGTACGCCAAAGTCTGAGTGGCAGGAGAAGCATTGAAGCGTGCCAATGGCGTATTCAATGGCGGCATATCGCCGAATATGTCGCAGGCTGCTTTGCCAAGGGAGAACAAAGTGAAGTTGGTGTTGTATAAAGCCTGCGATTGGGCTTGCGAAGACTTGTTGTAAGGTGTTACGACCAAGCCTGCATCGAGCCTGTTGAACAAAGAAAAGTCTGTTTTCGCACCGAGAATATACAAAATGGGTATGCCCTTGGCTTGAAGTGCTTTCAAATAATCATAACTCTCGGCAGAGAATGGCAACTGATGGGCAATCAGCAAATCGATTTGTGTGCTTGTCAGCTCGTTTCGCCGTGAGAACAGTTGAGATTCGATGTTATAATTCTTGTTCTTGGAGATGCTTTGCTTTATTGCGGATATATCGGGGTGCGGAACGGCTGCCAAAAGTACTATGTTCCGGCGAGAGTCCAATATTTCAACGAAAAACTCTCTCACATTGTTCGCTCGGTTCGCTTCGTTTTCGCATTCGGCGAGTTTAACCGTGAATTTATGAACTCCGGCTTTGGAACAGGAAGTCTTGAAAGGCACGGTCAGCGAGTACTTGTCGCCATTTATGGAAACAGGTTTCGATAACAATATTTTGCCATCATGAAACAGTTGCAATGTCGTGCTTTGTCCATCGGCTTTGAGAGCCTTAATCGTTATTTCGATGGGAAACTCATCGTCCATATAGGCGATTTTATTGCAGCGTACATTGCTTACGGCAAGATCTCTTCGCCGAGTGGTGTCGCCGAGTGCCACGGTGAAAATCGGAATGTTTAATCGTTCGCAAACATTCAGAGGATTTGCTCCCGTGGTGCTTATTCCGTCCGTGGCAAGCACTATTGCCGAGAGGTTTTGTCCGGAGTGTTCGTCGCGTATCTCTTCCAGACATTCCGCAATATCCGTTTGGACACCGTCAAATCGGAAAGGTCTCTTTTCTTTCTCAGTATCTATTTCTTCGCTTTGCGAGGTGAATTTCCTGATTCTTACATCGAAATGTTTCTTCAACTTTTCTCCGAATTTCAGAAGCTCGTTCATGTAGTCCGAACGGTGGTATAGAGAATCCTTGGTGAGAATAAGCGATGAAGAATTGTCTTGTGCGATGACCACTATCGGCTTTTCGCTACGGTGTACGGAGGTTTTGACCACAGGCGATAGCAGAAGAAACAGTATCAACAACAAGGATAGAAAACGGAAAACGGCAAGCGTATTCCTTTGTCTTGCGGAGTACGCAGTATTTTGGTTGAAAAAGTATGCGAAATATGTGATTGCCGCTGCCGAAATCAATATCGGAAAAAGCCAAAACAAGGAATATTCCGTGAACATGGTATCAGTTTATATGGCGTTCCTTTTTGATTTTCTCGTATGCGTTGTTTATTTCCTTGAACTTCTCATTGGCTGCCCTCTGAGCATCTTCTCCGAGATTTGCAACCTTGTCGGGGTGATATTTTATGCACATACGCTTATAGGCTTTCTTCACTTCCTCATCTGTGGCGTTCTTATCTACCTGCAAAATCACGTATGCCGAATCCGTTACCTCGAAATACATAGCCTCGATGCTTCGATAGTCCGCCGTCGATAAGCCTATCAGGTTGGCAATACGTTCTATCAAATCTCTTTCGCTTCGAGAGCATTCCGTATCCGCAACGGCTATTCCGAAAAGATAGTGGAGCAGTTGTAACTTCGTTGCGTAGGGAAAAGCGGTACGTATCTTCTCGCAAGCCTGATAAACATCTATATTCTTGTCCAAAAGTTGGCGGAGAATATCCAACTTGTTTTGCAAATTCTCTCTGCCGAAGTTTTTTGCGAAGAACTCTTTCACGAAGTTCAATTCGCTTTTCATGACTTTTCCGTCGGCTTTCATCACCGCTGCCGTCAAAATCAGCAAACCCATTATGAAGTCTCCGTGTTGCTCTCCTTCGACATATTCTTTCTTAACCATTCTTTCCAAAAGCGAACCGACCGCAAATCCGATTACACCTCCGAATATGCCGCCTCCGAAAGCAACACCCAGAATTCCACCTATCCATTTGAATAAACCCATCTTCCTATTGTTTCTATGTGAACGAATTGCAAAGATAGTCTTTTTCGCCGAAAGAATTTAGTGGAACGGCGTTTTGTTTTACTGAAAGGGCGTTTCGTTGAAACGAAATCGCAAATCCGTGCGAGTTTATGGCTCGGGAATATTTTTTCGTATCTTTGCACTTCTTTTTCAGTGTTATGCGATGATGGTGAAAGATGGTTTGGAAAGTTTGAAATCCCGCTTGAAAGGTGAATTACGCTTTGACGAGGTAAGCCGTATCTTGTATTCCACCGATGCGTCTGCATACAGGCAGATGCCTTTGGCTGTGTTCGTGCCATGCAAAGATTGTGTGGAGGATATAAGGTTGCTTTTGAATTTTTGTAAGCGAAACGAAGTATCTCTCATTCCTCGTGCCGGCGGTACGTCTCTTGCCGGTCAGGTCGTGGGAGAGGGTATTGTGGTCGATGTGAGCAAAAATCTGAAAGATATTATCGAGGTAAACAAGGAAGAACATTGGGTTCGGGTGCAACCGGGTGTCGTGTTGGAAGATTTGAATATCTTTTTGAAGCCTTACGGTTTGTTTTTCGCTCCCGAAACTTCAACTGCAAACCGTTGTTGCATAGGAGGCATGGTGGGAAATAATTCTTGTGGTCTGCATTCCTTGGTTTACGGTAGCGTGAGAGAGCATATTTTGGAGGCTAAGGTCATTCTTGCGGACGGAGAGGAAGTCGTGCTGAAAGAGATTGATGAGAGCGAGTGTCTTAAAAAGGCTGAAAAGGATACTGCGGAGGGCAGGATATACAGGTATATACTCGATACCTATTCGGACAAAGAAATAAAGAATGCGGTTGAAGATGCTTTTCCCGATAGAAGTCTTACGAGAAGGAATAACGGTTATGCGTTGGATACTTTGACAGAGGAATTTCCGCTGAATCTTGCCCGCCTGTATTGCGGCAGCGAGGGTACATTGGCTTTTGCCACGGAATTCAAATTAAACCTGCTGCCTTTGCCTCCGAAGGAGAAGGCGTTGGTGTGTGTGCATTTCAATTCCTTGCAGGACAGTTTCAAAGGAAATCTGACGGCTTTACGGCATAAGCCTATGGCTGTGGAACTGATGGATAACAACATCATAGAGGCGGCATACAGGAATTTGGAACAGAGGGAGAATACTTTCTTCATAAAGGGTAAGCCGGAGGCTGTGTTGATTGTCGAGTTTGCAGCCGCAAAAAGGGAAGAACTGGAAAGAAAGACAGAGGCTCTTGTCGAAGATTTCAAAGTCGGGGGCAAGGCATACGATTACAGTATTGTTTATGGAGAGGATACGAAGAGGGTGTGGAATTTGCGGAAAGCCGGCTTGGGTTTGCTGACCAATGTCCCGGGGTCGTTAAAACCGGTATCTGTTGTGGAGGATACGGCTGTGGCGGTGGATAAGTTGCCGGATTACCTGCGGGAGTTTCAAGATATGCTCGACGGGTATGGTTTGAGTTGTGTGTATCATGCCCATATAGCAACGGGGGAATTACACCTGCGTCCTGTATTGAATTTGAAAGAAAAGAAAGATGTGGAGTTGTTTCGGAGGCTTGCATACGATACCGCATTATTGGTGAAAAAGTATGGCGGCAGCCTGAGTGGGGAACATGGGGACGGAAGATTGCGTGGCGAGTGGATACCTCTTATGTATGGCGAGAGGGTTTATGGTTTGATGAAAGAAATGAAGCATGTTTGGGATTCCGACAACGTTTTCAACCCCGGTAAGATAGTGGACAGTCCGGCAATGAATGGCAATCTGCGATATGAGGGGGCAAGGCATGAAGATTTTCATACGTATTATGATTTCACCAAGGAACAAGGTGTGTTGTGTGCGGCAGAACAGTGCAACGGTGCGGCAGAATGCAGAAAGGGCAGTCTTATCGGAGGTTTGATGTGTCCGACTTTCAAGGTCAGCGGCAGGGAAGAGGAGAGTACACGGGCGAGGGCAAACATAGTAAGGGAAATGCTTTCTTTCTCCGATGAGAAAGACCCTTTGGGAAGCAGAGAGGTGAAGCAGGTATTGGACGATTGCCTGATGTGCAAGGCTTGCAAGAGGGAATGTTCGTCCAATGTGGATATAAGTAAATTGAAAAGCGAGGCTTTGCAGCATTATTACGATAAGCACGGCTACCCTTTGAGTGTACTGTTGATGAACAGCCTGCCACGCATGCAGAGAATAGCTGCGGCAATGCCGTCCGTGTATAATTTTTTTGTTACAAACGGATTTACATCAGGCTTGTTGAAGTCGGTTATGGGCTTTGCGGAAGAAAGAAAGTTGCCGAAAATTCGATACTGCAACTTCGATAAACTGATTAAACAGGAAACAGGGTCGAATGAAAGGGTCGAGAAATCCGGTGGTCATACCATATACATATATATAGACGAGTTTTCCCGTTTTCAAGATACGAATGTGGCAAAGAAAGCAGTGGCATTGTTTTCGGCTTTGGGCTACAAGGTAAAGAAAGCTCCTGTCTGCGAAAGCGGAAGAATAGCGATAAGCAAAGGAATGCTCAAAAGAGCAAAGAAAATCGTAAGAAAGAATATAGAAGCCTTACTGTCTGTTATTTCAAAGGATAGTCCATTGGTAGGCTTGGAGCCGTCGGCATTATTGAGTCTGAGAGATGAGTATCCGGTTTTGGCGAATGAGTTCGACGGGTTGGAGGAGATGAACCGTAATGTCTATCTTTTCGATGAGTTTATTGCGAAAGAAATAGACGAAAACAGAATAAAGAGTTCGTCATTCACAGACAAGGAAGAACATATCCTCCTTCACGGACATTGTCAGCAAAAGGCATTGATAGGCACTGCCTGCATGGAAAAAATGTTATCTTTGCCGAGAAATTACAAAGTTGAGGTACTTCCTACGGGTTGTTGCGGCATGGCGGGAAGTTACGGATACGAGAAAAGACATTACGAAATGAGCAAAAGGATTGCAGAGAGTGTTCTCGTGCCTGCGATAAAGAATGCACCGGAAGAAACAATCGTTGCTGCTCCCGGCACAAGTTGCAGAGAACAAATAAGGCACTTTACTTCGCGAGAGGCTTTGCATCCGCTTGAAATACTGTATAACGCATTGAAACCAAATCATAAAAGCAAATGAATCGCCTGTATCATAAAATGTTGGCATTGATAGATAAATTCATGTCCGACAGGTATATTCCGGCATGGGTTGTCGCTTTGATAGATGCCGTAATCGTTGTGTTGTCCGTTTTTATATCGGGATTGCTTCTCGATGTGAAAGAAAAATGGTTTCATTTTCCTTTCGATGCTTATTCTTTGCGGTTCATTTGTTTTACGAGTATTTTGCTCATATCGGCTTTGAGAGTGTTCAATGTTCATCGCAGTGTGATAAGATACTCTTCTTTCAGCGATATGATGCGAATTCTTCTTGCGGTGCTTTCTTCCACGGTTGTACTTTTTGTAATCGATGCCGTGTATAAGTTCAATGTCGGCATGGATTATATTCCGAAAGAGCTTATCGTGATAGATGCCTGTATCAGTTATGTGTTATTGTTCATGTTTCGTATGTTTGTGCGATGGCTTTTCGAGAAAGCGTACAAGGCTGGTATAAATACGGAACTGAATACACAGGTCGTGATTTTCGGTGCGGGTAGGACGGGTACGGCAACGGCTAATACTCTTGCGAGTGCTTCGAGAAAATATTATATCAAGGGCTTCATAGATGATGATCCCAATCTTTGCGGAAAGACGATAATGGGTCAGAAGATTTATCCGAGGGAAAAGCAGGAGTTTTTGATTAAGTACAAGGATATAGACCAACTTATCATTGCAACGAACAGGATAAGCACGGAAAGAAAGAACGAAATTTTCGAGTTGTGCCATGCAAATAAGGTGAAGGTTCTTACCGTGCCGCCCATAAGTACGTGGACGGACGGTAAATTAAGCGAAAATCAGATTAAGGAAATAAGAATTGAAGACCTTCTGGGCAGGAAAGAGATAAAAATCAACAGTAATCTTATTAACAGCGAGCTGTCGGGTAAAAGGATTTTGATAAGCGGTGCTGCCGGAAGCATAGGAAGTGAAATCGTAAGGCAGTTGACAAATTTCCCTGTCGAACTCATATTGTTGGACGCTGCCGAGACGCCGCTCTATAATATAGAAAACGAATTGGAGGATAAGTATCCGAATGTTCATAAGGATATTATCATTGCTTCGGTTACCGATAAGAATGTTTTGAAAGAGGTGTTCGCAAAGTATAAACCCCAAATCGTTTTTCATGCTGCGGCATATAAGCATGTGCCTATGATGGAACGTTCGCCTTATGAGGCGGCATACAATAATATTATAGGTACAAAGAATATTGCGGATACGGCTTTGGAGACAGGAGCGGAGAAGTTCATAATGATTTCCACCGACAAGGCGGTCAATCCCACCAATGTGATGGGTGCAAGCAAGAGATATGCCGAGATGTATATACAGCAGTTGAATTTCCGTGGCGTAACCAAGTTCATAACCACCCGTTTCGGAAACGTGTTGGGTTCGAACGGAAGCGTTATTCCTCGTTTCAAGGCTCAAATTCTTCGAGGCGGTCCCGTAACTGTTACTCACCCCGAAATCACTCGTTATTTCATGACAATTCCCGAGGCAAGCCGTTTGGTTTTGGAGGCTGCCACCATGGGAAAAGGCGGTGAGATATTCCTTTTCGATATGGGTGAAGCGGTAAAGATACGTTCCCTTGCCGAAAGAATGATAAAACTTTCGGGGCTTGAACCTGATAAGGATATTGAAATAAAATACACGGGCTTGCGTCCCGGCGAAAAACTGATGGAAGAGCTTCTGACAAAGAAAGAGAACACCCTTCCGACATATCATGAGAAGATATTCATTGCAAAGCAGGAAGATGTAAATCCGCAGGATGTTGAAAAAAGTATATGCGAATTGGCTGAACTTCTGTCTTCCGACCAAGAGAACAGAGATATGGCAATAGTGGAGAATATAAAGCACTTGGTTGCCACTTTCAAAAGTAACAACAGCATTTACGAAGTGCTTGACGAAAAGAATGAAAAGGCATAAGGCATTTATAGCGGGTAATCCGAAAAGTATAAACCTGCAAAATTTCAGAAGCCTTGTGGGAGATTACTTTTCCGATACCGAGGTTTCGGCAGATATAAACTTCGGTATAAGAAATTTTTTCTCTGCTTTTGTGCAAACAAGGCGGGAACTGACTGCTTACAAGCCCGATATTATCATATTGTATCAACTGAACCTTACGGCTTTCATTACTTTGCTGGCAAACAAAAGGCGTATCCCCGTTCTTGCCGTCGGAGTGGGCAGCGATGTTCTGCTTATGCCGAAGCGTAATTTCATATTCGGAAAAATGTTACGCTACATTCTTTCGCATTCCACACATTACAATGCAGGCAGCGATTATCTTGCTTCTCAAATGCGGCTGTATTGCCCTGCCGGCAGCGACATCATGATTGCCAACCTCGGAATAACACCCGTCGAGCCGACGGAAAAACAAAACATCATATATTCCAATCGTCTTCATTCCCCACTTTACAGAGTGGAGTTCATAATCAAGGCATTCGCAAACTTTGTACGCAAACCTGTGTATGCGGATTGGAAACTTGTCGTGGCAGGCTGCGGCAGGGAAAAGGAATTTTCGGACTTGGCAAAAGCATTGTCGATAGGAGATAAGGTCGAAATAACAGGCTGGCTTACCCCTTCGCAAAATGCAGAATACTATGCCAAAAGCATGGTTTACGTATCCATTCCCATAAGCGACGGAGTGCCTGCCTCTCTCATGGAAGCCGTGAGTGCGAAATGCCTACCTGTGCTAAGTAATATACCTGCGTACGAGAGCCTTACGGAAAACGGCTTGCAAGCAGTAATGCTTAGCGATGAGGAAATAGGGAATTGCGATTTCTTGGATAAAGCATTGACTTGCGGTACAGCCGAAATGATGGAACGCAACAGCAAATTCGTGCATACCTTTTCCGATAAGGAAATCAACAGAATGCGATTTACGGATTTGTTCGATGCGATTTTCGCCTCTCTAAAACCATAATTTCCCCTTTTCAACAAACGTCTGTTCGTAAAGCACGGAAATGAAACGAGGAATATATTGCCTCGTGCTTGTAATTCGTGCTTTCAAACTGTTTTTTTTGTGTATTGAACAAATAATTCGATGAAATATTTGTCTGTTTGAAAACTTATATGTAGTTTTGTAGGCAAAACAATCAAATTATGAAGACAAGAGTATTATTATTGGCAGTTATTCTGGGCATATCTGGCTGGAATGCCAAGGCACAGTATCATTATGATCCGGAACCTATTGAAAGCATGTACGATTATTTGTACGTATTCGATACGAATTATATCGTGAACTGCTTTCTCTCCGATAATCCATTATATTTTAGAATTGATCTTGATGAATATCATTCATTTGAAAGTAATCCGTATTCATTGCCGTATTCAAAATTTGGTTGGTATAATCCATTGAAAGTTCGTTTCTGCGATTCAACTGCACCTGTGCCTGATGGTTACATAATAGGAGCCAATGTTTATGAAGGTACGAAGTATGCGGAGGCGTTTGCACAAGAGTATTATTTGGAGCGAATGCCTTCTGAATACACTATATGCGGTGTTGCAATAAAGTTAGGAGACAGTCCTATGTATGAGAGCAATCGAATCTGCATATTGAATCAAAATTTCGATACTTTATCCTCGACTGTTTTCCATACGAATACGGTTTATATTCCTTCCATGGATTCAATCTTCACATGGGAGGGTGGGGGTTGGAGTACATACTATTTTCCTTATGAAGACTATGATACGTTGACTAACATTAACAATTTCCGTATAGCGTTTGATGTGCCTTTATTCGGCACAGGCAATACATTCAGAGTGATACACACCTGCAATGTTTATTCTCCATGTATTTATGATTCTGTCAGAGCTCATGGGGGTGAATATAATATGGGATACAATCTTGATAGAATTCTGGTCGGACTTATAGACCATACAAGCCGTGAATACTTCGAAGATATAAGAGATTCATTGAATAATACATGGAGAGAAGGTAACTTATTGGTCGATGCGTATCTTGATACGCTCAAATCGATAGATAGTGTCATAACGCTTTGCAATTTCAGCGACCCCAAGTATTTGAAGCATGCCGGGCAGTGGGTTTTATTTGAAGATGATCCTGTATATGATTTGTATCAGAACATATACATTGCCATGGTTCCGATAATAATGGTTCCCAAGAGCGAGGGAGCATTAAGCGATGTCGAGATGGAGAAGGTGTGTTATCTCTTCCCAAACCCAGCAAAGGACTACATCAAAGTGCTGAGCCATTACACGATAAAGAATGTTGAAATATTCGATATTTCAGGCAAGTTGGTGGCAGAGAAGAAAGTGAACACTTTTGATGATGCAATGGATATAAGCAATCTGCCGTCAGGAAGCTATATCGTAAAAATACATACTCCTAAAGGCATTGCCAATAAGAAACTCATCATTCCATAGGGAATGGGCTTCTGCATTCTCTTCGGAGCAGAAGTTTTCATATTTGTATTTTTGACTACCTTTTGTGTATCAGACAAATAATCAAGTGAAATATTTGTCTGTTTGAAAACTTATATGTAGATTTGCAAGCAAAACAATCAAAAACGAGAGATATGAAAAGAATTACATTTTTATTGATGTGCATTATTGCCAATATGGCATATTTGAATGCACAAGTGTTTTCCAGAAGTTCTGCCGGAAGTGGAACTCATGATGTTGTATTTGGCAGTTCTGATACATTTTTGAATCATTACACACAAAAACTTCAATCGCTAAATGATACCACGCATATAGTATTCACACGAAATAACGGGCAGGGAATATTTTGTTTGGTAAATAACCATGGAGAGGAAAATGGGATAGTGAGATGGTTAGAGATTAGTCCATATTTCAAAATAAGCGATTTTGCTGTTTTGGATTCTACTCTGTATTTTAGTGGATATGTTAACATTGATACGTCAAAGGTCGCATTCATTGCATATACGGATATAGAACCTTTGTTTGCAGAGAATGTTTTCTTCTTGGATACTAACAACATAAAGTATACTCTTTTTGACGGAATATATCAGGATAAAATATACGAAGTAAATAGAATAGAACCATTCTACGATAGCGTTAATGATGTAATAAAATTGGCTTGTATTGGTAAAATGTATTATGGCACACCACCTAAATGGGTATTTTCACCTTTGGCTGAAGAATTAGTACTTAGAGACCCTGCTGAATATCAGCTTGATTTCTTTATGCTTTATTCTGTTACCGAGGAATCTGTCATTACAAATTCTTATGATGTGTCATTATCCGATGTGGAACCGATATACTCTCCTGCGAATAAAGCAGAAATGTTCTATTTTGCACAAGATACACTTAATGGAATCAATAAAAGAAATCAATTTATGGACATAGTATTGACTGATGACTTTATCTGTGTTGTAGCGGCTGATTTTAGTGATACGAATAGTAGTATAGCTCCACATACCCACCTGATTAATGTTGCAAGGTTTAATAAAACAGATATGGGACAGAATGTGTGTCGTATAACGTTGCCTTTCGAGATACATCCTGAATATGGGATAAAAGTAACCAACTTGGAAGGTAATGAAATTGCATTGTGTTGCATAAAATGTCAGCATCGGATAGATACAACTGCTTGTTGTGTATTGAAGATAGATATCAACGATAAACAATTTAGGGTATTACAGAACTCTTTATTCGATATCAAATACGGCAAAGCTTTTATCAGAGATTGTTTACATCTAAGGAAGAGTAATGAATTGGTTGTGTTGAAATATTCAATCTTTGATACCATAGAAACGGATATAGTCTTTCACCTTAGTATGAAAAACAATATAACTTTTCCATATACGTCGAACAAATATCTTGTCGACAATCCGATAAATTCCATGGAAATAGTATGGAATAATATTTCATCTTCGAATATCTACAATTACACTCTAACGGGTTGCCAAAGTAGGTATTTGATGTTTTTTGATAAGATGTTGTTACCTGCAGAAATACAAAATGATTGTTATGTGGATAGTAGCTTTATTGTTCATAAGATTACGCCTATAAAAGTAAGTCCTATATCTTCTTTGCAACAATGTGCTTTTCCTATATTGTCTCCAAATGTAATAGATGGATACTTGTTTATTTGGTATGGTAGTAGAAACTGGTATAACGCAATCATAAAATATTCTTCCAGAGCAAGAAATGTATATAGAGAAACAAATAGAACAACCTGCAGATCGTATATTTATCAATACAAACAATAACATTATGAAGACAAGAGTATTATTATTGGCAGTTATTCTGGGCATATCTGGCTGGAATGCCAAGGCACAGTATCATTATGATCCGGAACCTATTGAAAGCATGTACGATTATTTGTACGTATTCGATACGAATTATATCGTGAACTGCTTTCTCTCCGATAATCCATTATATTTTAGAATTGATCTTGATGAATATCATTCATTTGAAAGTAATCCGTATTCATTGCCGTATTCAAAATTTGGTTGGTATAATCCATTGAAAGTTCGTTTCTGCGATTCAACTGCACCTGTGCCTGATGGTTACATAATAGGAGCCAATGTTTATGAAGGTACGAAGTATGCGGAGGCGTTTGCACAAGAGTATTATTTGGAGCGAATGCCTTCTGAATACACTATATGCGGTGTTGCAATAAAGTTAGGAGACAGTCCTATGTATGAGAGCAATCGAATCTGCATATTGAATCAAAATTTCGATACTTTATCCTCGACTGTTTTCCATACGAATACGGTTTATATTCCTTCCATGGATTCAATCTTCACATGGGAGGGTGGGGGTTGGAGTACATACTATTTTCCTTATGAAGACTATGATACGTTGACTAACATTAACAATTTCCGTATAGCGTTTGATGTGCCTTTATTCGGCACAGGCAATACATTCAGAGTGATACACACCTGCAATGTTTATTCTCCATGTATTTATGATTCTGTCAGAGCTCATGGGGGTGAATATAATATGGGATACAATCTTGATAGAATTCTGGTCGGACTTATAGACCATACAAGCCGTGAATACTTCGAAGATATAAGAGATTCATTGAATAATACATGGAGAGAAGGTAACTTATTGGTCGATGCGTATCTTGATACGCTCAAATCGATAGATAGTGTCATAACGCTTTGCAATTTCAGCGACCCCAAGTATTTGAAGCATGCCGGGCAGTGGGTTTTATTTGAAGATGATCCTGTATATGATTTGTATCAGAACATATACATTGCCATGGTTCCGATAATAATGGTTCCCAAGAGCGAGGGAGCATTAAGCGATGTCGAGATGGAGAAGGTGTGTTATCTCTTCCCAAACCCAGCAAAGGACTACATCAAAGTGCTGAGCCATTACACGATAAAGAATGTTGAAATATTCGATATTTCAGGCAAGTTGGTGGCAGAGAAGAAAGTGAACACTTTTGATGATGCAATGGATATAAGCAATCTGCCGTCAGGAAGCTATATCGTAAAAATACATACTCCGAAAGGCACTGCCGATAAGAAACTCATCATTCCATAGGGAACGAGTTGTTTTCAATGGGTATGTAAAAGCAAAGAACAGAACAGGATTTCTGCTTGAAATCTTGTTCTGTTATCATTTTGAGATTTTCCTCGGAGGGGAGTATTCGAAAACTTATACTTTTTGGGTGGAAAAGTCATATTTTTTACACTGAAAAGTATGACTTTTTCGAGTGTAAGTACCGAGACTTTCAAATTCAGCGGTACTTTTGCTCTTATGCAGCATGATTTTTACAAGCCTCAATCGATGGCAGGTATTTGAAATCCTTATCTTTTTGCATCGCCTCGGTCAATCACTACTTGGCAACCGATGGAAGCTGCTTGGGCTTTGAGGATAGATAATCCTTCGGCGGCTTCGGCATTGATGTATGCTTTGTTGTCGTATATCTTATATAGTTCTCTTACGTTCAAAGGAGAGAGGTTGGGCATGACGACGTTGGCTCCGCACTGCAAGCCCATGGTCCTGCCATCGGGGTCTATGCTTCCGAGTGCCGTGGTCGAGGGTAGAAGTGCTTTCGGAAACATAAGCCTTAGAATAGCGAGCATTCGCAGGGTCAGGTGTAAGTCTCCTTGTTTTTCTTTGGCGAATGGGGTTTGGTGGTGGGGGATAAAAGGTCCTATGCCTATCATGTCGGGTTGCAGTTCTTGTAAGAAACGGAGGTCGGCAATCAGGTGCAGGGGTGTTTGGTAAGGACTGCCTACCATGAAACCGGAACCGACTTGATAACCGAGTGCTTTGAGGTCTTGCAAACAGCGTAGTCGGTTCTCGAAACTCATTGTTTCGGGGTGTAGCTGTTTGTAATGCTCCTTGGTTGCCGTTTCATGTCTTAGCAGATAGCGGTCTGCTCCTGCTTGTTTGTAAGCCTTGTAGCTTTCGTATGATTTTTCTCCTATCGAAAGTGTTACTGCACAATCGGGGAACAGTTCCTTAATGCTTCCGACCATATTGCAGATGTCCTTGTCCGAATAAGCCGGGTCTTCGCCTCCTTGCAAGACAAAGGTTCTGAATCCGAGTTCGTAGCCGTGTTTTGCACAGTCCGAGACTTGTTCTTCGCTTAACCGGTATCGACTGATGTCTTTGTTTGCCGCTCTGATACCGCAGTACAGGCAGTTGTTTTTACAATAGTTGCTCAGTTCTATCAAGCCTCGTATGAATACTTTGTTTTGATAGATTTCTTTTTTGCGGGCATCGGCTTTTGTGAAGAGATAGCGTTCGTCTTCACTGCCGTCCGGTAGGGTTATTAACCGTAAAAGGGCAGCATCGTCAAGATGTTGCCCTTCATAAAGTCGATTGATGACGTTTTCCATATCGTCTTATTTTTCGATTCTCATTTTATAGAATGAACGCCATACAAAGTAGCATGCTATAAGGAAGAATACTATGCCTATATAAGGTGCTATATCGCGGAATGCTTCGCTTATCGCTATTTCCATTGCCAAAAGTCCGAATAGTGTGGTGAATTTGATGATGGGGTTGAGTGCTACGGACGATGTGTCTTTGAACGGGTCGCCTACGGTGTCGCCTACAACGGACGCATCGTGCAACGGTGTTCCTTTTGCTTTCAAATCTACTTCCACGATTTTTTTTGCATTATCCCAACTGCCTCCGGCGTTTGCCATGAATACGGCTTGGAATAATCCGAAGAGGGCAATGGATACGAGGTAGCTTACAAATAAAGATACTGCGTTGTTGCCTCCTATAGAAGACGGCGAGGAAAGGCACGCCGTGCCGAGTGCAAAGAAGAATATCGCAACAAAGATGTTGAACATTCCTTTCTGTGCATATTGTGTACAGATGCGAACCACTTCGACGGAACTTTTTTCATCGGCTTTCTTTGGTGCATTTGTATCGAGTTTAATATTGCGTTTTATGTATTCGACTGCTTTGTATGCTCCGGTGGTAACGGCTTGGGTCGATGCTCCGGTAAACCAATAAATCACTGCTCCGCCGAGAATGAAACCTAAGATGGTATAAGGGTTGAGCAGGTTAAGTAAACTTGTCGGCTCGACTCTGAGGGTCTTTTCAATCATCAGAATGAGCGAGAAAATCATTGTGGTTGCTCCTACGACGGCTGTGCCTATCAATACCGGTTTTGCGGTTGCTTTGAATGTGTTTCCTGCTCCGTCGTTGGCTTCAAGGTAGTATTTCGATTTTTCCCAATCGGGTTTGAAGTGGAAGTCTTTTTCGATTTGTGCGTCTATATCTTTTTCTTCTTCTATCAGGGATAGCTCATAAACGGATTGTGCATTGTCTGTTACCGGTCCGTAGCTGTCAACGGCTATGGTTACCGGTCCCATGCCGAGCATTCCGAATGCCACAAGTCCGAATGCGAAGATTGATGGATACAGCATGTTCAAACTTTCCAATTCAGGGGAGAACATGTATCCTATGAACATCAATATCACGAAAACCAAGCCTGTCCAAAAGCCGGAGAAGTTGCCGGCAACGAAGCCTGACAATATATTAAGCGATGCTCCGCCTTGTTCCGATGCTTTGACGACTTCTTTTACGTGCGAGGATTTCGGAGAGGTGAATATCTTGGTTATCTCAGGTATTATTGCTGCTCCCAATGTGCCGCAAGAGATAATGGTTGCCAATATCCACCAAAGGTCTGTGTTTCCATTAAGGTTTCCGATAAGGAAGTATGATGTAACGAACGTTCCTATTATCGATAGAATCGATGTTATCCATACCAAATTGGTAAGAGGTGCTTCAAAGTCCAATTCGTCTTTTTTGCCGTAGAGGGCTTTGCTTACACCATTATTTATATAGTAAGATATTACGGAGGTGATTATGCCGAGTATTCTCATGGTGAATATCCATACAAGGAGTTGTCGTTGTATGTCATGGTCGCCGATTGCCAACAATATGAAAGAGACAAGTGCTACTCCTGTTACTCCGTATGTTTCAAATCCATCGGCAGTGGGTCCTACGCTGTCTCCGGCATTATCTCCTGTGCAATCTGCAATAACTCCTGGATTTCTCGGGTCGTCTTCGCCTATTTTGAATACGACTTTCATAAGGTCAGAGCCTATGTCTGCAATCTTGGTGAAGATACCGCCGGCTATTCTTAATGCAGAGGCTCCCAAACTTTCACCTATTGCAAAGCCGATGAAACAAGCTCCGGCAAGGTGAGTAGGCATAAGTAATAAGATAACCAACATCAAGATGAGTTCAACGCAAATCAACACTACTCCTATGCTCATTCCTGCACTTAGCGGTATATTGAGTAATTTCAAAGGGTTCCTTCTCAATGAAGCGAATGCCATTCTTGAATTGGCAAGGGTATTCATTCGTATGCCGTATGCGGCAACGGAATACGAACCGAGCATTCCGACCACGGTCCATGCCAAGATAAGAAGTACGGCTCCGATGCCGAAACTGCTGCCGTCTTCACCTTTTGCAAGGAAGCCGAAGTAGGCAGCTACTGCAATACCTATGAACACGAAAAGTTTTGCAAGAAATTTGCCTTGTTGCTTCAAATATGTCGAACAAGTACGATAAATTACTTGTGCAACGTCCAACATGTTTTTGTGTGCCGGCAACTTTCTTACTTTCAAGAATTGGTATATTCCAAAGAGGATACCCAATAAGGCAATAAAAAATCCCCAATGTAATACTCCGAACTCATGTATTTCTTTGGGGATTTTCAAATCAGCTTCGCTTGCCTGCGTAAGTACAGGCACTATCAGAGACAGCTGTAACAGATAAAGTTTCTTCATAATTATGTATGAATATTGTTATTTGAGATTTCTACCTTGATTCAAGTGGCAAAGTTACAAAGAAATTCCAACTTGTCAAGGTTAATGCAAAAATATGTAGCTGAGCTTAAACATTTGAAGCCTTTTTTCGTTCAACAAAGAATGAGAACCTAAACGTGAAATCGTTATGAAGTTACCACTCAGAGTTTATTCGCTGCACCCTTCCAAGTGTGAGGGTCTTTTTGATGTCATATTATTGAATGACAGAAGTAATTCTGCCATCTGTATATCGATTGGAGAATACGAGGCGAAAATGATGGCTCCGATATTAGATGGCGAGAAATTGCCAAGACCTCTTGTGTATGATGTTTTTGCTGATGTGGCTTATTATTTTGATGTGGGATTGGAATTTGTTGTGATAACTTCATTTGAAGATGGGGTTTATGGTGCTGAGATGGTTTGTTCTTCCCGAACCGAAAGCAAAGTATTTGCTATACGCCCCTCTGATGCAATCAATATGGCTTTGAGGGCAAGATGCCCTATTTATGCAACAGAAGAATTGATGAATGATGTCGGTTTCGAGTTTCCTGCTTTGCCAAGTTTACAAACAAAAATATGTGCAGAGAAAATGATGGGACGGATTCCTTCTTTGGATTTAGCCATGTTGGAAGAATTGCTGAATGATGCTGTTGAAAAAGAAGATTATGAATTGGCAGTGTTACTGAGAGATAGAATAAATGAAATGAAGAACGAGGGATTTTGACTTCCCTCGTTCCTTTGTTTCAGAGTTTTTGAAACTCTTCTTTGCCCACACCGCATAACGGACATGTCCAATCGTCCGGCAAATCTTCAAACTTTGTACCGGGCGCAATTCCGTTTTCAGGGTCTCCGACAGCAGGGTTGTATATGTAACCGCAAGCTGTGCATTCATACGTTTCGTTTTTCATGACTTCTATATTTTTTTTGATTGTTGTTTTCTATTGTTATCAACGATAAGAAGTGGAAAAAGTTTGATAGATGGCGATTTTTTCTTTGGTTCTCTTGTTATTACAGAAAAAAGTTGTACCTTTGCAACCGGAAATTAGGCGTTTCTGTATAGGCATCGAAATGGCCGGAATCGTTCCGGTTCTTTGTTTTATAAGGGTTGCGTGTCTTTGGAAATCTTACTTTCTAAGTCATTTGGCTGTGGCTTTGAAGGCGTCTTTTCCGAGTAATTTGACCGAAATAGGCTATATACGGTTGCTTTATGCTAGTATTGGTAGTTTATTAGGTGTTTGTAGTTCTTCTTTGCAGCCCGATTTCATCGATGTTTGTAAGGAGAGTAAAATGATTAAATAGAAGATAAATTTGATATGCCAACAATTCAACAGTTAGTTCGTAAAGGACGTACGAAATTGGAGTACAAGAGTAAGTCTCCTGCTTTGGATGCCTGCCCTCAACGTAGAGGTGTATGTACAAGGGTGTATACTACTACTCCGAAGAAACCGAATTCTGCAATGAGAAAGGTTGCGAGGGTTAAATTGACAAATGGTAAGGAAGTTAATGCTTACATACCGGGAGAAGGTCATAATTTGCAAGAACACTCTATAGTAATGATTAGAGGAGGTCGTGTTAAGGACTTGCCGGGTGTAAGATATCACATTATACGTGGTGCATTGGATACTGCAGGAGTTGATGGAAGAAAACAAAGGCGTTCCAAATATGGTGCAAAGAAACCGAAAGAGGGAGCAAAGAAGTAGTTTTAATTGGTAAAAGATTGAAGTAATGAGAAAAGCAAGACCAAGGAAGAGAATTATACTTCCGGATCCTAAGTTCAATGATGTTTTGGTGACTAAATTCGTCAACAATATCATGCTTGAAGGAAAGAAGACGATCGCTTATAGCATTTTCTATGACGCTATAGATATAGTTACGGAACGTTCCAATGAGAATGGATTGGATGTTTGGAAAAAAGCTTTGGCCAATGTTACGCCTGCTGTTGAGGTTAGAAGCCGCAGAATAGGTGGTGCTACATTCCAAATTCCATCTGAAATACGTCCTGAAAGAAAGCAATCCATGGGAATGAAGAACCTTATAGGATTTGCCCGTAAGCGTAATGAAAAAACAATGGCTATACGTTTGGCTTCTGAGATTTTGGCAGCATACAAAGAAGAAGGAGCAGCGTTCAAGAAAAAAGAAGATATTCACAGAATGGCAGAAGCAAACAAGGCTTTCTCGCATTTTAGATTCTAATAGAAGATGTCAGATCTACATTTTACAAGAAACATAGGTATTATGGCTCACATAGACGCCGGTAAGACAACAACTACCGAGCGTATTCTGTATTATACAGGAAAGAACCATAAAATAGGAGAAACTCATGATGGTGCTGCCACGATGGACTGGATGGCGCAAGAGCAAGAGAGAGGTATAACAATTACATCGGCAGCGACTACGGTTTTCTGGAAGTATAATGACAAACAATATAAGATAAACATTATCGATACTCCGGGTCACGTTGACTTTACTGTTGAAGTCGAGCGTTCTTTGAGAGTTTTGGACGGTGCTGTAGCTTTGTTTTGTGCAGTAGGTGGAGTCGAGCCTCAATCTGAAACGGTATGGAGACAAGCAGATAAATATAAAGTACCTCGTATAGGTTTCGTGAATAAAATGGATCGTGCCGGTGCCGATTTCTTCAATGTGATTAAACAGATGAAAGAAAGGCTTGGAACGAATCCGGTACCATTGACATTGCCTATCGGTCAAGAGGATATGTTCAAGGGTGTTATCGATTTGATTTCCAATAAGGCTTTGATGTATGATGAAGAGTCGAACGGAACCAAAAGCTATGAGGTTCCTATGCCTGAGGATTTGAAAGAGATTGCTGCCGAGTACAGAAAAAAATTGATAGAGGGTGTCGCAGAGGAGGATGATGAATTGTTGATGAGGTATATGGAAGATGAAAATTCCATAACAGAGGAGGAAATGATTTATCAAATCCGTAAAGCAACTTGTGAAATGAGAATTACCCCTGTTTTGTGCGGTTCATCATTCAAAAATAAGGGCGTTCAAAACTTGATAAATGCGATTTGCGAATTTTTGCCATCTCCTGTTGATATACCTGAGGTCGAGGGTACAGATCCTGTTACAGGTGAAACCATAACAAGAAAGGTTGACCCGAAAGCCCCTTTGGCTGCTTTGGCATTCAAGATTGCTACAGACCCTTATGTAGGTAGAATTTGTTTCTTCCGCGTTTATTCCGGAACACTTGAAGCAGGTTCTTATGTATATAATGTTGCAACGGGAAAGAAAGAACGTATTTCTCGTGTAATGCAAATGCATGCAAATAAACAAAATCCTTTGGAAAAGATAGAAGCTGGAGATATCGGAGCTGCTGTTGGTTTTAAGGATATAAAGACAGGAAATACTCTTTGTGATGAAAATAATCCGATAGTATTGGAGTCTATGACATTCCCTGAGCCTGTTATCTCGATAGCTGTCGAGCCTGCTAAACAAGCCGATATAGATAAGTTCAACAATGCTTTGGTGAAACTATCGGAGGAGGATCCTACTTTGATAATCCAATCTGACGAAGCATCAGGACAGACCATAATGAAGGGTATGGGTGAGTTGCACTTGGATATCATAATGGATCGTATTCGTCGTGAATTCAATGTAGAGTGTAATCAAGGTGCTCCTCAGGTTGCTTATAAGGAAGCTATTACAAGTTCTTGCCAACATAGAGAAGTATTCAAGAAACAATCCGGAGGTAGAGGTAAATTCGCCGATATATTGTTTACTCTTTCACCAGCAGATGAAGGCGTGAAAGGCTTGCAGTTCATCAATGAAGTTAAAGGAGGAAACGTTCCTAAAGAGTTTATTCCTGCTGTTGAAAAAGGATTTAAGGCTGCAATGCAAAATGGAGTTTTGGCAGGTTTTCCGGTTGAGAGTATGAAGGTCGTTTTAACAGATGGTTCGTTCCACCCTGTCGATTCGGATGCTCTTTCGTTTGAGTTGTGTGCTAAGATGGCATTCAAGGAAGCTGCAAAGAAAGCAAAACCTGTTTTATTGGAGCCTATCATGTCTGTGGAGGTGAATACTCCGGACGCTTATTTGGGAGATGTTACAGGCGACTTGAATAGAAGAAGAGCTATATTGGAAAGTATAACTGCAAAAATAGGTATTCAAGCTGTTAAGGCGAAAGTTCCTTTGGCACAGATGTTCGGTTATGTTACATCTTTGAGAACTATTACATCAGGAAGAGCTAATTCCACTATGGAGTTCTCTCATTATGCAGAAGCTCCGAAAGATGTTACCGAAAGTGTTTTGAAAAGTAAGACTGAGTAAAATTAATAATTTATAGTATCGTGAGTCAAAGAATTAGGATTAAATTGAAATCGTACGATCATAATTTGGTCGATAAGTCGGCTGAAAAGATCGTAAAGACCGTAAAATTGACCGGGGCACATGTCAAAGGTCCGATACCTTTGCCAACCAATAAGAAGATATTTACGGTTAACCGTTCTACTTTCGTGAATAAGAAATCGCGTGAGCAGTTCGAATTAAGCTCTTACAAGAGATTGTTGGATATAGACAGCACTTCTGCAAAGACAATTGATGCATTGGTTAAGTTGGAATTGCCGAGCGGTGTTGATGTGGAAATAAAACTCCCGTAAGGTAAGAGATGAATTTATTATATCAGCCAATGTCGAGAGATATGCTGATGAAAATGCAAAAACAAATTATAAATGTCAGGATTAATAGGAAAGAAAATTGGAATGACTAGCATTTATGATGCCTCCGGCAAACAAATGCCGTGCACGGTTATAGAGGCTGGTCCTTGTGTGGTAACACAAGTAAAAACGCCTGAAAAAGATGGATACAGTGCTATTCAATTGGCGTTTGAAGAAATGAAGGAAAAGAATTGCACCAAGCCGATGAAAGGACACTTTGCTAAGGCGAATACAACCCCTAAGAGATATTTGGCTGAGTTTTCTCGTTTTGAAGAAGGCTCAAAGAAGTCTTTCGGAGAGGTTTTGACTTGCGATGTTTTTTCGGAAGGAGAATTTGTTGACGTAGTCGGCATCTCCAAAGGAAAGGGCTTTCAAGGAGTCGTGAAACGTCATGGATTCGGTGGCGTTGGTGATAAGACTCACGGTCAGCACGATAGATTGAGAGCTCCGGGTTCTGTTGGAGCATCTTCTTATCCTTCGAGAGTGTTTAAGGGGTTGAGAATGGCCGGTAGAACCGGTGGTCGTAGAGTGAAAGTGCAGAACTTGCAAATCTTGAAGATTCTTGCCGAAAAGAATTTAGTATTAGTGAAGGGATCTGTTCCAGGTCCGAAGGGTTCTATTTTAAAGCTTGAGAGATGGAGTTAAGAGTTTATAACATAGAGGGTAACGATACCGGTAGAACTGTTATCGTTAGTGATGAATTGTTTGGAACCGAGCCTAATGACCATGTGCTTTGGTTGGCGGTAAAACAATATTTGGCTGATCAAAGACAAGGTACACACAAGTCGAAGGAGCGTTCTGAGGTTTCCGGATCTACAAGAAAGTTGAAAAGACAAAAGGGAACAGGTGGTGCCAGAGCCGGCGATACAAATAGCCCTACAATAAAGGGTGGAGGTCGTGCTTTCGGACCAAGACCAAGAGATTATCGTTTCAAATTGAACAAAAAAGTTAAACGTTTGGCAAGGCTTTCTGCTTTGTCTTACAAGTCAAAAGAAGACAATATCTTGGTTGTTGAGGATTTCAAGTTTGATATGCCTAAAACGAAAAACATGCTCAAAGTTTTGAACTCATTGAAGTTGCAGGACAAAAAATCTTTGTTTGTAATCGATTCGGATGAGAGAAATTTCGTAACTTTGTCGGCTAGAAACTTGAAGAATGTCAAGGTTATGAATGCAGCATCGGTTAATACTTATGAGTTGTTGAATGCCAATAAGTTGGTGATTTCCGAGACTGCCGTTAAGGAGTTGGACAGAATTTGTTCCAATTTGTAGTTATTAATCGTATTTAGGAGTAAAGAAAAATGGATATCATTGTAAGACCTATTGTTACGGAGAAGTTCACAAAGATGGGAGAGAAGTTTCCTAATCGTTGTGGGTTCATTGTTGATAAGAGGGCAAATAAGATAGAAATAAAGAAAGCTGTTGAGAGTTTGTATGGTGTTAGGGTTGAAAGAGTGAACACTATGAATTATAGTGGCAAAAGAAAATCCAGATATACCAAGAAAGGTTTTATACAAGGAAGAACGGCTGCATATAAGAAGGCTATCGTGATGTTAGCCGAAGGTGATAGAATAGATTTTTTCAGCGAAATTTAATAGAGAAATGGCTTTAAAGAAATTGAAACCGACTACACCGGGACAACGTTTCAAAGTAATAAGTGCTTTTGATGAGATAACAACCAACAAACCTGAGAAGTCTTTGGTTTATGGTGTTAGAAAAAGCGGAGGTAGAAATAATCAAGGAAAAATGACCATGAGGTATATAGGTGGTGGTCATAAGAAATTGTATCGTTTCATAGATTTCCGCAGAAATAAGGATGGTATTCCGGCTGTCGTAAAAACAATAGAATATGATCCGAATAGAACGGCTCGTATAGCATTGGTTTGTTACGCAGATGGAGAAAAAAGATACATAGTTGCCCCTCATGGTTTGAAAGTCGGTCAGACAGTAATGTCAGGTATAGGAGTTGCCCCTGAAATCGGTAATGCTTTGTTGCTTAGTGAAATTCCTTTTGGTACTATGATTCATAATATAGAATTGAATCCTGGTCAGGGTGCTAAGTTGGTTAGAAGTGCAGGTTCCTATGCACAACTTATGTCAAGAGACGGAAAGTATGCTATTGTAAAGATGCCTTCGGGTGAAACAAGAATGATTTTGCAAACGTGTAGAGCAACAATCGGAATTGTTTCTAATGTGGAGCATAGTCTTGAAGTTTCAGGAAAAGCAGGTAGATCAAGATGGTTGGGAAGAAGACCTCGTACAAGAGGTGTTGTAATGAACCCGGTTGATCACCCTATGGGAGGTGGTGAAGGTCGTCAATCCGGAGGACACCCTCGTTCAAGAAAGGGTATTCCTGCAAAGGGTTATAAGACAAGAGCCCCTAAGAAACAATCAAGTAAGTATATAGTTGAAAGACGTAAGAAATAATAAAATCGTATACAGATGAGCCGTTCATTGAAAAAAGGACCTTATATCCATTATAAATTAGAGAAAAAGGTTTTGGCTGCACAAGCAAAAAACGATAAGAACACAATAAAAACATGGTCGAGAGCTTCTATGATTTCTCCGGATTTTGTAGGTTTGACCATCGCTGTTCATAACGGAAATAAGCATATCCCGGTTTATATTACCGAGAATATGGTGGGACATAAGTTAGGTGAGTTTGCACCTACGAGAATTTTTAGAGGTCACGCCGGTCAAAAGGATAAAGGTAAGAAATAAAAAACAGTGCAGAAATGGGAAAAAGAAGACGTGAGAGTGCAATAGCACGTAAAGAGGCAAGAAAGACTCAGTATATCGCTAAGTTGATGGATAACCCTACTTCTCCAAGAAAGACTCGTTTAATGGCAGATGCTATAAGAGGAGTTGAAATAGAGAAGGCACTTGGTATATTGCAGTTCAGTCATAGAGAATCAGCACCAAAATTACGTAAATTATTGCTTTCGGCAATTGCAAATTGGCAAGTTAAGAATGAGGGTAAAAGAGTTGAGGAAAGTGGATTGTATGTAAAACGAATAACTGTTGATGGAGGACGACAATTGAAAAGACTTCGTACTGCACCACAGGGACGTGGATACAGAATCAAGAAAAGATCAAATCATATTACTCTTGAGTTGGGAAGCAAGGTTGAAGAAAATGCAGCGTCTGCAATAAAATCAACTGATGCTGAAAAGTAATAGTTTGTAAAATTTGTAAATGAATTAATCGGATGGGACAAAAAACAAATCCAATAGGAAACAGACTTGGAATCATCAGAGGTTGGGATTCTAATTGGTACGGAGGTAGAAAATTCGATACCAAATTGGTAGAAGATGATAAAATCAGAAAGTACCTTAATGTACGATTGGTCAAGGCTGGTATCTCTAAGGTTTATATAGAAAGAACTTTAAAATTGGTTACAGTTACTATCTATGCAGCTAAGCCGGGGATAATAATTGGTAAAGCAGGACAAGAGGTTGATAAACTGAAGGAGGAGTTGAAAAAACTTACAAGTAAGGAAGTACAGATAAATATTTCTGAGGTAAAACGTCCTGAACTTGATGCTGTTTTGGTGGCTTCTTCGGTTGCAAGACAAATAGAAGGTCGTGTTTCTTATAGAAAAGCGATAAAGACAGCGATAACCTCGACAATGAGAGTTGGGGCAGAAGGTATAAAGATTTCTGTTTCCGGACGTATCGGAGGAGCCGAGATGGCAAGAACCGAACATTATAAAGAAGGTCGCACTCCTCTTCATACATTAAGAGCCGATATAGACTATGCGCATGCGGAAGCTCATACTACTTATGGTCGCATAGGTGTTAAGGTATGGATATGTAAAGGATTGGTGTACAATAAAAGAGAGTTGGTTCCTTCAACTGTAGGCGGTAATTTGAAAGATGGCAGAATGGGACAAAGACGTCCGAATGGTTCTGTTCAACGTCCTGCAAGAAAGAAATAAGTTTAATGAATAGTCAAAAACAAGAGATATGTTACAGCCAAAAAAGACTAAATATAGGAAACAACAAAAGGGTAGAATAAAGGGTATAGCTCACAGAGGTCATGAGTTGGCTTTTGGTGCGTTTGGTATCAAGTCTTTGGAAACATCTTTTATTACAGGACGTCAAATAGAAGCTGCCCGTCAAGCTGTTACTCGTTACATGAAACGTGAAGGACAAATCTGGATCAGAATTTTTCCTGATAAGCCTATAACCAAGAAGCCGAATGAGGTTCGTATGGGTAAGGGTAAGGGAGCTCCTGAATATTTTGTGGCGAAGGTAAAACCTGGAACAATGTTGTTTGAAGCAGAAGGAGTTCCGATGGAAGTTGCTAAGGAGGCTATGAGATTAGCAGCTCAGAAATTACCTGTTATCACCAGATTTGTAGTAAGAAGAGATTACGTTGAAGAAGCATAACATAGAAGAAAATGAAGAATAATGGATTGAAAGATCTTTCGGTTGCAGAATTGCAAGAAAGATTGGAAGCAGAGAAAACACAACTTACTAAGTTGCGAATAAATCATGCTGTATCTCCGGTAGAAAATACGAGCCTTATAAGGAAGGCTCGAAAAGGTATTGCGAGAATAAATACGGAAATCAGATTACGTCAGTTATGCTCGAAAGATTCAGCGAACAAGTAACATTGGTAGATATGGAAAGAAATTTGAGAAAAGAAAGAATAGGTATTGTCGTAAGTAATAAGATGGATAAATCTGTCAGCGTTTTGGTTGAGAGAAAAGTAAAACATCCGAAATACGGTAAGTTCGTCAAGAAAAGTACCAAATTCATGGCTCACGATGAGAAAAATGAATGTGGAATGGGTGATACCGTACGGATAATGGAGACAAGACCGTTGAGCAAGAATAAGCGTTGGAGATTAGTCGAAATAATAGAAAGAGCTAAATAAAGATGGTACAACAAGAAACAAGATTGATTGTTGCGGATAATAGCGGAGCGAAAAGTGCATTATGTATCGGAGTACTTGGTGGCACAAAAAGAAGATATGCTTCCGTTGGCGACAAAATCGTAGTAGCGATTAAAGATGCAACCCCTTCGGGAAACGTAAAGAAGGGCTCTGTATCGAAGGCTGTGGTTGTCAGAACGAAAAAGGAAGTCAGAAGACAAGATGGATCTTATATTCGCTTTGATGACAATGCTTGCGTTCTTTTGAATGCAAATGATGAAATGAGAGGAACACGTATTTTCGGACCGGTTGCCAGAGAATTGCGTGAGAAACAGTTTATGAAGATTGTTTCATTGGCTCCTGAAGTATTGTAAATGCAAAAACAGTGAAGATTATGAAGTTACATGTGAAAAAAGGAGATACGGTAAAAGTTATCGCAGGTAATGATAAGGGGCGAACCGGACGAATACTTGTTGTTTATCCGAGTAAAAATCGAGCTATTGTTGAAGGGTTGAATAAGGTTAAGAAGCATACCAAGCCAAGCCCTAAGAATACGCAAGGTGGTATAATAGAAAAAGAAGCTCCTATACATATATCTAATCTTATGCTTGTTGATGCTAAGGGAAATGCGACGAGGATAGGAAGAAGGTTAGATGAAAAGACAAACAAATTAGTACGATACTCTAAAAAGACAGGGGAGGTAATTAAGTAATGGGATACACACCGAGACTAAAACAGAAGTATAAAGAAGAGATTGTCGCTTCTTTGATGAAAGAGTATAATTATAGGACAATTATGGAAGTGCCACGCCTTGAAAAAATATCTTTGAATCAAGGGTTGGGAAGATTAGCTATTGCGGATAAGAAAGTAATAGATAAAGGTATAGAAGAAATGTCCTTGATTGCTGGTCAGAAAGCTGTTGCTACTAGATCAAGAAAAGATATCTCAAATTTCAAACTAAGAAAGGGAATGCCTATCGGAGTAAGAGTAACATTGAGAGGGGATAAGATGTATGAGTTTTTGGATAGATTGCTTTCTGCTTCTATTCCGAGAATCAGAGATTTTCGAGGAATTAGTGATAAGGGCTTTGATGGTAGAGGCAACTTTTCTTTTGGAATTACAGAGCAGATTATTTTCCCTGAAATAAACATTGATAAGGTGAATAATATTCAAGGAATGGATATTACATTTGTTACATCGGCTCGTGAAGATAAAGAAGCAATGTCTTTGTTGAAGGCATTTGGATTCCCATTTAAAAATCAAAACAATTTGTAGATATGGCAAAAGAATCAATGAAAGCGCGTGAGCGTAAAAGAGAGGCGATAGTTGCAAAATATGCTGCAAAGCGTAAAGCCTTGTTGGAAGCAGGTGATTATGAAGCTCTCCAAAAATTACCGAGAAATGCCTCTCCGGTAAGGTTGCATAACAGATGTAAACTCACCGGACGTCCGAAAGGATATATGCGTCAATTCGGAATTTCGAGAATAAATTTCAGAGAAATGGCGTTGGCGGGTTTAATTCCCGGAGTTAAGAAAGCAAGTTGGTAATAGAGTCAGTTACAAATAAAAATAGAGATAAAATGGTTACAGATCCAATAGCAGACTATCTTACACGTATAAGAAATGCGTCAATGGCAAAGCATAGAGTAGTTGAGATACCTGCTTCCAAAATCAAGAAAGAAATAACCAAGATATTGTTTGATAAGGGTTACATTTTGAATTACAAATTCGAAGATGAAACTTTTCCGAAGACTATAAAAATAGCTTTGAAATATCACCCGTTGACAAAGGAGCCTGCAATGACTAACATAAAGCGAGTAAGTACTCCGGGTTTGAGAAGGTATGTAGGTGTTGATAATATGCCGAGAGTATTAAACGGTTTGGGTATTGCTATAATTTCTACATCAAAAGGTTTGATGACAGATAAAGAAGCGAGAGCTTTGAATATCGGAGGAGAGGTAATTTGTTACATTAGCTAATAGGAGGATAAAATACATGTCAAGAATAGGAAAATTACCGATAAGCCTACCCCAGGGTGTTGAGATAACAGTAAGTAATGATAATGAGGTTACTGTCAAGGGAAAACTGGGAACTTTAACGCAAAAGGTCAATCCTGCGATTACTGTGAATGTAGAGAATGAGCATATAGTGCTTACAAGAACTTCAGAGCAGAAACAACATAAAGCACTACATGGACTTTACAGAGCTTTGATTGCTAACATGGTGAAAGGAGTTTCAGAAGGCTTCCAAGTAACACAAGTAGTGATAGGAGTTGGCTATAAAGCACAGGTTCAGGGTCAGATTTTGGAATTGGCCTTGGGTTATTCGCATAATATATTCTTCGAGTTGCCGAAAGAAATAAAATGTGAAACTATAACGGAGAAAGGAAAAGATCCTATCATCGTTATGAAGAGTATCGACAAACAATTATTGGGACAGGTAGCTGCAAAGATACGTTCTTTGCGTAAGCCTGAACCATATAAAGGTAAAGGTATCAGATTCCAAGGCGAGATTGTTCGTAAGAAAGCAGGTAAAGCGGCTGCTAAGTAATTTTTGAATTAAAATCCATATTGGGATGACAACGAAGAAAGAAATAAGAAGATTAAAATTGAAAATGAGGATTCGCAAAAAAATAAGCGGAACAGATAAGCGACCTCGTTTGACAGTATTCAGAAGTAATAAAGAGATTTATGCTCAATTGATAGATGATGTAAAGGGTGTTACTTTAGCTTCTGCATCTACGATGGAGAAGAATTTCGAAAGAAAGGGAACAAAAATCGAAAGAGCAACCTCTGTGGGTAAGTCTATTGCAGAAAGAGCCAAGAATTTGGGTATAGAATCAATAGTTTTCGACAGAAATGGTTATTTGTATCACGGTAGGGTAAAATCATTGGCTGATTCTGCCAGAGAAAATGGTCTAAAATTCTAAAAGATTATGTCTGAAGTAAACGTAAAGAGAGTGAAGTCGAGTGAGATAGAGTTTGAAGATCGACTTGTGAGTATAAACCGTGTTACCAAAGTTACCAAAGGTGGTAGAACTTTCAGCTTCTCTGCCATAGTGGTTGTCGGAAATGGTAACGGTGTTGTAGGATATGGTTTGGGTAAGGCGAAAGAAGTTGCCGCTGCCATATCCAAAGGCATTGACGATGCAAAGAAGAACTTGATAAAAGTTCCGATTCTAAAAGGTACTGTACCTCATGAGCAAATTGCCAAATATAGTGGAGCAAGAGTGTTCTTGAAACCGGCTGCACCGGGAACAGGAGTTATAGCAGGAGGTGCTATGCGTGCTGTTTTGGAAAGTGTTGGCGTTAAGGACGTACTTGCAAAATCAAAAGGCTCTTCAAATCCACATAGCGTGGTAAAGGCTACTATTGCAGCTTTGATAAAGATGAAAGATCCCTATACCGTTGCAAAATTGCGTGGTATAGAAATGGATAGAGTATTTAACGGATAAAAACCTAAGCACTATGAAAGTTAAAGTAACGCAAGTGAGAAGTGGTATAGGACACCCGGCAAGACAAAAACGCACATTGGAATCATTGGGACTTGGAAAGATTGGACGTTCAAGACTTCATGAATTGACTTCTCCGGTACAGGGTATGATTGCCAAGGTTAGTCATTTGGTCAAAGTAGAGGAAATTAATTAGAAACAGTTTTGAAAGTAAATATCATGGATTTAAGTACATTAAAACCTGCAAAGGGAGCAACAAAGAACCGGAAAAGAATAGGACGTGGTCAAGGTTCCGGAAGAGGTGGTACTTCCACAAGAGGACATAAAGGAGCTAAATCTCGTTCGGGATATTCTCGTAAAGTAGGCTTTGAAGGAGGTCAGATGCCTTTGTACAGACGACTACCTAAATTTGGTTTCAAAAACATGAACAGGATTGAGTATGTAGGAATCAATCTTGATACACTGAATGATTTGTTTGAAAGAACTCAGGTAAAGGATATAACGATAGATGTGTTGAGACAGCACGGATTGCTATCTTCCAAGGATAGGGTAAAAATTCTGGGAAGAGGAGAATTGAATGCAACAATCAATGTAACTGCTCATTCTTTTTCGAAGACGGCGAAAACTGCCATCGAAGCAAAAGGAGGAGCGGCAACAACAATTTAGCAGCTGATGAAACGGTTTATCAATACATTAAAGAATATTTGGAATATAAAAGAGTTAAGAGATAGAATACTCTATACTTTGGGATTGGTTCTGATTTATAGAATAGGCTCTTATATCGTTATTCCGGGTATAAATCCTTCCGATTTGACGAGTTTGCAGGATCAAACAAAGGATGGAGTTTTGGGACTGTTGAACATGTTCTCCGGAGGTGCATTTTCTAATGCGTCGATATTCGCTTTGGGTATTATGCCATATATTACGGCGTCCATTGTTATGCAGTTGTTGACGATGGTTGTTCCGTATTTCATGAAAATGCAACGTGAAGGAGAAAGTGGCAGAAGGAAAATAAACCAAATGACGCGTTGGCTGACTATTGTTGTTACCATATTCCAATCTTTTGCATACCTTGCCAATTTGAGTGGACAAGTCGCACAAATGGGAGGAACCATATATAGCATTACAGGTTCGGATAGCCCGAACTTTATAAATTGGGTATTACCTATATCCATAATGCTTACATGTGGAACTTTGTTTGTAATGTGGCTCGGAGAAAGAATTACCGACAAAGGTATAGGAAACGGTATATCGCTGTTGATTATGGTAGGTATCGTTGCTCGTTTGCCGTTTGCATTGTTTGCCGAATTTGCTTCCAGAATGGAGGAACAAGGTGGACAGTTGGTTATATTCTTTGTGGAATTGGTGGTTTTGTTGATTGTAATCATGCTATGTATATTGCTTGTACAAGGAACAAGACGAATACCGGTTCAGTATGCGAAAAGAATAGTTGGCAATAAACAATACGGCGGAGCAAGACAATATGTGCCGATAAAGGTTAATGCAGCAGGAGTAATGCCGATTATTTTTGCTCAGGCAATAATGTTTATACCGGTAACTTTATTTGGTTTTTCAAGTTCTGACAGTATGACCGGAATCAAAGCGGCATTGTCTAATTTTGACGGCTTTTGGTACAATCTCATTTTTGCTGTATTGATAATATTGTTCACCTACTTCTATACTGCTGTGGCAATCAACCCTAAGCAAATGTCTGATGATATGAAGAAAAACGGAGGCTTTATACCGGGAGTTAAACCCGGAAAGAAGACAGAAGAGTTTTTCGATAACGTATTGTCTAAGATAACACTGCCTGGTTCTATCTTTTTAGCGATAGTTGCAATTCTTCCTGCACTTGTAAGATTGTTCGGGGTAAACCAACAATTTGCACAATTCTATGGAGGAACTTCGTTATTGATTTTGGTCGGTGTCGTTTTGGATACTTTACAACAAATAGAGAGCCATTTGTTGATGAGGCATTATGACGGATTGACAAAGTCAGGTAGAATAAAGGGTAGAGGTCAGATGTAGTCATCTTTTGAACCATGATACAGATAAAAACAAAGGAAGATATAGAACAACTAAGAGCAAGTGCTTTAAAGGTGGGAGACACCTTGGCGGAGGTATCCAAGTATATCAAGCCGGGTGTTTCCACCGGGCAGCTCGATAAAATAGCCGAACAATATATACGTGATATGGGCGGTGAACCCACATTCAAGGGATATTGCGGTTATCCTGCGTCTCTTTGTATTTCCATAAACGAAGTTGTCGTACATGGCATTCCGGGAAATAGAGAGATAAAAGAAGGTGATATCGTTTCCATTGATTGCGGAGTAACTTACAATGGGTGGGTAGGTGATTCTGCTTATACCTTTGCATTGAAAGGTGTAAAAGATGAAGTTGCCGAACTATTGAAAGTGACTAAGCAGTCTCTTTATCTTGGTATAGAAAGGTGTAAAATAGGACAAAGAGTAGGAGATTTGAGTAATTGCATTCAAACGTACTGCGAATCTTTCGGATATGGGGTTGTCAGAGAATTATGCGGACATGGTGTCGGTCATAAGATGCATGAAGACCCATGTGTGCCTAATTATGGTAAAAAAGGAACAGGACCAAAATTCCGAGAAGGAATGGTGATAGCAATAGAGCCGATGATTACTCTCGGAAATAAAGAAGTTCTTTTTGAAGCCGATCAATGGACATGTCGAACAGTTGATTATTCACCGGCTGCTCACTATGAACATGACGTGGCAATAACAAGTGAAGGTGCCGACATATTGTCAAGTTTTGAAGCAATTGAACAAACAATAAGAACAAATACTAATTTAGAGCAAATTTAATATGGCAAAGCAAGAGGCCATTCAGTTAGATGGAACCGTATTGGAATCGTTGGGAAACGCACTATTTAGTGTTGAATTGGAAAATGGTCATGTTATAATAGCACATATTTCCGGTAAGATGAGAATGCACTATATAAAGATATTACCGGGAGACAGAGTGCAGGTAGAGATGACACCTTACGATTTGACAAAAGGTCGTATAACGTATCGACACAAATAAGGCTGCATAAACAGAAATCAAATAGAATTTACGAAGATGAAAGTAAGAACCTCAGTAAAGAAAAGATCTCCCGAATGTATAGTCGTTCGTAGAAAGGGAGTTGTCTATGTTATTAACAAGAAGAATCCCAAATACAAACAAAGACAAGGATAGTTTTTGAATCAAGGTAACAGAGACAGGTAAATAAGTAATCTAATAACAATAAGAATTTATGGCAAGAATTGCGGGTATAGACTTACCAAAGAACAAAAGAGGTGTTATCGGTTTGACTTATATCTATGGAATAGGTAAAAGTTTGGCTTCAAAGATATTGGCAAAAGCCGGAATCGATGAGAACAAAAAGGTAAGTGAATGGAGTGATGACGAGCAGAATGCAATCCGTACTATCATAGGTGAAGAATATAAGGTAGAAGGAGCGTTGCGTTCAGAGGTACAGATGAACATCAAGAGATTGATGGATATAGGCTGTTACAGAGGAATACGTCATCGTAACGGACTGCCATTGCGTGGACAAAGCACCAAAAACAATGCAAGAACACGTAAGGGTAAGAAGAAAACAGTTGCAAACAAGAAGAAAGTAACCAAGTAGTAAAATTAATGTGAGTGCGGACTATCAATAAATCTAATTCGGAGCGCTCATCAAATAGTAATCAATAAATATTGTAAGAACAATATGGCAAAAAGTTCTAAACCAACGAAGAAAAGAGTGGTAAAAGTTGAACCGGTAGGCAAGGCGTTCATTTTTGCCTCTTTCAACAATTGTATTATTTCGTTGACAAACAACGCAGGACAAGTAATAGCTTGGTCATCTGCGGGAAAAATGGGATTCAGAGGTTCTAAAAAGAACACCCCTTATGCATCTCAAATGGCAGCAGAAGATTGCTCGAAAGTTGCATTTGACTATGGTTTGAGAAAAGTGAAAGTATTCGTAAAAGGACCCGGAGCCGGTAGAGAATCGGCAATCAGAGCTATCAATGCATCTGGCATAGAAGTCTTGGAAATAACGGATGTTACTCCACTTCCACATAACGGATGTCGTCCTCCTAAGAGAAGAAGAGTGTAAGAAGAAAAGTGTATTGTTTCAAGAAAAAAAGATTAGACTATGGCAAGATATACTGGTCCTAAAACCAAAATAGCAAGAAAATTCAAAGAACCGATTTACGGAGCAGACAGAGCATTTGAAAAAAGAAACTATCCTCCCGGACAACATGGCGTTAGCAAAAGACGACCAAAACAATCCGAGTACGGAGTACAGTTGATGGAAAAACAAAAAGCGAAATACACATACGGTATTTTGGAGAGACAATTCCGTAATTTGTTCGAAAAAGCCTCTCGTAAAGGAGGCGTTACCGGTGTCGTATTGTTGCAATTGATAGAGTCGAGACTTGATAACGTTGTGTATCGTTTGGGAATAGCACACACACGTAATCAAGCAAGACAACTTGTATCGCATAGACACATAACAGTAAACGGAAACGTTGTCAACATACCATCATACCTGTTGAGAGCAGGTGATGTCATAGGAGTCAGAGAACGTTCCAAATCGTTGGAGATAATAGAAGACTCGCTATCAACAAGAAGCAACTACTCTTGGTTGGATTGGGACGGAGCCAAAATGGAAGGCAAGTTCATGAACTATCCGGAGAGAGAAGATATTCCTGAGAACATCAAGGAGCAATTGATAGTTGAGTTGTATTCTAAATAAGATTAAATAAAGTAACAATGGCCATATTAGCTTTTCAACAACCTGACAAGGTTATCATGATAGAGTCGGACGACTATAAGGGAACTTTCGAATTCCGTCCGCTCGAACCTCGTTACGGAGTAACAATAGGCAATGCACTAAGACGAATCTTGGTGTCATCTTTGGAAGGATTTGCAATAACCTCCATAAAAATCGAAGGTGTTCTACACGAATTCGATACTATACCCGGGGTTATTGAAGATATGACAGAGATAATCTTGAACCTAAAACAACTTCGTTTCAAAAGACAAATAGACACCGAAGATAAAGAAACAATCAAATTCAAGATAGAAGGCAAGAATGTCTTCAAAGCTGAAGACATAAACCAATACTTGCAAGGATTTCAAGTCTTGAATACAGAGGTGGAGATTTGCCACATGGAGCCTTCGGTATGCCTTTCCATGGAAATGACCATAGAAAAGGGTAGAGGATATGTGCCTGCTGAGGAAAATAAGAAAGCCGATGACGTTATAGGAACCATAGCGATAGACTCCATATTCACACCGATAAAGAACGTAAACTATACGGTTGAGAATTATAGAGTCGAGCACCGAATAGATTATGAAAAACTAATCTTGGAGGTAACGACAGATGGATCCATAACACCGAAAGATGCATTGAAAGAAGCCGCATCCATACTGATACAGCATTTCTTATTATTCTCAGACGATAAAATTTCAGTCAAAGCAGATCTTCAAGCTCCAAATGAAGAATTTGACGAAGCCACTCTGCATATACGCCAACTTTTGAAGACCAAACTCTTGGATTTAGATCTCTCTGTAAGAGCATTGAATTGCTTGAAGAGTGCAGAAGTAGAAACCTTGGGAGATTTGGTATCATTCAACAAGCAAGACCTTTTGAAGTTCAGAAACTTCGGAAGAAAGTCTTTGACGGAGTTGGAGAATTTGGTAAGGTCAAAGAATTTGGAATTTGGAATGAATGTTTCAAAGTATAAACTAGAAAAAGAGTAACGAGAAATGAGACACGGTTGTAAAGTAAATAAATTATCGAGAACGCACGCCCATAGAGTGGCTATGCTGTCCAATATGGCGTCGTCATTGATATTACACAAGAGAATAGAAACCACCATGGCCAAAGCAAAAGCGTTGAGAGGTTATGTAGAGCCGTTGATAACAAAGACAAAAGCAGACTCTACACACCAAAGACGTGTTGTGTTCAGTTATTTGCAAAATAAAGAAGCAGTAAAAGAACTATTTGGCGATGTGGCAAGCAAAGTGGTAAACCGTAACGGCGGTTATACCAGAATATTGAAGCTCGGCAGACGTTTGGGAGACGGTGCAGAAGTGGTTATGATGGAATTGGTGGATTACAACGAAGCGATGTTGAAAGACACTACAACCAAGAAGACCAAATCGACCCGTAGAGGCGGAAAGAAAAAAGCAACGGCAGAAACACCTGTTGCAGAGGCAACAACTCCTGTCGAAACGGAAAACGCCGAAAAAGCGGAGTAAAAATTCAGTAGGCAAAAGTAAAGCGGGCTTGAATCAATCAAGTCCGCTTTTTTTATTGCAAACTGCAAAGAGTATAACTGTTCAACATCATATCCTCTTCAATCTTTGTTCCATTCATCGGAAAATGCTTTGACATAACCCTCCACAACAATACCATGTGCCTGATGATTTTCTTTGAACCAACTGTCAGTAATATCTCTATCGGCTACGAACGTATGTCCCATACTGTGATCAAAGTAACCCTTGCTCATACATAGGAAAATCACCTGTAACAGTCTTGAAATCTTTCACTTTTTCGATAAGAGTAGTAATCCCGATTCCTTCGCCTGTACACACAACCGCATCACACTGCTGCATACATAGAAGATTTTCCGTAACAGAGCGACCGTAGCAACCGACCGGCACTTAAATCTTACATTACCCAATAAAAGATATTTGTCTCTCGAAGCCAACATTTCCGCATATTCATCATCTTGTAACGGAGCAAGATGACCGATACAGAAGTCTATCTGAATAACTGAAAAAGCTTGGCTATACCTATCAGCAAAATCAAAAGCTAAAATATAATTGCCAAGAACATTTACACCGTAACAGCGTTAGGAAATTCTTTGTTCCGGCCATTCCAATACCCTTTCGCAATCATACGAACCGCGAAATAATTTTCAATAAGAGGAACGACCTCATGATGCCATATATCCTATTTACTTTTTTTGCCGACACTAACATACCTGTGCCTTTTATCGCATTCGCATGAATTATACCGATAACAGGCTTTTATACTTTGCCACATTGATAACATACGGTTCATAACCAAATTACAAAGATTGTTTTTCCTTAAAAGCAACTATTCCGATGGAACATGTGTTTAATGTTAACTACCTATTTCATCGAACTCACGTTATCTACTTTTGCGACCGACAAAAGCATACCCTATCATATACAATTTCATACGGCAGTAATTTTTATGCGTGTTAGAGTGCTATATTCGGCAAGGGTTCTGCACAATAGACCAAGCCCGCATACCTTGAACCTTTTCGGCGGTATGCGGGCTTGGTTTGTGATTGTCTGTTCTTAGAATGGAAGGTCGTCTTCCGGACTTGCGGCTTGTGACTCACCGAAACTGCCCCCTTGCGGTTGTGCTTCGGGGTAAACAGGTGGCTGTTGAACCTGTGGTGCAGGTTGATAAGCAGGTGTTTGTGCCTGATACGGTTGCTGTGCAGGTTGTTGAAAGCCTTGTTGCGGGTAAGGCTGTCCGTAAGCGGGTGCAGGAGCGGGCTGATATGGTTGACCATAAGCCGGATTTCCCTGCGGATAAGCCATGCCTTGGTTATATGGTTCAATTCTGAAACAACTCAAATCAGTGTACCAACGTTCCTGATACTCTCTTGACCTTACCGAAAATTGTACTCTTACCATCGAACCCATGGGAAGGTTCTTCGCCATATTTATTCTGTTTTCGCCGAAAAGAGTAAAGGCTGCATTGGTAGGATAATCTCCGTCCTGATACTCTATGACAAAGCCCCCTCTTACCCAATTACCTCTCTCGCTCGTTCCGGAAGTTTCCGGTAAAATTTTGATTAGCTTTCCTATTATTTCCATCTCTGTATTATGTGTTTATTGTTTGATTTCGGATGCGGATAAGCCCTGAACAAGCGACCTGTCCGCATTCCGATTATTCTTTTTATTTTTTCAACCATTTATCCAACCAATCGAAGAAGTTCCTTTGCCACAATACACCGTTCTGCGGCTTCAACACCCAATGGGTTTCATCGGGAAAGTAAAGATAACGGGCAGGTATTCCTCTTATAACGGCTGCATTGTATGCCGCCATGCCTTGCGATGCCACTATTCGAAAGTCGAATTCCGAGTGAATTACCATGATAGGTGTATCCCACTTATCCACAAACAAGTGCGGTGAATTTGCATACGATTTTTGTGCCACCTTATTATTCTTATCCCAATAAGGACCGCCCAAATCCCAATTTACAAACCACATTTCCTCTGTTTCGAGATATTGTTGTTCCAAGTTGAACATGCCGTTATGGGCTATGAAACATTTGAAACGTTTGTTGTGATGTCCTGCAAGCCAATAAACGGAGAAGCCTCCGAAGCTTGCTCCGACAGCTCCCAATCTGTCTTTATCCACATAGCTTTCCTTGCTCACCTCATCTATCGCAGTCAGATAATCACGCATACATTGTCCGCCGTAGTCGCCGCTTATTTCTTCAAGCCACTCTTGTCCGAAGCCCGGCAAGCCTCTTCTGTTCGGTGCAACTATGATATAACCATGCGAAGCCATGATTTGGAAGTTCCAACGATAAGACCAAAACTGCGAAACAGTGGATTGAGGACCGCCCTCGCAATAAAGCAATGTCGGATACTTCTTCGTGGAATCGAAATCCGGCGGGTAAATAACCCATGTCTGCAAATCCTTGCCGTCGGTGGCTTTCAACCAACGCTCTTCAACCTTGCCCCATTTGATTTTTGCCATAAGGTCATCATTGCATGTCGATACTTTCTTCTGTTCTTTCGTTTTTTCGTCTATCAACCATATCTCATTAGGGTGAGACATGCTCATGTTTTCTCCTATCAGTTTTCCGTCGGCAGCGAAGTGAACGGAAGTATAATCATGAACGCCGGAGGTTATCTGCTTAATGGCCTTGTCCTCCATGCTTATCTTATATATGTTGTCCACTGCATGATAGTCCGAAACGAAATAAATCCATTTGTTATCCTTAGAGAATTTCAATCCGCCGACGTTTTGATCGAAGTCAGGAGTATAGTATTCTGCCTTTCCGCTTTCAAAGTTATAGACCATCAGACGTATCTTGTCCGCTTCGTAACCGTCTCTCTCCATGCTTTCCCATGCAATCATCTTACCATCATGCGAGAACACGGGATTTTGATCGTAACCCATCATTCCTTCGGAAAGGTTCTGCGTTTTCTTCGTTTCTATATTGTAAAGGTAAATATCGGAATTGGTGGAGAAAGCGTAGTCCTTGCCTGTTTTCTTGCGACATGTGTAGGCTATGGATTTGCCATCGGGACTCCATGCTATTTGTTCCATACCACCCCACGGTCTCATAGGAGATTCGAATTCCGTTCCTTTCAACAAATTCTCGCCTTCGCCGACCTTCTTTCCGTCGAAATCGGCAATGAAAGGCTGCGGCACTGCATCGACCCATTGATCCCAATGTCTGTAAGCAAGGTCTTCGTTAATCCTTCCCGTCGTTTTGTCCAAGCCTTCCTTTAATTTTGCGAACTTATCTTGTTTCGGTACGGCTCTTACATAGACAATCTTTTTACCATCGGGAGAGTAAGAAAAGCCCTCCAAGTCCCCTTCCTTGAAATCGGATATCGCTTTTCGGTCGCTACCGTCCGTGTTCATCTCATAGATGTTCACACCACTTTCATCGGCATAAATGAAGCCTATTTTGTCGCCTTTCGGATTCCAAATCACGTTCCACTCGCTCGAAGCCGTCGTCGTCAATCTCTTTACGTCGCTACCGTCCGTGTTCATGGTGTAAATCTCCGCATTACCTTTGTTTTCGCTTATGCTGTAATACGTCAGAGTATAAAGAACCTTCTTTCCGTCCGGCGATACGGACACATCGCCTATTCTTCCGAAACTCCAAAGAGCCTCCGGACTTAACTTACCGTCTTTTATCTCGATATTCGGTTTGTCGATTACGTTCTTATCGCCCTCCGAACGCTGTTTGCAGGCAGAGAACAACAGTATCGTTGCCACTGCCAAAAGAACTGTTTTATTCCTCATATAATCGATTTTTTTGATTGTTCGTTTTTCGCTCCTTATCTATCGTTTTCATATCTGATAATAGAAATACTTGCAAATCTCCTTTGAAAGGAAGTTTCTGTCCAACTGATCGGAAGCCTCGCAAATTTCCTTTACGCTTCCGTCCTTGAAGAGTATGTTTATTCCTGTATCGCTGAAATTGTACGCCTTGTTGTGCAATTTGTCCGAAGCGGTGAAATACCTTTTCTCTTCCTCGCTTTCGTATCGGCAAAGTCTGCTTTTCTGTTCCTCATCGAAAGCTTTATCGCTTATTATTATCTTTCCCAAAGAACGGTTCATCAAAGAAGTCGCAAGAAAACTCAATATCCTGTCCTTATGCAAAGACCATGTCTTCACGCTGCTCCAAACATCGGAATCGTCCAACAGAAGATAATGACGAATTGCCTCCTCGTCCCCGATGCTTCGCACACCCTTTTCAAGGAAATAACTCAAATGACTGCTCACAGGGTAATCCCTCAACGACAATTCGCCCTCCGCCTGCAAGTCTCTCGCCCGTGTCAATACCTTGACCATGAGATTATCCGCTGCAACAACTGTTTTGTGCATATACACCTGCCAATACATCAAGCGTCTCGAAATAATGAATTTCTCTATCGAATAAATCCCTTTTTCATCTATCATTAACTCATCATCGCATACGTTGAACATTTTCAGGATACGCTCTGTCCCTATCACCCCCTCGCTGACCCCCGTAAAGAAACTGTCTCTCGTCAGGTAATCCAACCTGTCAGTATCGACTTGCGAGGAAACCAGTTGATGAAGGAAACGCTTGTGATATGTATCGTTGAAAATCCGTCGAGCCGTTTCGTTCACTCCCAATTTCTGCATGAACTTCAATGACAGCTCTTCATGAGAACAATCGAAGAAAAAATGCTCCAGACAATGCGAAAAAGGAGAATGTCCCGCATCATGCAGAAGAATGGCAATCAAAGTGCCGTTATATTCCTCATCGTTTATCTCCACACCTTTTTGTTTCAGTACCTCCAAAGCCTGAATCATCAAATACATAGCCCCCAAGGAGTGAGAAAACCTGCTGTGTTCCGCACCCGGGTAAACCAGATTGCTTAAACCTAATTGCTTGATGCGTCTCAGCCTTTGCAAAACAGGACTCATGACAAGTTCATAGATGTCCTCGCCCGGTATATTGATAAATCCGTAAACCGGATCGTTGATGATTTTCTTCTTGTTTTGAGTTCCCATGTTTCAACCTGCAAAGATACAACTTCACATCAAGAAAACCAAACTTGCAAACGAAATATCGCCCGTAACCGAACGCCGTTTCGGAAAAATAAAACGCCGAAAGAATTTCGTCAATCGGCGTTTCGTGAAATTCTTTCGGCGTTTCATTTCCGGAGTATCGGAAAGGCTTTTTCATGATAGGCTTTGATGTTATTTTCTTTTGTCCTACCTTTGCAACAAATTGCAAGGCTATGATAAAGCATGAGGATATTGTCAAAATATTGGAGGCTGCACAAATAGCGGACGTGGTGGGGGCTTTCGTTCCTCTGAAAAAGCGTGGAGCGAATTACATAGGCTTATGCCCTTTTCACAATGAGAAGACTCCTTCCTTTAATGTCAATCCTGCAAGGGGCATTTTCAAGTGTTTTGGTTGCGGCGAAGGTGGAGATTCCGTTTCCTTTTTGATGAAGCATGAGCATTATACCTACCCCGAGGCTTTGCGATGGCTGGCGGAACGCTACCATATACATATCGAAGAGACGGAAGCCACGCCGGAAGAAAAGGCAGCACAGTCGGAAAGAGACCGCGTGTTCCATGTAAACGAGTTCGCACAAAAGTATTTTCAAAATCTGCTTTTCAACGATGAGCAGGGCAGAAGCACGGGACTGTCTTATTTTGAAGAGCGTTGCCTCCGTGAGGACACCATACGCAAATGGGGCTTGGGTTATTGCAAAGACAGTTGGGACGATTTCTGCACGGCAGCAAAGGCGGAGGGCTTTTCCGAAGAAGACATGGTTGCTGCCGGCGTGGCAATAAAGAACGAGAACACCGGTAAGGTTTACGACCGTTTCAGAGGCAGGGTAACATTTCCCATATATAACGTAGGCGGCAGGGTGTTGGGCTTTTCCGCCCGCATACTCACCTCCGACAAGACGAAAGCGAAGTACGTCAACTCTCCCGAAAGCATTATTTACACCAAAGGCAAGGTTCTCTTCGGTCTTCACCTTGCCAAGGACGCCATTGTGAAAGAAGACCTCTGTTATTTGGTGGAAGGCAACATGGATGCGGTGATGATGTACCAGAACGGGGTGAAAAACGTAGTCGCAACCTCGGGAACGGCACTCACGGAGCAGCAAACCTCCATGATAAAGAGATATACACGCAACGTTACCGTGCTTTACGACGGCGACAGTGCCGGAATAAAAGCCACTTTCAAAGCAGTGAACATCTTTTTGGAACACGGCTTGAACGTAAGAACCGTTTTGTTCCCCGACGGAGAGGATCCCGATTCCTTCGCTCGCAAACATACGATGGACGAATTCCAAACCTTCTTGAAGGAAAACTCGCAAAACTTCATCATCTACAAGACCAATCTTCTGCAAAAAAAAGCTGAAAACGACCCTATCAAGAGAGCGGACTTGATAAGGGACATAGTGCATACCATTTCGCTTGTTCCCGACCTTTTGGAAAGGAACATATATTTGCAAGAGTGCAGTTCCATTTTGCAAACGAGCGAAGAAGTGTTGGGCAAGGCACTCAAAAAGCAGCTCTTTCTTAATAGGGACAAGAAAAACAAGCAGGAAGACCCGCAACCTGCCATTGCCGAGCAGGTAATTCCCGATACACCGAAAGCGGAAAAGCAGGAAATAGAACTTAATCCCGATTACGCACAGGAGAAAGCCATAATAGAGATATTGTTCAAGTATGGCAATACGATGACAAGGCAGGAGGTTTTCGGGGAGAACGATGCTTTGGAGTACAAAGACGTGTTGACGGCAGCGTATGTCGTTTGCGATATAGTGAATGACGATATCCGTTTCACCGATGTTTTATTCGGTAAAATCTTTGAACTGTATAGACATTCCATATACGAGGAGAACACCGTTCCTGCAATCGATTCGTTTATCTCGAACGAAGAGGAGCAAATCCGAAACCTCGCAGCCGAACTCCTTATCGGAGGCAGGGAAATCAGTCCTTTGTGGTCGGAAAAGAATATCTCCGTTCCGGATAATGAAAGCAAGGAAGTCATCGACCGCCTTATCTCCGACACTCTCTTGCGATTTAAGTTGCATAAAGTAAATGCCTATATCAAGCAGGTGAATGAAGCCATTAAAACAACGACAGAGCCGGAGGCAATGATGGAATTGGTCATCAAGCACAAGCAGTTTACGCTGATAAGAAACAAGATAGCCAAACAACTTCACCAAGTCTTCTCTTCCTGAACCATCTGTGTCGGAAGAGTTTTGTTGAAACGCACAAGCGGCAGAGACTTCTTGACAATATCTCTGCCGCTTGTTGTGAAATCCGGATAATTTGCACTTTCCGGACAAGAAATCATGCTTTTATTTCTCGGAAGCCTTCTTTCGGAGTTTCAAAGCCATGAAATCTTTTTGCAGATAGAGCTGTGCGGAAGTTATAAGGTTTATCGGTTCCTTTTCTCCCTTCATGAAGATATGCACCAAGGTGTCATTTACAACTTCATACCTGCATTCCGTCGTGTCCTTTGCATTGGTTATGATTGCCTTTTCGGTCAATTCTATATCCATCGGGAAGAAATCCTCCGGCGAAGCCGCCATCAGCTGCAAAAGAACCGCATTCGACAACAACTTCATCGAAGCCGAATCGTCCGTAGGAGCCTGTTCCTTGTCGTCATTCAGGAACGACGCTTCCACAGCCTCGTATTTTCCCAAGTAATCGGGATTCTTAGAACATGATACCGCCATCACGGCAAGCAGGAATGCAATCATGCAATACGAAAAACATCTTTTCTTCATTTTCATATATGTTTATGATTTATTATTTCTGTCTTTCACCCTTAAATTTCGCTCAATCACAACAATGGGTTGGCAAGTCGTGAAATCTTTCGTTTCAAGCGGGTACTGCAAAGAGATGCGGCGAGACATTCCCTTCGGTGATTATGGCTTCGTACCCCCGACTAAACGAACTTGTTCTTGCATATATGGAATATATACTCCGAAGCATATCTCCATGTAGATATTCCGTTAAGAGCGAAAGAAGATAAACAATTTCTGCTCATTATAAATATATGGTTAATTCCGCAAATGTACGGTGTTTCTTTCAAACGACAAAATTTTTTCAAAGAAAAATAATCATGTTTCTTGAAAATCGTGTTTGCTTTGTGCGATTGAATGCAATATCGCTTTCTTTATATTTGTTGAAAGTCCTCGACATAAACGCCGTTCGCTATATCGATGAGGTGCTTTGCCGTAAGCCCTCAACTCGAACGCCGTTCGAGTGCGAATGAATCGGCGTAAGAATTTTTTCTTACGCCGTTTGGTGAAATTCTTACGGCGTTTCATTTTTCCGAAACTGCGTTCGGTTTTCGAGGGAAAGAAGATTGGCGTATATGGTTTGCGGAAGGGTCGGTTTCGACAGGAGAAATGCTGTTGTTTTCAAATGTAGGAGCGGTGGCGAAACGGTGTATGGTATGGCGAAATCGAGTAGAAAATGCGGTAGAAGGGGCAAGGTGTGTGAAAAATATCGTATCTTTGCCAATATGGATATTGCTGCATTGGTTTCGGGAGGGGTTGACAGCAGCGTGGCTGTCGTCCGTTTGAAGGAAATGGGTTATGACCCTACGATTTTCTACATAAAAATCGGCATGGAGGACAAGGACGGTTATGTGGATTGTCCTTCGGAGGAGGATATAGAGATTACGACTTACATTGCCAAGAAGTATGGTTGTCGTTTCGAGATTGTTTCCTTGCAAAAGGAGTATTGGGAGAATGTGGTCAGCTATACGATAGAGGCTGTCCGCAGGGGACTTACGCCCAATCCGGATATGATGTGCAATAAGTTGATAAAGTTCGGCAGTTTCGAAAAGAAATGGGGTCATTGCTTCGATAAGATTGCAACGGGACACTACTGCACGACGACTGATGTGGACGGAAAGGTTTATCTTTCGACGGCTAAGGACCATGTGAAAGACCAAACGTACTTCCTCGGTCAGATAAATTATCTTCAAGTCAAAAAGCTGATGTTTCCCATCGGCGATATGTTGAAAAGCGAAGTGAGATCCAAGGCAAGGGAGTGCCGTCTGCCGTCTGCCGAAAGAAAGGATTCGCAAGGTATATGTTTTTTGGGTAAAATCAATTATAATGATTTCATACGTCGATACCTTGGAGAAAAGGAGGGAAAGATAGTCGAGTTGGAGACGGGCAGGATACTCGGAACGCATAAGGGCTTTTGGTTTCATACGATAGGTCAACGCAAGGGTTTGGGGCTGTCGGGCGGTCCTTGGTTCGTGGTTAAGAAAAATATGGATGAGAATGTGCTTTATGTTTCCCAAGGCTACGACCCCGATACCCAGTACGGAAAGACGATAAACCTCGGTGCGTTCGAGTATATCACCGAAGACATTTGGGGAGATTTCAAAGATGAGAAAGACATCTTGTTCAAAATCCGCCATACTCCCGATTTCACACGAGGAAAGTTGAGAAAGATAAACGATATATATAGGATAGAGAGCGAGGAACGCATTCAAGGTATAGCGGCAGGACAATTCGGCGTTGTTTATTCTCCTGATGCCAAGTTGTGTTTGGGCAGTGGAGTGATAATAGAGGATTGAACGGGAACGGAAGCATGAAACGAAAGATTGTTCATATAACAATAGTTCATCGTCGTTACGATTCGAGGATTTTTTATAAGGAATGCATCAGTCTTGCAAGGGCAGGTCATGAGGTAAGTCTTATCGTGGCAGACGGGCTTGGCGATGAAGAAAACTCGGGCGTTAAAATAATGGATATAGGTCTGGCGGAAACGAACCGCTTGAAGCGAATGATCAAGACAAGTCGCAAAGCTGTCAAAGCGGCAGCAAGCCTCGAAGCAGATATTTACCATTTTCATGACCCCGATTTGTTGATTGCCGCACTCGGATTGAGAAAATCGGCTTGCGTGGTTTTCGATTCGCATGAGGATTTCCCTGCTCTGATGTTGCAGAGAGACTATATACCGGACTTTGCACGCAGGTGGTTGTTTCGTATTGCAAGGTTTACGGAAAAATACTCGGCAAAACGTTTGTCCGGAGTTGTTTGTGCCACGGAGACAATACGGAAAAAGTTCCTTTCTTATGGGAATGTTCCTACTGAAACGGTGAGGAATTATCCTGTATTTGCGGACAATGGGAACGATAAGCCGCATTGCTTTCCGAAGAAGGCTGTGGTGTGTTATGTAGGGGGCTTGACCGAGGTCAGAGGTGTCAAAGAGATGGTGAAAGCTTGTGATAAGGCAGGGGTGAAACTCCTTTTGGCAGGGGAGTTCGATGATATGGATTTTTTCAATGGAGTGAAAGCCATGCCACAGTGGCAAAACGTTGAGTTTCTCGGCTATGTGCCTAATGCAGAAGTGAGAGAGAGGGTGTATGAACGCTCGTCCGTAGGGTTGGTTTTGCTGCACGAAGCACCGAATCACACATATTCCATTCCGATAAAGCAGTTGGAATACATGCAGGCGGGGCTTCCGGTGATTGCAAGCAGGGAGGTGTTGTTCTGCAAACAAGTAACGCAGGAGGAACACTGCGGATTGGTGGTAGATCCCCTCGATATCGATGAGGTGGCGGAGGCAATAAGAAAGATAACAAACAATCCGGACTTGGCAATGCAAATGTCGGCGAACGCCGTAAAGTCTGCTGCCGATAAATATAACTGGTCAAGTCAAGAGAAAGTACTGCTTGGCTTTTACGAAAGGTTGCTTGCTTAGCCTTTCTTCCCTATTTTTTTGATTTTCCTTGGGAAGGACTTTGAGGATAAGTCCTTTTAAGTATATTCCTTTATCAACATAAGGAATGGCAAAGCAGGAATGAGATTTGGCGAACTTATTTTCTGTAATCCCAAATCATGATTTGCAGAAAAATCATGATTTATTTGGTGGTTCAAAATATTTTTCGTATGTTTGCAGCGTGATTTCGTTCTTATCCACCTCCAAGATTTATCTTTACTTGGAAGTCCGCTCTTAAACGGACAAGAAACGAACAAAGGCATCTGCCACAAAGGCAATACGAAATCGCACGGAATTTGCACTCGCTTGCAATAGTGAATAACAATAAGACAATGAGGTGGCTTTTTATCAGAGGAATATAATATCGATAAACAACTTCAAAGCAAGGAATGCTTTGAGTCATTGCATAGATCAGAAAATAAATGGTTTGAACAAATAAAAAATAGAAAGCAAATGATCAAAAAGAGAATAATAATGTTGGCATCATCCGTATTAGCTTTATCGGTGATGGTGTCTTGTGAAGATTCCGATAATAAAGACGTGGAAACTTCTGTTAAAGGTGTAAATAAGAGTGCTTATGTGCCTGATAATCCGAATTGGGGATTGCATAGGTATTTTATTGAAGAGGACGGCAAGTGTGAATGTGTTGCTGGACCTCCATATAATTGCTTTGACGATATCGTAATCGTGGCAACGCCTATAGATCCTAAGGAATTAAGCGGATTAAGAACCCAACCGTTGACGAGTTCCATCGTTTGGGATTTGGTAGTTCCTTATATCGAGAGAGACCAAAAGCTCTTTGAAAAACTCAAAACAGGGGATTATATGGTGCAATCTCTGCCAAGCAGAGATGCTTCAAGAGTGCTTTGCGGTGTTTCCAAGAAAGACGGCAAGGAGATTGAGTACACATTTCAATTTGTTACCAAGTAACATTTATCGGGAGAGGGCAACCTCTCCCTTTATACGTTTTACACATTACAAATATGGTGAGATTATTACTTGGTGTGATATTATCAGTGCTTACTATCTGTTTTTGTGCTTGTAACGGAGATATAGTGAAAGAACCGGAAAGTTTTCTGAAACAAAAGGATGCTTTGCCGTGGGGCAATATAAAAGATGCTAACATTTATGATGTAGACGGGAAAGAATATATACTGTTTGTTACAGATAGAAGAAATACAATATGTTCTCTTGATATTGAAGCAAATAAAATAGATACCATTATTACAATGCCACAAACGATAAATGACTTGTGTTATAATTTAGATAGTAAAATAATATGGGCAACAGTAGGTAGTCATAGAACAGTTTGGAATTCGAAAACACATACAACAATACCTTGTCCTATCACAAAACATTATGGAGAATCTATTACATGGGCAGGCGTTAGAGCGTATCATCCGTTTTTCTCAAGTGGCAATATGCTTTATACAGGGATTATTCCAACGGAAGCATTGACTGATTTCAAGTATGATTATGCCGGATTTAGAAAAAAAATAAATCTGATTGCAGCATGGGATATAAGCAACCCTGATAGTGTAAGGTGTGTGAAGATATTCGGAAAGCGACCGTCCGATCAGCCGAAAGATATGTTTATCGATGATTGTTATCAAACGGCATTCAATGTCGAGGATTCCATAATCGTTGCGGGTACGGAATTATCGCAGAATGTAGTTGAGATGACGATGAGTGGCAAGACGTTGAGAGAAAAAAAACTCAGTTCTAAGTTCTATGTCAAACCGCAAAAGAAAGACTTCTCACAGAATCATTCTGCAACGGAGAAGATACAATATTGGGAGGATAACATGCTCTTTCGAGGCATGTTCTACGATAAGTACAGGAAGCAATACTATCGCATATTGCAACTATCGAAGCAAGAAGATAAGAGTTCGTTCATAAAGAAGAAACAAGATTGGGTTCTTATCATTGCAGACTCAAAGCTAAACAAGAAGTACGAAGTTAAGTTCGATGGAAATAAATACAAGTGTGCAATTCGAGTAGGGAAACAAGGAGTGTATGTACTCAAAGATAAGACAATGGATTTGTTTGTTTTCGACTAATAAAATAATTTGAGAGATGCAGAAAGTATTACTTAATATGACCTTGGCTTGTTTTGCAATATGTCTTTGTGCTTGTAGCAGCGATGTCGTCAGAGAGTCGTCAGAGTTTCTGAAACAAGAGGACGCTTTGCCGTGGTTTTCAAGGAACAATATTTGTGATATTGAAGGAAGAGAGTATGTAATATTTTATGCAGATAGTATATTTTGTACTCTCGATATGGAAACAAATAGAATTGATACTATCTTTACAGGTGTGTCAAAGGAAATATGTGAGTTTTGTTATGATTCAGATAAGGGGATAATATTAGCTATGTTGGATAATCATAATCATGATATTTGGGACTCGCGAACCTGTACAAAGACACCATGTCCCATTACAACGCATCATGGAGAATTAATTAAATGGTTTGGATTTGGAGTATCTGACCCATTTGTCGCTTATGGAAATATACTTTATACAGGTTTTCTCCTATCTTTCGATTCCAATGCGGATTTTGCAGATTTTAGAAAGAAAGCAAGTCTGATCGCAGCATGGGATATAAGCAATCCTGATAGTGTAAGGTGTGTGAAGATATTCGGGAAACGACCTTCCGACCAGCCGAAAGACATGTTTATAGACGATTGTTACCAGACGGCATTCAATGTCGAGGACTCCATAATCGTTGCGGGTACGGAGTTATCGCAGAATGTAGTTGAGATGACGATGAGTGGCAAGACGTTGAGAGAGAAAAAACTCAGTTCTAAGTTCTATGTCAAACCGCAAAAGAAAGACTTCTCACAGAATCATTCTGCAACGGAGAAGATACAATATTGGGAGGATAACATGCTCTTTCGAGGCATGTTCTACGATAAGTACAGGAAGCAATACTATCGCATATTGCAACTATCGAAGCAAGAAGATAAGAGTTCGTTCATAAAGAAGAAACAAGATTGGGTTCTTATCATTGCAGACTCAAAGCTAAACAAGAAGTACGAAGTTAAGTTCGATGGAAATAAATACAAGTGTGCAATTCGAGTAGGGAAACAAGGAGTGTATGTACTCAAAGATAAGACAATGGATTTGTTTGTTTTCGATTAGTATGGTTTGTTTTTATGGGCTTTTTTGCAAGAATAACGAGTTTTAGTTTTGCAGGAGAGGTTCGAATATATGATTTTAATTGATAGGGGGTATCTTATGTGCAGAAAAACGAGATTATGGATTTATGTGTGTGCAATAGGCATGCTGTTGACTTCGAATGCTTGTTCAGAAAAGCAGGTCAGCGACAAAGATGTATTCCTTTGGTATATCGAACAAATTGATTACAAACTTCCAAAGGGAGAGCATAGTGTTATTATCGTGCCGACGGCTTCTTGTATCGGTTGCAGGAAGGCTGCCGTCAACTATGGTGCTTTACATAAGGATAAGGTTACGGTGATCGTATCAGGAAGCATTGCTCCCGAATTTGAGGGCTATCCGATGATTGTGGACAGCAACTCTCTCTGCAATAACCTTAATTGGTTGCATTCAAATATCATAGAAGTATTTTTGAAGAATGGAGAGGTCAAAGGGGTAAAGAGTTACGATGCAATGGAGAGCATAAAAAGATTTTCGGGAGTCGATGTCTCATCGATAGAGAACTGCACAGACAAAAACTGCCGGATAACCGAATGAAAGTGTTATTCGACAGTTTGAAACCGTTTTGCCTGACAGGCAATTTCTATCTCGACTTATTGAAAACCGATATGTTTAATCTTTCTTCTTGTACTCTTTGTATTCTTCGTTAAGTCCTTTGATTATAACATCGGTCAAGTCCATTCCCTTATCGATGTAGAGAACAGGAGAGCCGATGTAAGACTTCGCAAGAATGATGTCGAAGTTTTGGTGCTTCTTGTTGTAGTCTTTGATGAATGCATAGACTGCATCAAGCAACTTCTTGTTATCCGAAGCCTGCCTTTCCTGTAATTGTGCCATCAACTTCGGTTGCAGTTGTTGCAACTCGTTGCCTCTTTGTTGCAATTCCTTTTCCGTTTGTTTCTGTTGGGTAAGCGTAAGGCTCGCTCCGTTCTTCATGTAATTCGCATAGTCGTTTTCAAACTTCTTTTGCTTTGCCGCAAACTCGTTCTCGACTTTTTTCTGATAGGCTTTCAGGCTTTCTTCCATATCTTTCGCCATGTCATATTTGGCAAGCACGCTGTCCGTATCCACGTATGCCACTTTCAAACCGCCTGAAGTCAGCGTTTTGTTGCCTTTCACTGTTTTCTCGGCTTCTTTCATGTCTTCTTTTTCTGCACTTCTGCCATTAAACAGCATAATGAATAATACTATCGAACAACATATCGAAAGGCAACAGCCGATCCATAAAGCCACATTGGAATTCTTTTTATCCATTTTCTTTCTCTGTTTTTTACTCTGCAAAGATAGCCCATTTTCCCGTTTTGTCAAACCATTGTTATGCAATTTTGCATTACAGGACTTCGGAACGAATGCATCGGAACTGCCTTTGCGGAAAATCAATACTTGTATTCGGCTCTCAAAAAGCCTATGAAAGAATCGTAATCGTTGCCCGGTTCGCGGTAATATACATATATATTATAATAGTTCTGCGTTTCGCTGTGATTGCCCTCCACTTCCCTGTAAGAACCTGTCGTGTAACCGTTGGGAACGTATAGTATCTGGTAATTGTAATAGCCTTGTTTCAAAAGCATACGAAGAACGTATTTGTTCAGCGTGTTGTCGAATGTGAATTTGTTTTGTTGCGAGAAACGCCAATCGCTCAATTCTCCGACAGCATAGTAGCTTCCTTCAAGGCTCAGAGGCTTCGGCAGGTAGAAATACACCCAAGCGTAATCGCTGTGCAGGACTTCATCGTCATCAATCTCATTTCTTACGTAGTATGCTCCTTTCAAGTCTGCCTGCTCCACAAAAGGGGAACGGTCTTTTATTTGTTCCTCTCTCAGCCTCACCACATTTTCGCCTCCGATGTAGTCTATGTTTGCAATAAAGTTGGAACGGTGTCTCAGAGAAGAGAAATCAAAAGAACGAAACACGTTGCCGCCGTCAAAAATATTCTCTTGTCTGAAATTGTAAACCAATTCGGTACCTCTGTTTTCGCTCAAAGGCAACAGGCGTTTGGTGTCCTCTCTTCCGTTCTGTTGAATGACGAGCTTTACCCTTTCGTTCGGGCTGTCGAATACATGGTTTGACGAATACACTCTTACATCTGTTTCCTGACAGGTGCTTCTCAGAGCCGGCTCTCTTGCCTGCATTACCTCTGCTGCCACTTCCGCTTTCCTGTTCATGCACATAAATCTTTTGGTGAAGACGACATTGTCGGGTTCTCCCTCGACATAGACTTTCAAAATGTAGTTTCCGCTTTTGGTAAGGCGTGTCATGGAATTCGGAATGGTTTGTTCGTAATGCACGAACCTTTGAAGAGTGTTGAAAGAGTTCGCAAAATTTTCCACCATAGCCGTTTCAAAGCCCTCGACATAGTCGGAGTATTGCAGGGAACTCTCCGTCCAATCGCTGTTGCAGTGAATGAAAGTGTATTCGAAGCGGTGAGTCTCTTCCGACAGCTCATCGAATGACAGCAAAAGCCCTTCGCTTTGATTGATATTCAATATCGGCACAAGCATTCTGGAATCCATGCTCTCCAATTTGACGGTCTTGACAATAGGAGAGTAAACTCTGTCCTGCCAAATAAATTGGGCGTAAAGCGGATTTACGCCCAAAAAGACAATTATGAGAAAAAAAATTCGCATGATACGTTTACGACATTTGCTCCTCTATTTCGGCAACCGTCTTAGGTATGTATTTGCCCAACAAACGGCAACCGTTCTTCGTTACAAGTAAGTCGTCTTCTATTCTTATACCGCCGAAATCCTTGTATTGCTCCACTTTGTCGTAGTCGATATAGTCTTTGCATTTGCCTTCGGCTCTCCATTTGTCTATGAGTTCCGGAATGAAGTAGCAGCCCGGCTCGTTGGTCAACACGAAGCCCTCTTGCAATTCTCTGCCGAGACGTAGCGAAGCCAATCCGAATTGGGTGGAACGGACGTTCTTCTTGTCGTAGCCCACGTAGTTCTCCCCGTAGTTCTCCATATCGTGAACATCCAATCCCATCATGTGTCCCAAGCCGTGCGGCATGAACATTCCCATCGCTCCTTGTGCAACTGCGTCCTGCACGTTGCCCTTCATCAAACCCAATTCTTTGAGTGCACTTGCCAAACGTGAGACCGCTGCAATGTGAATGTCGGAATATTTAACCCCAGGAGCAATCAGGCTCGGTACAAGGGTTTGTGCTGCAAGCACAGCTTCGTAAATATCTTTCTGTCGGCTTGAAAACTTTCCGCCAACAGGCACCGAACGGGTTATGTCGGAACAATAACCTTGCGGATTTTCGCAACCTGCATCGGAAACAATCATTCTGCCTTTCTTAATCTGCAATGAGTGGTCGTGTCCGTGGAGAATTTCTCCGTGAGTGGTCAATATTATCGGGAAAGACACAGGCCCGCCGCCCGCCAAGGCTTCTCCCTCCATGCGTCCCGCTATTTCGTATTCGTAAGTACCCTCTTTGGCAGCCATTTTCATCATGGTGGTGTGCATGTTGTAGGCTGTTGCGATGGCCTTTTCGATTTCTGCTATTTCTTCTTCGCTCTTGATGGAACGCTGTTTCACACAGGCTGCAATCAATTCCACGGAGACGTAAGCCTTCACGTAATGACGGTCGATATGAAGAAGTTCCGAAATAAAATTTACGTTTTCCGCTCTGTAAGGCGGCACGAAATGTACTTTCCTTCCCGCAAACACCACGGCATCCATGAATTTGCGTAAATCGCTTATGCTGCCGCTGTTTTCAACTCCCACTTCCAATGCCCTGTCATGTATGCTCGGAACGGGACCTGTCCAAATTATGTCGTCCATATCGACATCCTCTCCGAAGAGGTACTCCTTTCCTTCGTCTATATCGATGACACCGACAAGGTTTTGCAAGTCATGAGCGAAAAAATATCGGAATGTACTGTCCTGACGGAACGAATAAGTGTTGGCAGGATAGTTGAACGGACTGTCGCCGTTGCCGAGTATCAGAATGACACCTCGTTTGACATCTTTCATGAGCTGCTTGCGTCGCATCATGTAAGTCTCTTTGCTGAACATAATCTCTCTCTCTGTTTTTATGAATTAAAACTCCTTTTTGCCGTAACGAAGACCCGTTTTGCCGAAACGCCGATTTGCTGAAATGAAACGCCGAAAGAATTTATCGAAACGCCGTTCCATTTTCCGTAAAACGGCGTTTTATCTTCACCCTTTCAAAATCTTGTTTTTCGGCATGCCTTTTCCGACCTTGCGAGTCTTGTCATCGGACTGTTTTTAATCTGCTTTCGGCAATCCGCCTCTTCTTCCGGCTTCCAGAATGGGAAGATTGGCTTCGGTAGGTATGTATATCACCGTTTTCTCGTTAAGGTTGTTTTGGTTTCTGACCCAAAGATATTGAATGTAAGTCTGTGTCAGAGTTCCGTTTTCAATCTTGATTGCCTCCGCAGCTCCTTTTGCTCTTTCGATTTCGGCTTTGGCATTCAACTTTTCGGCTTCGAGGTTCGCTCTTGCTTCCTCCACTTTTATCCTTCTGTTCTGTTCCGCCTCCGCAAGTTCCGCCTTACCCTTCATTTCCTGCGACCAAACCCTGTAAACAGGCATTCCGAACATTCCGATGCCGATAAAAGCCAAGATTACGACGATGGCTATGATTGCATGCTTCAATTGAAATCTGTACATGGCTTAGATGTTTTTCAGAATTTCCAAGGTATGACGCCAGAATAAATCCACCGTTGCTATCTCAAGCCTTTCCTCCGGAGAATGCACCCCTCTCAATGTCGGACCGTAGGAAATCATATCCATGTTTTCGTATTTCTCGCCTATCAATCCGCATTCCAAACCCGCATGTATCGCTCTTACGACAGGTTCCTTGCCGAAGAGTTTCTTATACGCCTCCACGGCAACCTTCAACACATGACTGTCCGTATTGGGAGCCCAACCCGGATAACCGTCCGTATGTTCCACGTCTGCACCTGCCAACATGAAACAACTCTCCACCCTGCTTGCGGCAGCCTCCTTGGCACTCTCCACGCTCGAACGCTGCGAAGTGGTGATGAAGAAGTGATTTTCCTCCGTCTTTACGCTTGCGAGGTTGGTCGAAGTCTCGACGAAATTCGGAATTTCCCTGCTCATCGCCAATACACCGTGAGGACATGCGTACAAAACATTGAGCAAGTTATCCTGACTCAACATATCGACAACGAATGCAGGCTTCGCAATGCTCTCCATCGTTATCTGCATGTTCGGTTCGGTGGAACGAAATTCGTATTTCAAATCACCGCTGAATTTCTCGACGAGTCTCCTCAAGTCCTCAGCCTCCTGCTCCGTTACAACGACCTCCGCATACGCCTCGCGGGCTATCGCATTACGCAAATTGCCCCCGTTGAAGCAAGCCAACCGCATATCCATCTCCTTGTCCGCTTCCCACAAAATACGGTTCAGCAATTTGTTCGCACAACCCAAGCCCTTGTTGATGTCATCTCCCGAATGTCCGCCCTTCAAACCCTTGACGCTGATTCTGAAATAAGCACCCCGGGGAGTATCCTCCCTCTCGAACGGCAACTTTGCCAAAGTATCCACACCGCCTGCACAACCTATGAACATCTCACCCTCATCTTCCGAGTCCAAATTAAGCAATATGCGGCTTTTAAGAGCAGTAGGGCTCAACGCATTCGCACCCGACAAACCCGTTTCCTCGTCAACGGTGAACAAACACTCGATCGGACCGTGTTCAACGTCGTTTGCATTCAATATAGCCAAAGCCGTGGCAACCCCGATGCCGTCATCAGCCCCCAAAGTAGTACCCGTCGCCATCAACCAGCCGTTTTCGATACGCGGTTCGATGGCATCCTTCATGAAATCGAAACACTTGTCGCTGTTCTTCTCGCATACCATATCAATATGAGCCTGCAAGCACACCCAAGGTTTGTTTTCCATACCCTTTGTGGCACCTTTGCGAATGATAACGTTTCCAATCTCGTCCCTTTCATGCTCCAAACCACGCTGATTCGCCCAATTCAAAAGAAATTCCGTCATTTTGCCCTCATGCTTCGACGGTCTCGGAACCGAAAGTATCTCTCCGAAAAATTCAAACACGCCTTCCGGCTTCAAACCCTTCAATACACAGTTGTTTACCATAATTATAACATTTTATATTCGTTCAAAAACAGCCTCAAAGGTACGACATTTCGCCCGATACGCCAAAAAAAACGCCGAAAAAACGCCCGATAACATCACTTTTTCAC
>ERZ1026860.120-NODE-120-length-60264-cov-17.779136_pt1 | contig 60264 bp, 57 predicted proteins | sample MGYA00380160_ERZ1026860 | MGnify/ENA primary metagenome ERZ1026860 (study PRJEB33269, sample SAMEA4719796) | human gut metagenome | biome: human-associated habitat; feature: organic feature; material: feces | place: Cameroon | collected 2013-10 ... | reverse complement strand
GAGCGACTGCTTCCCAAGCAGTAGGCGGCGGGTTCGAGTCCCGTATCCTGCTCCAGAATATAGCGGTGAAACGTTCAAAATCTGTTCGTTTCGCCGCTTTTTTGTTTACGTGCATTTCAAAAAATGACGTAAAAATTCGTGCTAACTCCTCATAAACTCCCCAATAAGCTCCCCAAAACACGGCACTTCTAAGGGATTTTTCTTTCCCTCAGGAGTGTCGTTTTGTCCATATTTATTTTCTTCTTCCCCCACCCCAAAAGCAAAGCGGCAGGCTCTGGAACAGCCTGCCGCTTTTATCGTGCAACGAAAATTCTACCTCAGCGTTTCATCAACACTTCTTCATCCGCTCCAGCGTCTCGTCCGCCTTGATGGCCTCCGGCGTGAAAGAATTATTTTTCCACCACGCCACCAGCGCGGCAATGCTTGTGATGCCCGCCGTCACCAGCTGCTCCACCGTCTCGCTCTCGATGGGCAGCACCGGCTTGCCCAGGGCGCTCAGCAGCTGGTTGGTCAGTGCCAGCAGCAGGCAGGCCGTGCGTGCCACGGTGCCCGCAGAGATGGTCGGTTCGTTGTAAGTAGAGATGTGTGCTTTCATGTTCAGCTTCCTTTCTGCTCTTCTTCCGAGCGCTGCTTCAAAATATCTACGGCTCTTGCCAGTGCCTTCGGGATCGGTACGCCCATCAGTCCCGCGTTCTCGATGATGCTCAAGGTCTCATTTGCAATAAAGCCGATCACCACCGCGTCCCGCACAAAGCTGGAGCCCATCACGGCATCCAGCCTGCACGCCACCAGTACGATCAGCAGGCTCATGCCCTTGCGGCACAGGCCCTTCCACCCCGCTCTGCTTTCCAGCGTGCCGGTCTTGGTTTTCGGCGAGGCATGGAACACCCCCGCCACGATCAGACCGGTGATGTAGTCCACCGCCATACAGATAATCAGCGTCTGCAGCGCCGCGTCCCAGCCGCCGTACAGGCTGGCAATGGCACCGCCGATCAGCCCCACGGCAGTGCAAAAATACTCCTTCATTTTCTAATCCTCCTCATCTTCTTCCGCAGCGTCCTCCCACGCCTGCTGGATGCGCTTTCCATTGGCACAGATCGCATCCAACGTGGCATCTGCCTGCACATTCGTTGCGATCATGGCCTTGTCCATCGTGTCCATCCCAAAGTATCCGGTGAACACCTCGCCTGTGGGCAGCGGTGCTGCCACTGCGATCTTTGTGATCTTGTGCTCCTCCAGCGTGGCCAACACGTCAGAGATCCACTCCGCATAAGGCGCGTCAGAAATCAAATAGCTTGCCATCAACCTCACCCCCTCACAGCGTCCATCTGCTCTTTGTCGCCCGGGTGTCCACGTGCACCCAGCCGGCGGTTCTGCCCGCCTTCACCGGGTATCTCCCCACGCCGCCCCAGTCCGGCATCAGGCTTTCAGCGTAGGCGGCCACGTCCTCCACGCTCACGCCCTGCACCCGGATGTCTGCCGCCCGGCCCAGCAAGTGCTGGCTGCTCTTGGCACCGCCCACGGCCGCGTTGTGTGCCGCCGTCCGGTAGCCGCTGGTGATCACCACCGCCTTGCCAAAGTGCTCCCGGATGCACTGCAGCACCACGGTCAGCGCCTCGTCCACCATAACGGTGTCGGTGCCGTCCCGGCAGCGCAGCTCCCGCACCTTGAAGTCCGGTGCAAGGCGGCGGTTGCCGTCTGCCATAAGGCTGTATTGTCGAATCATCTTTCCACCTTCTTTCTGCGTCACAGTCCCCGCATCCAGTTCTCAATGATGGTGCTGCGGTACTCGTGCGCCCGCAGACCCGGATGGTCATTGTAGAGGGCAAGCTTAAAGGCATCGTTGCGCAGCTGCCTTGCCGTAGCGCTGGTATCTGCACGGCCTGCGCCGTGCATGGTAAGCAGCAGCGGGTGCTGCTCGTCGTTCAGGTCCAGCACCGGCACACCCCAGTAGGCGCAAATTTCCTTTACCGTTGCCCGGTAGGCAGTGGTCATCCATGCGTCCGCAAGGATCACGCCCAGCTTCGCGTAGGGGATGTTCCGCAGAAAATACTCAAAAACAGTATTGTACGCACCCCACACCGTTGCGTTGGTGGTGTCCGTCTTTGTGCCGACAATGGCGGTCGGGTCAAAGCCCTGTGCCGTGTCCGGTTCGCACTCATTCAGGCCGAACATCAAGGTGATGTAATCCGCATCCTTCGGTACGGCCTTGTACCGCTCCACCGAAAAGGGCGAGAGCCGCCCGGTGATGTTGGTGAACACCGAGCCGCTCACGGCCTCGTTCACCAGCGTCATGTCGTTGCGCTTTGCGATCCACCACGGGTATGTTTTCCATACCTTCAGCTTTTGGTCATAAAAATCCGAGTTCGTGCCGGTGTTGCCGTTTGTATCTGTGTAACCGCTTGCATCTCCTGCGGTAAAGCTGTCTCCGCAGGCCACATATTTTTTCCCGTACAGCACGTTGCCGCCTGCCGAATTCAGGGGATTTCCCTGTACATCGTAAATCATACCGTGCCCTCCTGAATGAATTTGTTAACCTTTTCATCGCTCAGCAGTCCTTTGTACACCTTACACTGGTACAGCGTGCCGACCCAGCAGCGTGTCAGCTCACTGCCACTTGTACCCGGGGCACCGCCGAGCAGCAGGCTCTCCGGCACATCCGTAATCTTGGTGCTGGTTGCCCTCCAGGCGCTCAGCGTGCAGTAGGTGCTGCCGCCGCGATACTTATTACCATCCAGCTGAACTACATACCGCGTGCGTGTTTTAAGGTGCGCGATGCTATCCGATATGTTTACAGCACCATGGTTATAATAAGCAATGCCGGTGGTGCCATAGTTGGGGTTCAGGCTGATGTTGATGCCCGGCAGGTTGGCATTGTTCCCGGTCTCGGTCATGCAGTGCAGGAATACGATCCATCCCTTGTCGTTAAAGCTGTCGCTTGCCTTTGCGTCCAGCAAAATGGTGTACTGCGGGGATTCGGTGCTCGCGTGTTCAAATAACTTCACGCCGGTATCCATGCCCTTGGTCAGTGCCGTCTCGCCGGGCAGGTCGTAGAGCAGCTGCGCTGTTTCTACTGCCGCAACCGTTACTATACAGCTTACGCTCTTGCCGCCTGCGGTGGCGGTTACACCGCAAGTGCCCGCCTTGACGCCCGTCACCACGCCATTTTCCACAGTTACGGGAGCATTCAGAGCCGGACTCGTTGTCCACACCACCGTTTTATTGGTGGCATTTGCGGGCAGCACCGTAGCCGTCAGGGTTACACTCTCGCCCTCGTTCAGGGTCAGGGTCGCGGCGCTCAGGGTCACGCTCTCCACCGGGATTGCCTCCGTACTGCTGCCCTCCCACTCCGTACGCAGGGCATTCAGGGTGGGCTGCATCGTGTCGGTCTTGTATGCCGCATTTTCAAACAGGGTCAGCAGCAGCGCCCTTGCGGTGTCCGTAAGTCCTGCACCCGGGTCGCCCTTGTCACCCTTCGGGCCGCCCGGGTCGCCCTGCTCTCCCTTGGGGCCCTGCACGCCGGTATCGCCCTTGTCCCCCTTCGGGCCTGCCGGACCGGTGTCTCCCTTTTCGCCCTTGGGGCCCTGTGCACCGGGGTCTCCCTTGTCGCCTTTCGCTCCCGCCGCGCCCGCGTTGCCTTTGTCTCCCTTGTCTCCCTTCGGGCCTGCTGGGCCCGCCGGGCCGGTGTCACCTTTTTCGCCCTTTACCCCTGTGGCGTCTGCAATGCCTGCTTCCATGTGGTTCAGCATCTCCGCAGTCAAGATCTGCCCCTCCACAAAATTCTGCTTTTCATAGCTCATGTCGTTTCTTCGGCCTCCTTCTCTGTAACTGTAAACGTGTACACGCTCTTAGCACCTACCGGAATAGAAACGGTTATTGTCTCTTCACCCGCTGCCAGCGCCCTTACGGTCACAATGTTATTTTTCACCTCTGCCGATACCGCTTTGCCCTCGCTCTCCACAGTCAGTTTCGTGCCCGTAGTGGCATTTTCCGGGATATAGGTTACATGGCCATCCAGCGTCTCGCCGACCGTCAAGGACAGATCATCCTTTTCCCACTGGATATCAAAGCCCAGCGCATCTAAAGCTTCTACTGGCTCTGTCGTCTCCGTCAGAGAACTGCACCGGAAGGATACCACCCGTGCTTTCATCTTAGGACACAGTCCCGTGTTCACAATGCTTACCGAGATGCTCTCATACGGCTTCAACTGCCCGTTTGTGTAGATCCACTTTTTCAAGTGCCCATTGGAGCCGGTGCCTATCCAGTAAATTTCTTCCAGTCCCCAGATGCCGTTTACTTTGATCCCGACCGCCTTCGGGTATTTGCCCGCATATTCCGCTGTCCCGAACTCCCCCATATCCACAAGCACTTCCAGATAGAGGTATTTCAAGTTCTGCATTTTGTACTGTGGGTTTGCAAGGTAAGCACGCAGTTCCCCTTTGGTCTTCTTCTCGTTGCTGTATATGTTCGGGAACATATTTTCCAGCGTATTTGTGCTCAGCGCCGCATCGTATACACGGCAGTCGTATACTCTGCCCTTGAATTTCACGTTATCGCCCTGCTTTGGCACCGTCATGTGTTCGCCTATGCGCAGCGTGCCGTTAAAAATACTCTCTGCATCGCTGCCCTTGATCGTAATGTACCGCCGCATATAAAAGCTGTATATGCTCAGTTCTCCACCTTTGCGCGTGATCACAAAGTCGTAATTCTTGTCAGCATAGCTGAAATAACTTGCCGTATCAACACCGGCGTTGTTGCTGTACGACCAATAGTTTCGGATGTTGACAAAGCCGCCCGTTGAAGTTTTATCCGGGTCACTGCCGTTCAGCATAAACAGTCCTATGCTGAAACCCGGGCTTTTTTTGAGGTCATCCGTGTAGTTCATGCAGCTGATCGCAGGGACAAAAGTATAGTTGTGCAGTCCGTCATCGTGGAAACTGTCAAACCGGAATTTCAGCAGGACTGTAAAGTCTCTGGTGTCCTTAAACAGTTCAATGCCGGTGTCTATGCCAAAGGTGCCGTCAAACTGCAAATATCCATCGGTCTGGTCATATCTCTCATCCTTGGAAATATCGTAGACAGGGGTATACGTTTGCTCACCGCTTTCTGTCTCAAACGTGTGCCCATAAAACAGCGTTGCGATCTCGTCATCTGTCAGCGCGCGCCGGAATAGCTGGAACTCCTTCATTGTACCGTACAGTGCAAAGGCATCTCCGCCGTTGTACCCGCTCTGGTTTCCAATGCGCAGCGTGCCTGCCGCACCGGATAATTGGTCTGCGGCTTCCACTGTATAGGTGTTTACCAGCCCATCCTGTAAAACATCTGCGTCCGCGCCATTGTTGGCCAGCCATGTGCGGATCGTGTTCCCGCTCTTTTGCATCAGTAGCTTCATCTCACGCAGCGTGTAGGAATGACCGGAATCCAAGGCGACTGTTCCTTTTGCAGTTCGCAGTGCCGTTGCCACACAATTCCACTGCCCGCCTACCAGCAGCCGGTTTGTCTTTGCTGCGGTATCATATACAGTAAACAGCGACATAATACCGCTGCTTCCTGACGGTGTTGCAAAGCTTCCTTTTCCGTCGAACTGGCAGTAGATCGTCCAGTCCTTGCCGTCTTTCAAAAGCTCAATACCGGTGTCGATGCTCTCCGGGTCTTTCGAACCGCCAAAAACATAGCCCTTGCTCTGCAAATAATTTTTTTCGTCCCGGATGTTGTATGCCGTATCCTCAGGCGGCTCTGCCTTTTCGTAAACATCGCAGGCCGAAAGCACGGCATACCCACCTTCTAGCACGGCTTGGTCGTTTTCAAGGCTTGCTTTTGCCGGGTCGTACAGCTGGAACCATGTTTCCGGGAATCTCTTTTTGCTCTGATTCAGGATAAGATTCGCTTTCGTAAAATCGGATCGGTATGCGCTCTGCATATCATCCAGCACCACATCTCCTTCAAAGGTGCAATTGTTGAAATAGGGGTATATACCATCGTTGTTTTCAAACCGGATGCCCTTCTTGAACGTACAATACAGGAAATGTGTGTCAATAACGTGCGGCTGCCCGGTTCTCATGACATTCCCGGTAAAGATCAACGGCACATTGTATTCGCCTTTAAATTGAACGAAGCTTTGGCGGGGTACATAGGCAATGCCCATCGTATTGTTCATGAACACGATAGGGTCATCATCTTCATTCGGGTAAGTGCCGTCCGCATCTTTGTAATAATTTCTGTAAATAAAATTAACAGAATCGATCGGACGCGGTTTGAGCTTATAATCCAGATGGTACTTTTCTTCCATCTTTCGGCAGTTTTCCTCAGTCTGCCCGGCTCCCTGTCCGGTAATGCTGTTGCCAATGCACGGGTTCCATGTCGGTCCTTCAATGCTGCTTTCTACACAGTCCACAAAAACATTGTTCTCGCACACAAATGTCCACTTTTTCGGCGTAGCCTGCGTTCCCGCACCGCCCAGAAGTCCTGCACAGCCTTGTCCCAGCATATTATCCGGCAGCGGTATCATGTCAAACCATTCTTGTGGCAGATACCCAAGTCCACAACCAATGAATTGGTTATTGCATACACGCCCCTTGACTTTCGGGAACTGCTGCTGCACGGCATACACACAAATACCGCCATAGGCATTCAGATAAAACGTATTATCTGATATTTCGGCATACCCGCATTTTTTGTAGGTATTCCAATGGATACAAGCGTTTCCCTTGTTTTGGGTAAAAAAGTTATGCCTGATGTATAAATTGTGCACACTGCGCGGTAAGATTGCAATGCCCGTAACATCGCACGGTCTGCCGTTATTGACGGAAGGGTTATACCAGATGTCCCGGAACACACAATTCTCAATCCAGATGTTCTCGCACCAAACCTCGGTATCATTGGCATCTTTTCGCTCACGTAAACGGATGCCGCAGGTCCATACCTCAGCATCCTCGTTGCAGTTGATGCCGTCCCAAGTGCAGTGCTCAAACCGGATGTTTTTGCAGCCCGCAACTTCCAGTCGCTGCCCCTTCCAAAAGATAACGTTTCGGATGGTCACGTTTTCCACGTTCTCCATCCAGAGAGTCATGTACTTGTACTTTTTATTTCCGCCATCGATCACGCAGTTGCTCTGGTTCAGCGCGGCGGTCAGCGCTTCCGTGTCGTCTGTCACGCCGTCTCCGGCTGCACCGGGAATGCCCATCACCGCGCCGCCCGTGCCTCTTCCGGCCATGTCCCACGCCGCTGCAATGCCCGCTTCCATGTGGTTCAGCTGGGCAGCGGTCAGGGTCTTGCCGTCCATAAAATTCTGTTTTGTGTAGCCCATCTTAGCCCCTCCCCAGGATCATTCTGCCCAGCACCGCAAGGCTCAGCCGGGCAGTGTTCCTGTCGTCCGGGTCGCCTGCGCCCCACAGTGCCTCTAGTCGGTCGCAGGCGGCCGCCGCTGCGTCATTGCCTGCCGCCAGCGTGCGCAGTACGGTCAGCACCGCCCGCTTTTCCGCGGTAGTAATGCCGCCTGTGCCCAGCAGCCCTACCAGCGCCTCCCATGCCGGGGTATCCTGTGCAGGCATCGCGCCCTCTGCCGTGCCGCTGTTGGCGCATACTTTGCACCGCACATCGGCGCTGGTCACGGTGCGGCTGCCGTCCGTGCCCTCAAAGGTGATGCAGCCCACGCCGGGCACCGCCGTCACCGCCGCCGGAACGGTCAGCACGCCGTTTTCCACCAGCGTGGCCGCGCTTGCGCCGGGGGTGTGCCAGTGGGCGCATACGGTCAGCCCCTTCCACTCGCCCCGCTGCTCGATGCGCAGCCGGTAGTTGCCCCGGTTGCCCGCGTAACCCAGCAACAGCTGCCCGCCGGGCACGGCTGCCGCGCCGTTGCGCTCCAGCCGGATGGTCATCTCGTTCATGCCGCACCACCCTTACACATACTGGTAGCCCTCCACGTTGAAGGGATACTTGTACTCGCTCGACGTGTCCGTTCTCACAGCGTCCACGTTCAGTGTGCCGTCCGCCGCAAAACTCATCTGCACGGGCGCAGCGCCGCTGCACTTCACGCCGCTGCTAAATTCGTATTTCAGGCCGCCTACCATGGCAACCGCCGTACCACCCCGCACGATGCGGGTGCTGCCATAGTCCGCGGCCGTTCCCACAGCGGTAGCGGTGCTTCCGCTCTCAAGCGCTGCGGGTGCCAGCATCTTTACCACGATGTAATCTGCCGTCTCCGGCACAGTCAGGCTCGTTGCGGCCCTGCCCGCAGTGCCCGCACCGGTATAGACCAGCTTTCCGTCCATGTCCATCATCCTTTCCAGTCGTTTCAGTTTTTCGGCCAGGCTAAAGCCCAGCACCGTGTCAAGGTTTTCGGCTGTCACCTCCAGCGTGCCGTCCGCGCTCACGGTCAGGCCGCGCCCGGCCTTGACGCCGCCCAGTACGGCTGCGGTGGAACACGGCAGCACCGTCTCCGTGGTGCTCTTTCCGTTGCCCATGGTCAGCACTAGGTTCTGCCCCTGCACCCGCACGCCCTTCAGGTAGTCCCCGCTGCCTTTTTCCACGGCGCCCACGTCCTCAGCTGTCAGTGCCCGGTCAAGCCCCGTACCGCCGTTTGCTGTGCTCAGCACCCCGGTCATGGCCGTAAGTTCTGTGGTGTCCTGTGTGGTATAGGTCTGCTGCGTGCCGTCCGCAAACTCCACGGTCAGGGTGCGTCCGTCCAGCACAACCCTCTGCACAAAGTCGTTTTTGTCCGCAGGCATCGCCCCCACGTCCTCGGCGTTCAGCTGTACCGCGCCGCCCTTGCCGTTCACGCTCAGCACCGTGCCGTCCTTGGGCGCGTAGCCCTCTGCCCGCGCTGCCGCTTCGTCTGCCTGCTGCGCCGCCGTCTGTGCGTTTCCCGCCTCGCTCTTTGCCCGCTGTGCACTGTCCGCAGCAGCGGCCTGTGCGGCCTGTGCCTCTCCGGCTGCATCTTCCGCTCTGTCCGCCGCGCTCTGCGCGTCCTTTGCCTTCTGGCCTGCCGTGTTCGCCGCCCCAAGCACCTGCGCTACAAAGGCCTCGTACTGGCTCGGGGGGATCTCGGTGTCTCCTTCCGTGGCAAAAGTCTCGTAGCACTCGTACCGCGCAGGCCTTGTCATGGCGCAGTATCCGTTGCCGTCCATCGCCCGCAGCATCCACAGCCCCTTTTCGCTAGCCGTGAACATCCTGTCCACGGCAAGGCACCTGTCCTCTCCCAGCATCACCGGCTGCGGCAGCGTGCCGTCCAGCTGCCGCACATGCACCGTCACCGCCATGCCGGCCCATTCCTCCGGCAGTTCAAATTCCAGTGTCTCCACCCCGGTGCTGCCCTCGCCGCCCAGCTTCAAAACCTTCTGCTCCGGGCCGTACTCCACCCCGCCAAAGGTTCTTTTCACAATTCTTACCAGCATCTCCCGGCCTCCTTTCCGTATCCAGTCTACCGCATCCCGCTTTGCAAAACACCTGCGGACATTCTCACAGCACAACACCCCGGCAGCTGTTCCTTCTCAGCCGCCGGGGTGTTTGTCTTTGTTTGTCTTTACCGCAGGTCAGCCCATGGGTCGCTGGTCTGTGCTTTGCTCTTCTTTTCGGCATCGCTCACCCAGCCGTCCAGCGTTTTCTGGGTGTACAGCGGGTTATTATCCGCATCCCGCAGCGCCAGCAGCATCTCACCCAGCTGTTCCCGGTCGTACTCGCTGCCCGCCACATACTCCGGCTTGCATACTGCGGTGATCTTGCTCTTCACGCTGCCAAGGCTCTTGCCCGCCCGCAGCAGCCTGTCCAGTTCCTCCTGTGCATCCTTTGCCCGCACGCTCTCCAGCGCCTGCTCCAGCGCGTCGGTCACGCTCTCGCTGTCGCCCTTCAAAAGGGTGTCGCCCTTCTGCTCCACTGCGCCGGTCACCATATCGATCACTGCCTCGCGCTTCGGTGCATCCGCCTTTGCCTTCTGGTCGATGCCCATAGCCTCGTACATCTCCCGGATGATCTGCCGCGTCAGCTGCTCCCGCCGCGCATCGTTGCCGTTGTTCCGCGCCTGCGCTGCTTCCTGTACATCCGGGTCGTACTGCACAAGCCGCCTTTTCAGCTGGCTGTACACTTCGCTCTCCTTTCCCATGGCTCCCAGCTTCTCCATAGCCGCCTGCGCTTCGCCGGTGTCGCCGTTTGCGTAGGCCTCGTACAGCCGGTCATACTGTCCGGTGGCACTCTCCGGCAGGGCGTTAAAGCTGAACTTTCCGCCCCGCGCCACGGTCTGGATGTCGTCCCAGTACCCCTGCACCGCGTCCACCAGCTTCCGCCCGTTGCCGTAGGGTACGCCCGCGATTTCCATCCCGTCCTCAATCAGGTTAAAGGTCCGGGTGTGCAGCCTGTCCTCGTGGGCTTCCAGCTGCGCCTCGGTCATCCCGCTGGTATCCCTTCGACACTCTTCAAAGTACTTTGTCGCATCGTTCATCAGGTCGTTCACCGCGCTGATGTTCGTGGCGCTCACAACGTCGTAGTCCTTGCCGCTCATGGCATTGTCCACCGCGCTGTACAGCTCGCTGCCAAACAAAAAGTTGCCCGCCGCACTCTCGGTAAATAGCGCCGTGAACCGCTTCAGCATACTCTCCAGCGTCACGTCTCCGTTTTCGTCCTGCTCCCGGTCCCACCGGTGCAGCAAAAAGTCCGCGCCGATCTTCATCAGCGCAAACACCGCCGTCTGCGTCACCTGACTCACCACCGCCCGGTTCAGCTGCTTGCCTGCCCGCTGCACCTGCTCCCGGTTCTCTGCGCTCTGCTGCGCTTTGTACCGCGCACTCTGGGTCTTGTAGTCCATCACCGCATCGGCTAAAATGCCGTAGTTCTGGAAGCGCTGGGTCGTAAACATGGTAAAGGTCTTCACAAACTCGTCCGGGTTGCGCTGGATGCCCGCCCGCTGCATCACCGTGTAGTTGGGCTGCGTGCGCTCGATCACCTTCTGGTAGGTCTCGTTCACCGCCTTCCAGTATTCCTCGCTCCCCGCCTTGGCTGCCTCTGCGCCAAACTCCGCCGGGTGGTTCTTCACATAGGCCTTGCTGCCCTCCCACAGCGCCGCCACCGTGATCTCGTCCATCCCGTTGATCCACCCGGTCAGCGCCTTGGGCAGCTTGTCCATGGCCTTCTCTGCAAGGCTGCCGTCCCTGCCAATGCTGGCCAGCTCTCCACGCTGGCTGCCCCGCTTGCGGTATTCCAGCAGCGCGTCCCCGTGCTGGGTGATCTCTGCCTCCAGCGCCGCCCGCTGCTTTGCCGAAAGGTTCTTCACAAACGGCACCACCGCCGCCATGGTATCCATGCCCAGCACCGCGCCCGCCGTGGGTAAACTCGCCGCCTGCGCAATGGCAACGCCCGGGTTTAAGGTCAGCACCGCGCCCGCGTAGTTGCCCCGCAGCCGCGCCGCCATCCGGCTCACGGCGTTGTCCCGCTTGCGCTGGGTGGTCTGCAGGTCGGTCAGCAGGTAGTTGATATAACCCACCGTGCCCTCGCCCCACTGTTCCTTGATGATCTTGTTCTTCAGGTTGCCCAGCCCGTCTGCGGTCTCCACGTTGCTGTTCAGCACCTTCTGCACGTCCCGGATCGGCAGCGCCAGGCCCGCATACGCCGCCGTGTCCCGCAGGCTGCGCCGCACCACGCTGCTGCACTCCTCCAGCAAAATGGGCTTGCTGCTCTTTACACGGTTCTTCAAAAAGCCCCGTCCTTCAATGGTCGCATCAAGGTTCAGTCCCTCGATCTGGGTCGCCAGTTCACCCTCGTCCACCGCAATGGGGTAGTAGTTCTTCACCTGCGCCCGGTTGTACCCCAGCAGCTGCATGCTGGTCTCGTTGATCAGGTTCGTGGTGTAGTGATTGTAAAAGTCCTTCATGTCCTCGATCCACGCCCGGTCGTAGTCGGTCAGCGCCGCCTCCACCGTGTTCAGTACGCTGTCTGGCATGGGGTTACCCTCTGCGTCCTTCAGCATACCCAGCCGTACGGTCTGTCCCTTCTGGTACGCCTTTTCAATGTTGCCCGCGCTGTACAGCTTTGCGTCCGGCAGCACCATACCGCCGGTCATCAGGTGCTCCACGCTGTCCTTGTTCTGCAGAAGCATGTACAGGCTGCACAGCTGCGAATGATTCAGCGGCACTGCCTCGCCCTTGCTGTCCACAAGGCCGATGTCCACAAGCTTCGCCCCCGGGCCCGCAAACTCTGCCATCTCCTTCAGGTGTTCCTTGCCGGTCACGTTGGCAAATTTCTTCTCGCCCTCAATGGTGATCTCGGTCTGCCGCCGCTGTCCGTCGTTCAGCATCCGCGCCAGTTTCTCCATCTGTCCATCCTTGGCATACCCGCCGATCATGCGGAACACCCGCTCCGCGCCCAGCATGTCAAGGTTGTACTTCGTCAGCAGGTTGTGCAGCCCGTCCAGTGCCCCGCCGGGGTGGTTGCCCTTGCTGGCACGCACCTCTCCTGCCGCCGTCACGGCGATCTTGTCCACCTCTTCCGCCTTTGCAAGGCTCAGCGTCTTGTTCGCGGTGCGGATCACATGCAGCGTGCTGCTGGTAATGGCGTTCAGCATCCGCATCTGCTCCAGCGTCAGGGGCAGGTAGGTGCGGTTCTCGGTTTCCCGGATCCGTGTTTTCAGCCGGTCGCGCAGCATCTCCGCCTTCTCGCTCTCCGGCAGTGCCTCGGCCTCTGCCAGCTGCTCCCGCAGCTTTGCAAGCCGTGCCTTCTTTGCTCCGTCCATGTCATCCCGCAGCGTCTGGATCAGCACCTGTACACCGCTTTTATCCCAGTCCTCGGTCATGGCATTGGTCGTACCCTCCGGTCCCCTCGACCGGCGGATCTCGTCCTCCAGTGCGGTCAGCTTATTTACCGCGTCTTTATTCAGCACCGCCTGATTTGCCAGCTTCGCCACCTCGGCTGCCTGCACGATCAGGCTCTGCTGCACATACTTGCCCGGGCTCGGCCGCAGCACCAGCTGGTTCAGTGCTGCCGCGTTGCGCTGTACGCTCCGCCGCACCTTGTCCATCTCCCGGCCTTCCCGCGCCTTCTTTACCCGCTTTTCCGCCAGCGCCTTCGCCACCGCAATGTCCTCGTCCCGCTGCTGCTGCGCCGCCTCAATGGCAAGGGCATTCCGCTCTGCCTGCTTCTGGTACCACTCTGCCTGCTTCTGCTGGTTCATCATCTCCCAGTCCTGAATTTCCTGCTCCTGCACGATCAGCGAGTACTCTGCCTTGTCCGCGCGCCGCTGCTCCTGTTTCAGTTGCCACGCCAGCTCGTTCTTTTCGCTGCGCAGCTTCTTCACTTCCAGCTTCGCCTCGTCCAGCATCTCCTGCCGCTCCGCCTTCAGCCGCTTGGCTTCCTCCTTCCATGCCCGCTCGTAGCTCTCCCGCAGCACCGTCATCTTCTCGTTCAGGTCTCCAAGGTTCGTAATGTCCACGCCCTGCGTTTCCAGAATATCGTTCAGCTGCTTTTCTGCCTTCGCGTTCGCCTTAGCCTTCTGCACCTCCGCGTGCTGCCCTGCATCCCGCCGGTTCTGCGCCAGCTTCTCCCGGAACAGCGCCTTCTGCCCCTTCTGGATGCCCTTCAATTCCTGGCTCACCTCTGCAGCCCGCTCCTCGGTGCCCGCTGCGGCTCTGGCCACCTGCATGTTGTGCTGCATAATGCCCTCAAAAATAGCCTCCGCGTCGGTCATCTCCGGCACGTTCATCACGTCGCCCAGCATCCGGCCCGCCAGCTCCACCCGCGCGTCCTCGTACTCTGACACGTCCGCAAACCGGCTCATCATCTTCGGCTTAATGGCATCATGCAGGTTCATCAGCACGTCCAGCCACTCGGTGCTCTCCATGCTCAGCGCACCGTCCACACCGGCCTGCTCCGCAGCCGATCTCCACAGCGCCCGCGCGCCGTCCCGCACATAGCCCGCCGCGCTCATATCGTTCACAATGCTCTCGTACTGCTCCGCCGGGTTGCCGTCCCGCACGCCCTCGGCCTGCCGCAATGTCACGCCGTGCCGCCGTGCCTCGGCCACCGCCTCGCCCCAGCTGCCGTACCGGCGCACCAGCTCTGCCTTCGCCGCGCCGGTCTTGTTCACCGTGTACTCCAGCTTGTGCAGCTCCGGGTATTCATCCCACAATTCGCTGTTGCGGTAGGTCGCCCCGTCCAGCACTTCGCCCGCCAGCGTCTCCGCCAACGCCTGCGCCTTGCCCATGTCCGCGCCCTCGGCCTTCAGGTACTCCACCAGCACCTGCGCCTCGTTTGCCAGCTTCGTCCGGTCAGCCCGGCTGCCGTTGGTGCGGGTCCACCGCACCGCCAGCCCCTCCAGACTGTCCCGGCTTACCTTCACGCCCCGGGTCAGCCCAAAGAACTGCCCCAGCGTGTCCAGCGCCGCTGCCTTGTCCGCAATGGCTCTGCTGGCCTGCCGCTGGTCGCTGCCCTTTGCCTCCCGGTCTGCCTGCTGCGCCAACGCAAAGCGCACATTCGGCACCTTGTTCAAAGCCGCCGTCCGTGCCGCATCGTCTCCGGCCTTGTACAGCTGCACCGGCACCCCGGCATCCTTCAGCTGCTGCACCAGCGCTTCGCTTGCGTTGTCCGGCAGTATCGCCGCCCGCACCTCGTCCAAGTTCTTGTACTCCGCCGTGGTCGTGCTCATCAGGGTGCTTGCCGACACGCCCCACACGTCCTGTCCGCGTGCATTCTGGCTATTCATGGCCTTCACCAGATTCTCCAGCGTGTAGGGGTTGTGCAGCTGCGCAAAGCTCCGCTTCTTTCCGCTCGGGGTAAACGGTTCTTTCTCGTTTCGGATGCCCTTTTCTCCCAGCACACCCTCCAGCTTGTCGTATACCCACTGCTCCACCTTTTGCTCCGGTGCCTTTTCCCGTATCGCGTTTCGGGTCGCCTCCACATCCAGCGTCTGCTTCCCGGCGCTTGTATCGGTCACCATTTTGTATGCGTGCTCCAACATCTGGTACAGCCGCCCTCTGTTTTCATTCCGCAGTTTGTTGATCCGCAGCATCCACCGTTTGTTTTGCCCTTCCAGCGCTCCGTGGGTGTACTTCTCCTCTAAGGCATCCGCAGCCGCGTCTGCCAGCTTGTCCAGCCGGTCAACATCCCCGCCTTCAAACGCCTCCTTGAGCGCTGCCTCGCCCGTGTGCCGGATCACAGCCTCCAGCGCATCGTTTCCAATGCTGTCAAACTGTTCCTTCTCCATCCGGTACACCGGTTCCACCGTTATTCCCTTGTCCTTCAGGTATGCCAGCTGCACCCCGGTGTCCCGCTGCATCTTCTGTGCCAGTTCCTCCCGGCTCAGTCTGCTTGCCTCGTCCACGCCTGTACGCTGCACCGCAGCGCTGTTCACAAACTTTCCGTCAAATGCTTCCCGGCTTGCCTCGTACACCCGGTTCTCAAAGTCCCGCATAGCATCGTAGTGCACCTCGTACTCCACGCCCGGCCTTGTCGGGGTCCACGCATCCGCGCCGTACACCCGGTTCGCCCGGTCCACCATGGGGTCAATGGTGTCGCTGCCAAATACCAGCGATACCGGCCCGTACTTCGTGTGTCCCTCCCGGGCTTTCACCACCGCAATGGACGGCGACGGCATCCCGCCCAGCTGCAGCGCCTCGCGCAGGTTCTGCTCGGTCAGGTTGTGCACCGCCACCAGTTCCTTCTGGCCGTCCACCTCCACCGGTGCGCCAAGCGCAAAGCGCACCGTTTTCTTCACAGCTGCATTGTTTTCCTTGCCGTCGTTTGCTTCCAGTTCGGTAAACTTCACCCCCTCCAGCTTGACGTTCTGCTTCTCGTATGTTATACTGCCTATAGAACCACAAGGTTGCAGTTCGCTAGGCATTTGGAAGCCTAGTGTCCTAAGCAGCGCCGTGGTTCTTTTTTTATTTTCCGATAAATACAGCACTTCGCTGCTCCGCACAAACTGTACCGGTGCCTTGTCCTTCGTGTAGGCACTTGTCAGTTTCTGCATATTATTTATCATGATCTTGTTTTCCGTCGGCTGCATATCCAGCACGCACATCACCGGTCTGCCGTCCTGTGCTTTCACATTGCCAAACATCACAAGGCGGGTGTTCTGTCGGCTTCTGTCTGTGTTCCGGCTGGCAAGCACCATGACCGGATCATCTATCACTTCTGGGATTCGTTTGATTTCCTCAATGGTCATCTCCGCATGTTTTTGCAAGATCAGGTTTATCTTCTCGCTGTTCATGTAAATGTCATTTTCCCGTGCACCCAGTCCCTGTAGCGTATCTCCAGTGCTGCCCAGAATAAAGACTTCATCATTCGAGCGTCCATCTTTGACCCACGCATCGATTTTCTCGGCATACTCCGGATTGATTTCATACCGCACCCCCTGCGCCGCGCCGTTGCCTTCAATGGCAGCGGCGTTTTCTTTTGCCGCCCGCAGGTTGTCCATCGCCTTTTCTGCGTGCGCAAAATAGGCATCCTGCAAGGCCTTCTTCTGCGCCTGGGCAAGGTTTTTTGCGTGCAGCGCCGCCGGGTTCTCCGGGTCTTTGTTCAAAATTTCCTTTGCCTTGCTGATGATGCTGTTCAAAAGCTCCTTCACCGCGTTCACAGCCTTGGTAATGGTGCCAGCCTTGCCTGCGTTTTTGTCCGCTTGCGCCCTCTGGAACTTTGCCCACCGGGTCACATCCTCCACGGTCTCAAAAATGCCGCTCCAGCTTTCCGCCACCAGCTCCTCCGCCGCCTGTGCGTAGGTCAGGTTCTGGGCTGCATAGTCCTGCATCTTGTCCCGGATCATGCTGTCTACCTTCTCATAACCCTTACTTTCTGTCAGATACTCCAGCGCCATGTCCATCAGCGCCTTCGCGCCCTCCGCGTCCAAAGCGTTGTACCAGTGAAAGTCCTCGTGCAGGATCGTGCCAAACACATCCTCGCTCCGGTCTCCAAAAAAGATCCGTGCCGTCTCGGTGTCAACGCACGCCTTTGCCAGCTTGCTGGGCGTTCCGTCCGGTCCCCGCAGCACGCTCTGCAAAATGGCATCCGTGCCGGTGCCCGCTGCGTTCAGCCGGATCAGCTGGGTGGCCATCTCGTCCGCCGTCCGCAGACTACCTTTCCAGATCACCCGGCCTTCGCCGCTGGTGCTCTGGCTGCTAAGCGCACCGCCCAGCCCGCCTGCCGCTTCGGTCTCGCCCTGCCCCTGCGTCCACGCCGCCTGCAAAGCCTCCCTGCCGCCGGGCTGCTGCATAACGTAGTTTGTAAAGGCCGCCAATCCGCTGGTGCTGCCCGCCAGTTCCAGCGCCTTGTCAAAGGTCTTTACTCCCTCCATCTGTCCAAGCCGATACATACAGCTCGCCGCCGAGGTATACCGGTCAAGGTCTGTAATGCTGTCCGGCACCATCCGGCTGATGGTCTCGCTCGCGCCCCGGCTCACCTTCCACCGGCTCAGCTCCCGCTGTACGCTGCGCTGCTTCTCGGTCAGGCTCTGCTGCCGCAGCCCGTAGGTCTCCCGCAGCGCGCCGCTCTGCGCCGTGTCCGCTTCCCCGGCCTGTCCCGACTGCCCAGTTTCCACACTTTCCCCGGCCTTTTCCACGCTCTCATTCCTCTGAGAAAGGCTCTCTCCCGGATGGAGATCCACTGCGGCGCCGGCATCGCCGTACTGCAACGGCGAGGGAGTTTCTTCCCTCTGCCCAAGCGCTTCCTCTGCAACTGTCTGCACCGCCGCTTCGCTTTGCACCCGCTGCGCTGCAACCTCCCGCAGCGTGCGCCGGGTCGCTGCCGCCGTGTCCGGCAGCTGTACGCCATAGGCCGCCTCAAATGCTGCCCGGTTCGCCTCGTTCCCGGCCTCCGGCGCAAACATCCTGATGGTCTTGCCCGTCAGCTGCTGTGCCTGCGCCATCTGTTCAAACTGCTGCACCGCTGCATTGTCGCTCACCGGTGCCGCGTCAACGGTCTGCGCCGCCGTCTGGCTCTCGGGAACGGTAAGAGGGTTCTGCTCCTCAAACGCAGCGTCCTCCATGACCTGCGCCGCAGCTGCTTCCTCCCGCTGCATCCGCTGTTCTGCCGTCCGCTGTGCCTGTGCCGCGCTCTCCCCGGGCTCCAGCGCCCTCTTTTCCATTGCCCGGTACTCCTGTGCCAGCTGTGCGGCCTGCTGCTGTGCCTGTACCTGCTGCGCCTTGTAGTCGATTCGTGCGCTCATCGCGCCCAGCCCCGTGCCCACGGCACCGCCCAGCGCACCAGACGCGCCGCCGGTCAGGCCGCTCTGCAAGGCGGTTACAAAGGTTTCCGGCTTCAAAAGCGCTTCGGCTGCTTCCGTGTCCCCGCCCAGTACGGCATCAATGGCGGTGTCCGCGTAGGTCTCCACAAAGGCCTGCACCGCGTTGTCCACGCCGCCGGTCAAAGCGTTCGCAACCGCCGGGTATGCCTTGGCAAATGCGCTGTCCCCGCCAAGGCCGCGCACCCATCCCGCGATCTGCCCCGCCAGCGTGTCCTTTGCATAGTCCGCACCCATGCTCTGGGCAAGGTCTGCCACGCCTACCGAGTTGATAGCCCACCCCGCGCCAAACTTTGCAAGGCCGGTGGCAAGCGTCTGCCCCGCGCTCTCGTTCTTTTCCACGCTCTGTCCCATGCTCTCTGCCGCGCCCTGGGCGCTCAGCACCGGCAGCACCAGATACGGGCTTATGCCCGCCACCGCAAGGTTCTCCGCCGCACTGCTTGTAATGCCCATAGCAGTCCGCGCCGCCGGGCTCATGCCCGCCTGCGCTGCTGCGGTCAGGTCTTGTCCGCGCTTGTACAGCTGGTAGCCCACGCTGGCGTCCGGGTCTATCGCGGTCTTTTGCACCGTTCCCGTAATGCGGCCGCGCATGGTGTCGATCTCCTCCTGCGTGTACCCCTGCTGCAAAATGTCCTCGTCCGTGTACTGGGGCTTATAGTCCATGTCCACATCGGTCAACAGTCGGTACAGTTCCTTGCCCCTTGCATCTCCCTCCAGCTCCTTCCGCAGCTGGCTCTCCTGCCGGGCAGTGGCACTAATATCCTTTGCACCCTGTACCGCCAGCTCTCCGCCCAAAGGCACCGCAGCCGCAGCCGTGTCCACAATGCCGCCAATGGTGTTCGCCGTGCGCCGCACCGCCCGCTGCGCCAGCGGAATGGCATCATAGTCCATAATGTACGCCCGCGCCTCGTTGATCTCCTGCTGGCTGTACCCCTTTTCCATCAGCTCCGCATCGGTGTATTCCTGTCTTTTCGTCTGCTGCACCGGTGCCGCTGCACTGCCCATCGCGCCGCTTACGCTCTGGGGCTGCATCGCGTTGCTGCGCTGGGCATAGGCCACGTTCCCCTTGCCGCTGCGGATCAGCGTCACCAGCTTCCGGTGCTTCTCGTCCGCGTCCATCCACTGGTTCAGCTGGTCAAACCGGTCAGGCTGGCTGTCCGGCGCAAAGCTGTCCTTCAACCCCTGCGCCTGCTTTGCGTACCAGCCGTAAGCGCCCTGCGCAATGGCTCTTTCCTTGGCGGTGTTGTCCCCGCCCGCGTAGTTCCAGTCCGGTTCATAGTCCTCCTGCCGGTCGGTCTTTACCGGGCTGCCGGTGGCCGTGCCCAGCACGCTGTCCAGCACCTCGTCTGCCAGCTTCCTGCTGTCCAGCGTCCCCAGCTGCCGCGTGCCGCCGCCCATCCAGCGGGCATCCGTGCTGCCCTGCGGCAGCTGCACCCGGGTCTGCAAGGGGCTTTCCGTGGCCGTCCGCACCCCGCTGCCGCTCCGGCTCTGCGCCGTCCGGCTGCTTACACTGTTTGTCTCTTTCTGCTTCTTCTGGTAGTTTTCCTCCCACCGGTTCATCTGCTCTTTGGTTGCCGGTGCTGCCTGTGCCGGGTGGTAGCTGTCCTCGTTCTTCTTGTCCTTGTACTTTTCCTCGTAGTTGCGGCTCCACTGCGCCATCTGCGCCTTTGTCACTGCCATTGCGTTCTCCTTTATTTCAGCATTCCCATCGCGTATGCGATCTCGTCCTCAGAGTATCCCTGCAGCCGCAGGCTATTGTAGATGGTCTGTTCGTCCGAGCCTCTGCTCTGCTGTCCCCGCGCCGCATTCGCCGCCACCGTCTGGCGGTCTGTTGCAACGCCGCTTGTGCTTGTCTTGCCGTCCACATCCACCCCGGCTCTGCGCAATTCGCCCAGGATCACACTGTACATTGGGTCGTTCTGGCTCATGCCCGCCAGCTTGTTCATCATGCTGGTCACGTTGCTGGAGCTGTACTGGATGCCGGTGTTTCCGCTGCTGGTCTTGCTGCCGGAAGAACTGCTTCTGCGGCTTCCTCCGCTCCCGCTGCTCCTGCCCGTCCCGGTGATCGCGCTCTTCTGCCGCGCCAGTTCCAGCGCGCTGGCGTTCTGCCGCCCGGCAATGGTGCTGTAATAGTCGGTGCTCCCCGGGTCGATGCCCGCCATCTGCAAATAGCTTTTTGCGCCGGTGTCGTTGCCGCTGCTTGCAAGGCTAGCCCCCTGCAGCAGTGCTGCCATCTGCTCCTTGGTTGTGTCGCTCATGCCCTGCCATGCGTCCAGCATCGTGCTGTCCAGCCCGTACTTTGCCAAGGTCTGGTTTGCCAGTTCGTCAAAGCCCGCCTGTTTAAAGGCCGTTGCCTGCTCCATCGCCGCCAGCTGGTCGCTCAGCTGCGCCCGGCTCTGGCTGTCCGCGTACTGCTTCTCCCTAAATTCGTTCTCCCACTTCTGCTGCGTATACCCCATATACCCGTCGTACCCGGCCTTCACCGTGTTGCCAATGCCTAATACAATGTTCCACAGGTTGCTCCAAAAGTCGCTGTTCTCCTGCCGCGCCTGTCCCACCCGGCCGTACAGGTAGTTGCGCCAGGTCTGGGCGTTGGCGGTGTCCTGCGCCGCCGCGCTGCGCTCCATGCTGTCCTGTCCCAGCAGGGTGCTTACCATGTCGGTGTTCCCCGCCAGTTCGTTCTGCCACTGTTGCAACGCCTTGCCGCGCAGCGCAGCCAGCGCCGTGCCCGCGCTGGCGGTCTGGTCGGCCGCCGTCTGGTCTGCTACGCTCTTTGCCCAGTCCGTGCCGTAGCCGCTGCCAAGGCTCTGTGCCGTTCCCAGCGCCGCCGCTGCACCGTCCGCCGCGTTCCCCACCACCTTGTCCCGGTAGCTCTGGTATGCCTCGTTCAGCACTGTGTCGGTCACGCCGGTGTCGTTCAGCCCGGTCACCTTGTCCAGCCGGTCGTTCACCCGCCCGGTGTACGCGCTCTCGTATGCGCCGGGTATCTCCTGTTCGGCCTGTGCCAGCCTGTCCTTTGCGTTCTTCAGCTTCTTCATCGTGCTCATGTTCCGCACTTCCTTTCCTTACACCAGCAGCGATATAATGCCCTTAATGATATAGGGTGCCGCACCAAATATAAAATTCCAAAAACTGGATTTGTTCTGCTGCTCCTCGTTGTAGGCGCTGTCGTACTCGTTCTGCCGGTACGCAAGCCCCTCGTTCCAATTGTCAAGGTTCTGCTGGTAGGTCTGCCTCGCGCTGCTCTCTGCCCTTTGCAGCCCCGCCAGTTCCGTCTCCAGTCCGCTCTTCTTGGCGTTGTACTCTCCAAGACTCTGGTTATACAGCCCGTCCAGCACGTCATCCAGGTTCGCCATGGTGGCATCGTAGGCGTTCTGCCCCGCCTGCGTGCCGTAGCTGCTGGTGTACCCGCCGGTCAGCGCCGCCGCATTGGCCTGCGCGTTCCGGTTCGCCTTCTGGGCGTTGCGGCTGTACTGGTCCTTGTACTGCTTGTAGGCTGTGTCCGCATCCGGGTCGTAGTCAAACTCGCCCAGCCCCTCCAGTTTCCCGGTCACATCGTTAATCTTCTGCTGGTACTGGCTCTCGTATGCGGCGGGCTTTGTCTGCTCGTACCGTTCCAGTTCCGTCTTAGCCTCGCTCAGTCTGCTCATTTCTCCACCTTCTTCAAAAATTCCTCGTTCATGTTCTCACTGCTCAGGTTCGTCAGTACATATTCCAGCTGGTCGGTCAGCTGGTATAAATAGTTCTTCAGTGCCCTCGCGTCCTCCGGGTCCATCTTGTCCCCAAACTGCGGCATCGCTATGCCGCTCAATCCCGCCAGACTTGCCATAGCTTCTCCTCCCTATTTTCTCGGCCTTGCCCCCTGCACCCGCGCACCGCTGCTGTCTGCCAGCGTCAGCGCAAGACTGCGCAGGGTCATCTGTCCCTTGCCCGTCAGCCGGATGCGCATGGTGTCGAACCGTCTCGGCTCAAACGGCAGGTTCAGCCTCTCGTAGCTTCCCTTCGCCGCGCACGCTGCCACCTTCTCAAAGGGTGCTCCGTCATAGCTCACCGCTAGCGTCACAACCCCCGTGCCCTCTGCGTCCACCCGCAGCGTCACCCGGCTCACATACTTGTCGTCCGGCACACTCATGCCAATGTCGCCGCTCACAGCCTCAAACTGCACCACGTCCAGCGCCTCCGGGTCGCTGTCCGCCTCCCGGTCAGGCTCCGCCGCCCACAGGCTGCTCCCGTCCCAAAGGTACAGCTGCCGCCCGCTGCTTGCCATCTCCCGGCCTGCCGCGCTCTCTGCGTGCCACATTCCCTTTTCGGTGTCGTACACCAATAGCCGCCCCGCCGGGTCGTCCTTCTGCCGCAGGTACAGGTAGTACCGCGTATCCAGATACCCTGCCGCCGTCCAGTCCACGCCCTGCATCCGTCCCGGGTCCAGCGCCGCCGATACCTTTACCGGCAAGCTGCCATCCCACGCCATTACCCCGTCGGTCGAAAGGTAATACAGCGTCTCCGCGATCACGCACAAGCTGTGCCCCGCGTTCGCCGCCACGCCCCGGCACCGCACGCTGGAAAGCCGGTACTCGCTGGGCTTTGTGCCGTACAGCCGGTGGATGCAGTTTTCTTTAAAAAACAGCACATACCCAAGGCAGCTTGCCGCCGCCGTAAACGGCCCGTCGCTGCCCACGGTCACCGCGTAGCTGTCCGCTGCCGTGCCCTGATAGCTGTACCAGTTCGTGGGGTCGCCCAGTGCACAGCCGTAGATCACGTTTTCTTTTTTGCTGCACCCCCACACCCGGTTGTCGCACTCGGTCACAAAATCCAGATCCGGCACCCGCCGCGCCAGCGTCAGGCTCTCCCCGGTGCTCTCGTTTTCGGTGCGCAGCATATCCTCGCTGTGCCAGCTGCACTGCCCGCGCCGCAGCACCCAGCTGCCGTAAAACCGCCCGGTCACCCCGGTGCGCTCCATGGCCATCACAAGGGCAAAGGGCTCTGCGTCCTTGTCCACCGCTGTCAGCACCACCCTGTCCCCGTCAATCTCGCCCAGCGCCTCCCGCACCTGCGCCGGAACGCCCTGCACCGTCACCGTGTCCCCGGCGCGGATCACGCCCGCAAGTTCCGGCACCGTCAGCTTCACATATTCCAGCAGGATCTGCACCCACTTCCCGGCCTTCTCGCTGAACTTTTCCAGCACGCCGTCGCTTGCGTACACCTTCCCGCTCTCGCCGGTCTTTAAAAACAGCTGCCCGTCCTTGGGGCTCTCCGGCTCCGTCTCCCCGGTAGGCACGCCCTCGTAGGTGCTGCCCTCCGCGTCGCAGGGGGATAAATACACAAAGCCATCCCCCAGCGCCCAGGCCGCGCCCAGTGCGCTCAGCTCTCCCGTCTCGGTGTCAAAACTCTTCTTGTCCGGCCAGATCAGCACCCGCGTGCCCATGCCCACCAGTTCCTTCCTTTCGTCGGTCAGCACGTTCTCCAGCACCACGGTCTCCCTGCCGTCGTCCGGCGTGTACTCCAGCCCCGTGCCGCAGCACAGCAGCATCCCGTTCAGGTGGTACGCCCCGTTCATCCGCTGCATCTGCCGCACCCGCCGCCGGGGCTTCCGCGTCTGTAATGCCGGGTATCCCCGGCTGGAAAAATTCATGCTCCCGCTCAGCTCCGCCTCGCTGCACCCGTAGGTCTCGTTTAATCCCCCGAATGCCCGCAGCAGCTGCCTTGCGCCCGAAAGCACGTTCAACTTCGTCCCGTCCAGCATCTCAATACCTCCACTGTGCCCCGCCCGCCGGTGCAAAGCTGCGCCGCATCCACGCCGCAAACTCCTGCACCGCGTCCGCATACAGCTGCATCTCGTTGGCACCCCGCGCCGTCTCGCCCAGTGCCAGATCCATCTGTGCGCACAGCCAGTGCGGGTAAATGCTCCCCGCAAAGGCCTCCGGCACCATCAACTCGGTGTCGTACTCCAGCCCGTCCCACCAGTTCACGTCCGCACCCACCGCGTCAAAGTCCCCGCAACTGCTGCGCTCCACCACCGTTTTGCGCAGCCGCGCATCGCACTCCCGCAGCCAGTTCTGCTTCAGCCGGTCGTCAAAGTCGTTATTGGGCCGCATCCCGTCGGCCATTTCTACCGCCGTCCCCGCCGTCATGTCGTTCTCCTTTCTATCAAAAACACCCGGCACAGCAAGTGCCTGCCGTACCGGGTGTCCATCCTTTAAACAAGGCTCCCCCCTTCGGGGGAGCTCCGTTGCAGCGCCGCATCAGCGGACTGCAACGGTGAGAGGGTTCTTACAGCCGCTGCAATGCAGGTACGTCCTGCGTTTTTGCCTCTGCCGCCGCGATCTTCTCATTTGCTGCGTCGTCCATTTCCTGGCTGTGGCGCAGCACCTCGGCCACCGCCGCAGGCACCTCCACGTCCACACCGCGCTGGATCAGATACGCCTCGCCGTTCACACTCACAAAGCGTGCGCCGGAGTACCGGCCGTTGTCCTTGAACAGATGGATGATCTCCGTCTTGGGCTTTTCCGCCTGCACCGCCTCGGTGCCCACGTCCTCCACAGGCTTTTCCGCCTGCACCGCTGCCTTCTTCTCTGCCATGTTTATTCTCCTTTCTCAGTTCGCCTGTGCCTTTGCGCTGTACCGCTCAGAGCAGCTTTCAATGCGCACCATGTACTGCTCGCTCAGGCGCTCTGCGGTCTTCACGGCCTTCCAGCCCACGGACGCGCGCTGGTTCAGCGGGTCATCGCCGTAGCCCAGCTGCTTCACGATGTGCTGCAGGCCGCCGCCCTCCAGCTCGGTGGTGGCATAGGCGTGTGCGCCCAGCACCAGTGTGCCGAACACGGCCAGGCCCTCCGGGCAGCCGGTGCCCTTCCAGATCTTTGCTTCGCTGGTCTCCACAAAGCGCACGTTGTTGATCTTGCCGATCTCACCCTCAAAGATCTCCTCGGGGCTTGCGTACTTGTGTGCCTCCACCCAGTTGGGGTCGCGCTTGATGTCGTAGGCGGCATACGGATGGATGATGCACACATAGCTGCCGCCCGCGTTGCCCACGGGGTCAGCGTTCTGCACCTTCAGCTGGGCCACCGCCTGATCGATCAGATCCACGGTCAGCTGCGCGGTCTTGTCCAGACCTGCCCGGCTGGTCACCTCCGTTTCTGCGCCGCCCGCGCCGATCTTGGGCGCATAGATCACGTTGGTGCCGCCGCACAGGATGTCCCGCACGATGGTGTCCATAGTTCTGCCGGCCTGGCTCGCCAGCAGACTGGTGGCCTGCACCACGTTGTTGTCGATGGTGGTCATCTGCACCATGTCGGTCAGGGGTATCCAGCCGCCGTGCTGGTGCACCTCAGCGGTCACCGTGCTCACAGTCAGTGCCTGGCCTTCCGGGGTCACGCCCTCGGTCAGCGGGGTCAACGCCTTCGGCAGCGCCTCATACTTGCGGAACTCAATGGTCTTGCCATTGTTCGCCGGAATGGGGTAGCTGTCGCCAAACTGGTCATGCACCAGCGCAGGCAACGTCTGATCGATCAGGCGCTTCTCGTAAAAGGTCTTCATCTCCGCGGTCATACCGGCAGAGCCGGTGGTGTTCTGCAGCTGCTCGTGGGCATCCGCAAACTGCTGCAGGTTCATCTTCTTCCACTTCATTCTTGTGTCCTCCTTCAAAGGTTTATCTCTCTCACGCCCTCGCGTGGGAAATCACAGTACGATCTTCTCTCCCCGCCGTGCCCGGCGTTCCAGCTCCTCCCGCTGGCGGCGGGTGGTGTTGCTGATATCAAACTTTGTGGTCACCGCGCCGCCGGGACGGGTGCCGTTCTCGCCGGGTCTCGCCGCCCGCTGCTGGATCCGCGCCGTCACGCCCTGCTCCACGGTCTGGGCGGTGCGTGCGGTGGCCTGCTCCATAATGTGGTTAAAGTAGGCCGCCCGGTATGCGTCCGGCAGGCTCACGCCCCGCCGCATCAGTTCGCCCACCTGTTCGTTCGCCAGCACCTCGCCCAGATCAAAGTCCGGGTACTGTGCTTTCAGCTGCGCCGCCTCGACATCCCACTGCGCCCGGATCTGTGCCGCCCTCCGCTGCCGCGCCGCCTCCTGCTGTGCCGCTTGCAGCTTTGCGTTCTGGTCGTTGGCTCTGCGCAGGTCACTCTCCATCTTGTCCAGTTCCCGCGCCGTTTTCACGCTCACGCCCCGCTGCTGCGCCAGCTCCTCGTAGTAGGCGTCGTCCTTCACCCTGCCGTTCTTCACGGCCTCGATCAGACCGTCCACATCCTCGCCATCGATGCCGTAGGCCTCGCTTAGCGCCTGCCGCAGGGCAGCGGCCTTGGGGTCTGCGTGCACCGCCTCGCCCGCCTTGATGATGGCCTGCTGCATCACCTCGTTAAAGATGTCGCTGTACTCGCCCCGCACCAGTTCCCCAAAGGCCTTGCGCTTTTCCTCCGGGGTCTTTTCCGCCTTCTGCTCCTGCGGCTTCTCTTCCTCTGCTTCAGGCTTCTCGCTTTCCTGCGGCTGCGGCTCCTGTGCCGGTTCGCTTGCCGTCTCTTGTGCCGGTGCCGCCGGGCTTGCCTTGCTCCGCAGCGCACCGCTGCGCCGCGCCAGCCGCTCCTGTGCCGGACGCAGCGCAGGTTCCTGCACCGCCGGTGCTGCCTCTGCGCCGCCCTCTCCGGCAACGCCGCCGTCACCACCACCCTCAGCGAAATACTGCAGGTTCATCTTCCCGTCCACCATGTCCGGCAGCTGCGCCGGGTCCGGTGCCTCGCCGTCCGCAAACACCATGTTCACCACCAGCTCCACGTTCTCCGGGTAACTCTCGGCCAGCGCGTCCAGTCCGTCCTGCACCAGCTCCACCCATGCTTCCACCATGTCGCAGCTCTCACAGGTCGGGGTCACCTCCACCTTCATCCAGCCCTCGCCGTGTGCCACAGCGCCCAGCGCCACAAGGCCTGCCCGCGCAGCCTCTTCCACCTCGTTGGCAAGGGTCTGCATCAGGCAGCTCACCGCTGCACATACAATGTCCCGCCCGTACTTTCCCGCGCCCGCATGGCCCTTTGCCTTCACCTCGTAGCCGGTCTTGCCATCGTTCCATACCGTGCGCATCACACTTGCTTCGATCATGCTCTTTCTCCTTTACTTGTTCGGGTTGTTCACGTCCATTGCTCGCCGGGCAGCCTGCGTGGAAAGGCTGTTGTCGCTACCTCCCACGGCTCCGCCCAGGCTGTTGGTGCTGGTCTTTGCGCCTGTGCTGCCGCCGCCCACAGCCCCCGCAGCACCCGCCGCCTGTCCGGCCGCGCTCGCCGCTGCGGAAACATTCGTTCCGTTCTGGCTGTCGATGATAGCCGCCATCTTCTGCAGCTGTGCTGCCATCTGCTGCAATTGCTGGTACAGCGTGCCGTTCTGGCTCACCCGCTCCCGCACCTTCTCAATGCCCTCAAAGTCCATCATCTCCAGCGCAGCCAGCGCCGCGTCCGCGTTCGCCGGTGCAAAAAATCCCAGCTGGTAGCACTCCTTCGCCGTCTCGTTCTGGGAAAGGCGGCTGAAGGTGCTCTTCTTCGCCGCGCTCACCGTAATGTCGAACACCGGCTCGTGGTCGCCCAGCTGTACCCCGCCCACAACGCCGCCGGGCACGCCGCGCAACATCTGCGCGCTGAAGGTGGCATACTCCACCCCGCCGCTCTCGCCGGTAATGCGGTATACCCGCTGCTCGTCGTAGAACTGCCGCATCAACTCAATGATCAGGTAGCACTCCTTCGCAAACGCCCGGTACGCGCTTTTCAGCATATCCCGGCTCAGCTTGCTGCCCGCCTCCTGTAATGCCGCAATGGCGCTGGCAGCGGTCAGTCCGCTGGTGGTGCCGCCCTGGCTCACGTCCCGGTTGCCGCTCACTTCCTTCAGTTCGCTCACCCGGGCATCCCGGTAGTTCATGCAGTTGCCGCTCAAAACGTTCGTCTGTAACGGCATAAAGCTGTCGCTGTTCAGCCGCCCCACAACGTGCACGATGTCCTTTGAAAAGTCCGCCAGCTCCTTCTCGTTCACCCCCGCTGTGTCGCTCAGCACAAAGCGCTGCTTCGCTGCCAGCTTCACGTTCTCGTCCATGGCGTGGTTCATCTCGTCAATGGCGGTCTGGGTGTCCTTCATCACGTCGATGTACCCAAACCCCGCCGGGGAATCCTCCTCCATGAACAGCGGGTCAAACACAAAGGGGTACTTGCCGTGGTCATAAAAGCCCCGCTGCGCCAGCTGCGGGTCGTTCTCGCTGGCATACAGCACCACGCCGTTGCAGTATTTGCAGTAGTGCAGCACGGTCTGTCCGCCGGGCTGTGCCTTCTTGTAGTACCAGTCCACCACCACGCTCTTGTCGGTGGTGTCAATGCTGTCGTCGTGGATGTACTGCCCCACGTCCAGCCCCTTTCCGGTGTGCCCCTCCATCTGCGGGAAGCGCCCGATCAGCTGCTCGTTGTCCTCAAGGCTCAAACTGAACAGGTGCGGCGACTGCTGAATATCCTCCACCCCCGGTGCCCAGTAGAGCATCAGCAGGTTCACGCTCTGGATGCTGATGTCGCCAAGGCCTTCCCGCAGCACCGGGTCCCAGAAGATGCCCTTCACGCCGGTGCCGGTCTTGAGTTTGCGCCACCATGTATCGCTGTACACCTGCTCGTAGTTGCACTGCTCCAGCACCGCCGGGATCACCTTGGAAAGGGTCTTTGCCGTCTCCTCGTCGTCCGCCGCTCGCGGCAGCACGTTCGGCTCCGGGTAGTTGTCCATGGCATCCGCGTGCTTGTTGGCAATGCTGTTGAACAGCCACCCGCTGGAAGGCTGCGGCTTTCCCTCCATCATCTTGTTCTTGTAGTTCTTCCAGTGCCCCAGCCGGAACCACAGTTCGTTTTCAATGATCCGCTTGTCCAGCGCCGCCTTGCCGGTCTTGTACCGCTGCAAAATTTCTCCCGCCTTGGCTATCTCTTCCGGCCCGATCACCGTCTCCGCTATAGCGCCCGCCGGTGCGCTGCCGCCCCCATCGCCCTGCAAAAGGCTCTGCATGGCATCGTCCCGCCCGGTGCCGGGTCTCGCGGTTCTCACCATCCGGTCCCCTTCGCTCATGCCGCCGGGGTTCGCTTCTGCGGGTCTTGTGTCCGCCGGTCTCTGCTGCGCCCCGGCCGCCTGCGCGGCCATCGCCATGATCCGCAGCAGCTTCTCCCCGTCCTGTTCGGTGTTCGGCTGCTGTCCATCGTATCTTCCTGTCATCGCTTCTCCTTCTGCTTATACCCGCATCACCCGGATGGGGCTGCGGTGTGCGTCCATGTCCAGCGGGTCGTCCCGCAGCACCACCTCTTTGCGTACCTGCCGGGGACTGATGGGGTTTTCCATCAGCACATACCGGCACTCGTCGTAGATGTGGTCCTCCTGCGTGGTGTCAATGTCCTCCACGTTGCTCTCGTCGTACACAAGGTTCGGGATGGTACGGATAAAATGTCGGCAGGTGTCAAACACCTGAAACATCGGCCGCCCCTCCGCGTCAAATGCCAGCCGGTAGTGCAGCTGCATCTTGCCCGCAATGCGGGTGTGGTCTCCCGGCCTCCACGTCACAAAGTACGGGTACTTCTCCTGCATCTGGGCAATGCTCTCGCCCTGGCTCTCGTTGAAGATGGCCGGGTCTGCCACTCCTTGGATCACCCTGCCCTTCAGCATCGGGTCGTTCTGCTCTGCCTCCCGGATGCGCCTTGCCTGCTCCACCGGGTCAATGCGCAATCCCTCGTTGGGCGTGCCGGTGCAGCCGTATAATTCCTTGATCCGGTACAGCCGCCCTTCCTCGTCCGCTGCATACCATCCCACCGAGAACGGCTTCGAATAGCCAAAGTCGTACCCGCGCCAGATGTGCCAGTGCGCCGGAATGCGGAAGGGTTTTATAACATGGGTCCACCGCTGATCCTCGTAGTGCGCCGGGTCGTTGCGCCACTCGGTAAATACCTGCCCGCTAAAGCTGTCCCAGCTGCCGTACAAAAGCGCCTGCTTTTCCGCCTCCGGTAAGCTTGCTAGGTTGTTCAGGTATCCCGGGTCGTTTTTCAGCAGCGCCGGGTTGTCAAAGATGGTCGATGGGATAAAGATCCTCGTGCGCCGCATCTTTTCAACGCTGCCGTCCGGCTTTTTCACGTCCACCAGCTGCACTATCCGGGTGCCTGGTGGTGCCGGGCTGATGAACCGCGCCTTCACCCAGCCGTGGCCTACGCCGCCGGGGTTGGCCGTTGCCCGGATGTACACCTGCGTACCCGGGCCGCTGGGTCTGTTGCGGCTCATGAGGTAGCTGTATTCCTCCCATGTGAAGTGTGTCAGCTCGTCCACCCCGATAAAGTCATATTGCTGGCCTTGATAGTTGTACTTATCCTGCGCGCGGAACATGGACCCGAAATAGATCTTCGCCCCGCTGGGGAACGTCCAGCAGTGCGCCGAGGAGTTGTACCTTGCCTTGGGGAATGCAGGCTTGTAGTACTGCATCGTCTTGTCGATCAGTTCCCGCAGCTGTGGAAAGGTCTTGCGCAGGATCAGCGCCCGGTAGTTCGGTACATCCACCTGCCGCAGCGCCTCGATCACCAACGCGTCGCTCTTGCCGCCGCCCGCAGCCCCGCCGTATAACGCCTCGTCCTCGCACCGTGCCATAAACGCCCGCTGCCTCGGTTGCGGCCTCCACACGATGGGTCTGCCCTTATACCGTCCCGCTGCCATCCAGTACCACCTCCGGCTGCTCGTCCTCTGTCCTTGGCTCCATCAGCACCGCCGGGGCGCTCTGGCCGCTGTCTCTGTCCGTGTCCGGCACCAGCGCCGCCGCGTTCGCCGCCGCTGTCAGCAGCACCGCCGCCACGTTGGCTGCGTCCTTGTCGCTCATGGTCATGCTGTCGTACCGCTCCAGCTGCTGCACCAGCGCCTTCCGCTCTTCCTCTTCCAGCTGCCGGTCGTAGCTGCCCGGGCTTGCGTATACCACAAGCCCCACCTCGGTGGCGTCCGCCAGCACCTCGTCCTCGCTTTTCAGCCGGCTGCCCAGCGCAAAGTCCCGCGCCCGCACGTCCTCGTCCAGTCTCTGGTGCAGCTTTGCCCTCACCTCGGCCGCCCTCTGGTTCTCGGCCACCCGCTGCTGTAAGTATCCGATCTGCGCCTTCGCCCCCAGCGCCGCCCGCGCTGCGATCTCCCGCGCCGCCTCCGCTCTGGCCCTGACAAACACGCTGTCCGGTTTCCCGGCCTCCTCTGCCATCCAGCTGCGGATGGTGCTCTCCGGTACGCCGTACTTGCGCGCCACCGCGCAGATGGAGTTCGAGCCGATCATGGCCATCACCACCTCAGCCCGCACCGCCGCCGGGTACTTTTTCCCCCGGCCCTGCCTGCCGGGCACCGTGTTCTTGCAATACTTCCGCCCCGCCATGCCGGTTCTGTCCTCCTTTGCCCTATGCTTTCAGTCTACCGCATCCCGCCGGGCAAAATAACTACGGACATTTTGGGGCAGCGGTCGCCGCCGTTGCAGACATTTTTCTGGCAGCGGTCACCGTTGCAGCACAAAAAGACCGCGCACTGCCGTGCCCAGTCTCTTCCTGTCCCGCCGGGCTTCACTCCTCCCGCAGCAGTCCCGCCTGCGCTGCATAGATCCCCACCGTGCTCAGCACCTCCAGTTCCTTGGTGTAGTAGGTGGTGCGCCCGATGTACAGCGCCTTGATCACCGCGTCCTCCCGCAGCCCCTCTATGTACCGCAGCCGCAACAGCTCCCAGCACACCGGGTCTGTGTGGGCATAGTACGCCCGCGCCTTTTCCAGTACGCCGTTCCATCCCGCCGCCCGGCTTCCCGGCTCCCGCAGCGCCCTGCGCACCGCCTTCCGCTGCTTTTTCGTCACTGTCCGCCCTGCCTTTCCCGCCGATCAGCGCCAGCTTTTCAATTTCCGGCCGAGTTTTCTCTCTTTCCGCGCGCCCGCGTTAAAAAGCGCGCAAAAATTTAATTTTATCTGTCATGTGCGAGCTTTCGCAAACCCTCTCCGCCGCAGGATCAGATACGCCTGCGGCTCTGTGGCTTCCCACCCGTCCGGCCGCGCCCCCTCGCTCTCGTGCAGCTGTCCCGGGTCGTAGATCATCACCTTCACGCACTCCCAGCCCGGGTACCGCTGCTCCCACCAGTAGGCGCAGTCCGCACAGTCGGTGCAGCCCTTGTGCAGCTGCTTGCGGCTCCACCGGCTGTCGTTCGGCCGCTGCTCCTCGGGCAAGATCAGATTTCGCGTTTCTAAGCACCGCCGCCAGCTGTGGCCGTAGATGTACCCCAGCGTGCCGTTTTTGCCCTGGCCGGAAAGCCCCAGCAGCTTCTTCATGTCCATCCGGTCCACGTTCATGGTGCCCAGCGGCTCAAACTCCCGCGTCCCCGGGATGCGCCGCCGCCATAAGTCCTCCAGCATCTCCCGCCATTCCCGCCGTTCTGCCTCACCCATGCCCACGCATTGGGCAAAGCCGTGCATGTGCAGCCGCCCGCTCTCGCCCTTGCGCACCGCCCACAGCATCAGCCGGATCTTCTCCTTCTGCACCCCGAACCGCTTGCAGGTGGCGTACTTCACCCGCCGCGCGTAGTTCTCCACGTCCTTCCAGCAGGCGTCCTCGTCCCCGGGCAGGTAGCAGTCCTCGTATGTACCGGTCAGGAAAAATCCCCACTTATCAAAATTCGCCAGCACCTTCCGCTGCTTCTTGCGCATACTGGCGGCCTTGTTCCGGCTCTTCTGCCCCTTGTCGCTCTCCTTGCGCTTCTTTCCCCGCTTGCGGTGTTCCTGATCCGTCACGGCATACACGCCAACGGCCATGTACTCGTCCCCGCACCGGATCTTCTTTTCCCGGATGTAGCTTTTCCGCATAGGCTGCTCCTGTCATTCTCTCTTTTGTGACCCACACAGTCACAGAAATAACGGGTATACTAGCTCCCCAAAGCGCCCACCCGGACGCTTTTTATAAAAAGGTATCAGACAAAACGCCTGCCGCCGAGCCTTCTCAGCAGCACCCGTTCCTACCTGATGCTTCTGCGGTCGCCAAAGCCCCCGGCCACGCGCTCACCGCGCCGCCGGGGGCTAATTTTATCTTCTCCGTTTCCCGATCCAGAACTCCTCGTCAAAGTCGTTCTTGTGGATGCTTCCCGCGTAGGTCTCGTTTCTGGTGTGCAGCCTTTCCTTTGCCAGCTCCTTCTTCCACGCCTTGTACCGTTCGCAGTAGTCGGAGCAGGCAGGCCGCCGCTCCGGGCAGTCCTTTGTGCAGCACCGCTTCACCATACCGGGGCCTCCGGCTTGCCCGCTGCCGCCCAGTAGCCGTATTGCAGCTCCTTCTTTCCCGCTTTCAGTGCCGCCTTGTTGTACAGGCACATCCGGTGTACGTCCCGCTGCAAGGGGGTCTCGTTCTTTTCTTCCGGCTTTGCCTTGGGCTTCGGTTTCTTTACCAGCTGCTCCGCACGCTCCTCCGGGTATTTCCGCTCCCGCTCGATCCGCCACTTCTTCGGCCTTGCGCCCTCCACCTGCACCCGGTAGGCAGATCTCACCGCGCCCTTGCGCTTGTACAGCCCCCGCTCCACCAGCTGCTCCGGGGTGCCACTGTACAGCAGCTTGCTTGTCTGCGGGTCGTACAAGCTGTAAATGTACTCCATTAGTCCAGTCCTCCCGCACCCCGCCGGTGCTTTTCCCGGTTGCGCTGCTCCTGCTTGCGTTTCACCGGGTCTACCAGAACCCTGAAAACCATGTCCTGCATCTCCCGCACCTGCACCTCGTTGTTTCCGACCATCAGCTTCACAAACCGCTTGCGGGTAATTTTTCCCTTGTCCTTGCTCATGCTCTGCCTCCGTTCCCGTACAGCTCCACCTCTGCACCGTCCTCCGCGATCAGGATCCCGCCGTCCAGCGCCTGCGCCAGCTGCTGCAGCCGCGCAGCGCTCAGCTTCAGCAGCCCGCCGGGCTTGCACCACCGCCGGACGTAGCCCTCCTTCACTTCCAGCTTGTCGCCCAGCGTCGCCTGGTTCTCGCCCCGGTAATCCATTGCTTCCTGTAAGGTCATCTCGTCCGTCTCCTTTCCCAGCTTGCGGGCACCTGCTGCTCCATCACAGCCCGGATGCGCCGGTCCATCTCGTCCTTTGCCAGCGGCAGGGTGCAGGGCACCCGCATCCGGCTCACCTGTGCCCGGATCTGCGTTTTCTGCATCTCTGCCAGCACATCCGCCGTGTGCTGGCGGTAAGCTTCCAGTTCCCGCTCCTCCGGCACATCCAGCACCTCCACCTCGGTGCCGTATCCCTGCGCCGCCGCTCGCCGGAACCATTCCAGCGCTACGTCCACGCCCTCTTCCAGCACCCACTGGTTCAGCTGCCGGTAGTTGTCCATCGTGGCATCATATAACCGGTTCATCCGCGCCGCGCGGAAGCCCAGCACCTCGGCGCACGCCACAGCATACACCCGCCACTCCAGCGTGGCGGCCTCGTCCACCGCGCCCTTGATCTTCAGCTCCGCGTGCGTCCTCGCCACACCCTTGGCGTTCGGGATCCGCAGCTCCCACGGCGTGCCCTCCGGCATCCGGCTGCGCAGCCACGCCTCTGCGTTCTGCCTTGCCTCGTGCGCCCTGCCGCTTTCTGCCATGATCCGCAGCACTTCGCCGTTCACCTCGCTCCGGCGCTTGTCCACCTTCTGCAGCCGCTCCCGGCCAAGGCCGAACACCTCATGCAGCGCAATGGTCATGCAGGCGTGGGTAAAGTCGATGGCATTGTTCTGCGCCAGCGTGATCCGGTTCTCAAGGCTCATTTTCTTTTTCATCTGGCCGCCGTCCTCCTGTAAAATTCCTCGTTCAGCTTCCCCCACTCGTCCGTCGTCAGGCTCCGGTCTGCCGCCGCCCGCGCGATCACCTTGTACGCCGGGCCGTTGCGGTCTCTCGGGTGCATCCAGTCCACCTCTTCCAGCGCCTTGTCCAGCTGCGCCCGGTACTCCTCGTAGGTCATCAGCCCTGCACCTCCCCCTGCCGCTTCATCAGTTCGTGCAAAAACGCCGCATCCTTCCCAAAAACACTCTGGATCTTGCGGTCGCCCCGCAGCGCATTCAGAAGCCGCTCTTCCACTTCCATGCCAACCTTCTTTGCGGTTTCTTCCTGTTCCTTGCTGGTCAGGTTCTTTCTCAGCATGCCCATCAGCAGAGAAATAAAGGTATCCTCTGCCGCCTCCACAATGTCCAGCCGGTTGCAGTTTTCCCCCTTCGTGTGCATAATGGTTCCGTGCCCATCGTTCTTGATCGTTATTGTAAACATTGCTGCATTCCTTTCTCATTTCAGCTTTTCCGTATGGTACGGTGTAAAGCTGTCGTACTCCACATAATGCTGCTTTGCCATCTCCACGGCCTTTGCCCGGGCAATGCCCTCGGTAGGCGCGCCCACCAGATAGCTCAGGCACTGGACGTACTGGCTGTTCGTCTCCGGCAGGGTCTTGCCGCACTCCACGTGCACCCGGTACTTGCTCATCAGCCTGCCCTCCTGCTGCGCTGCACGGTGTTCCCCGGCTGCTGGTGGATCTTCTTTGCCCGCTGCTGCTCCCGGTCCTGTGCGGCAAAGCCCAGCCGCATAAATACCACCGCTGCCGCCAGCAGGCCGATCGCCGTGCAAACCTCGCCGTCCGTGATTACGCCGCCCAGCTGCGCACCGCCCTCAATGCCCATGCCTACCAGCAGCCCGGCCAAACCGCACCCTGCTGCCAGCCAGTGCCATACCCCTGATTTGATTTTCATTGCAAAAACCTCCGTCCTGTGTTAAACTTCTGGTGATAGGTCGTCACATCTATCACCTTGCAGGGCTCGTCGGTGCTGTCACACCGCCGGGCTCTCTTTTTTTATTGTGCCGGTCCAGCTGCGCCAGCTCCTCCGCCGTCAGCTCCTCCACCAGAAAATCGTATTTCCGCAGCGCCTTCTGCTTTCCAGCGCCCTTCCGGTGGTGGCTCAGTACGCTGTAAAAGCTGTTCCGGCTCGCGTAACCCAGCCGCCTTGCGCACTCCGTGCCCGTGCCGCTCGCCACCAGTTCCCCGGTCTTGCGCAGCCAGATGGTGTACCAGTTCATAGCCGTCCCACCTTCTGCCGGAAAAAGCCGTCCAGCCACGCATAAAAGCCCGCCCGGCTGATCAGAAACTCGTCCTGCTTCATCGGGATCGGCACGCACCAGTCAAACCGGTTTGCCATGCACATGGCCTTAAACTTCGGCGGGCTCATCTGGATCGGTTCAAACCCGTCCGGCACCACATGGAACGCCTCGCAGCACTCCATCGGGCTCATGGTCAGCTTCTCTGCCATCCTTCTTCGCCTCCTTTAGTCCGGGTTAAACGTCTGAAAGCGCTGTTCTCCTCTGTCCTGCTCCATGCAGTCTTTGGGGTACGGTTCTTTGTATCTCGCTTCCAGCTCCGCTGCGTCCATAAGCATCAGCCGCACCAGCGCCTGTATGTTCTCTGCCAGCTCCTTGCGGTACGCTCTGTCCTCCCGCTGCCACGGGTTTTTCATGGTCTCCCGCCAGCCGTCCAGCGCCTCACACAGGTTGTCCAATGTTGTGCACAGCGGGTCATCTTCCACTACTATTTTCATGCTCTCGTTCTCCTTTTGATGTACGCCTCCGCCTGACGGCGAGTATCGAAATGGGAACTTTCATACGCAATGAATGCTGGCATCGTGCAGCCGATGCCGGATGGGGCTAGAACACCACCCTCATGCTCCATGCCGCACTCGGCCACGAACCCACCGTGGGAACTTTCTCGGATACGCCACTCCATTCTTCAGACCTCCTGTTGCATTCCACGCCTTTCCTGTGCTACAATCGGCACAAAGAAAGGAGGTTTTTTCTTATGGCTCCGCAATTCCATATCCGTTCACAGGATATTCCGCTGCTTGTCCATGCGCTGCAATCGCTCGAACAGGCACCAGATTCGTGGTTCGGTCCCGTGGACGATCCCACACTGATCCCTGATATGAAAAATGCTGCCCGTGCGCTTCCTGTTTCGCTCAAGCTCAAGACCCTGCGCCTTTCAGCGTTGGATCTTCTCGCGCTGCAGCAGGCCTGTGCGTATCAGTGCCTGACCGCCAATCCTTCAAAGCAAGACTACAAGCTGCTTGAAGATTACAACAACCAGTTTTCTGTTCTTCTGGCTGCGGGCAATCTTGATACGTCCCTGTAAACACCCTGTCCTGTCTGCCATTGCGCAGCGCTATCCTTTGTGCCCGCTTCATGCGGGCTTTTTTGTTGCCGTCCATCCCTTCACTTCCTTGTGCTTATGCGCTCTTGCCGCTCTGGGCGGGTTGGCGTTCAACCCCAAACAATTCATTCGGGGTGATTCCCAGCGCTTTACAAATCGGCACCACATCGTCTGACGTCATCCGCTTCCGCCCACGCAGCAAATCGTTAAACTTCTTCGGCTCGTAACCAGCTGCTCTCGCCACCGCTGATTGCTTCAAACATTTTTCATCGATAATTTTGTAGATCATGTCCGTTGCACTCATTTCATACGCTCCCTTCAAGTACAAGTTTCTTGGACATTTTTACAATAGCACAGGATTCTTGTTCTGTCAAGAACTTTGTACAACTTTCTTGTACTTTCGTCTTGACATTTCAAGATATCGCACTTATACTGACCTTGGAACGAACTATTTTATGGAGGTGATCTTCGTGTCTTTTGCAAGTCGGCTCCGCCAGGCCAGAGAACAGTCCGGTCTTACTCAGCAGGACTTGGCTGAAAAACTTGGTATTACAAAGAGTGCTATCGGCAACTACGAAAACGGTGTCAGTAGCCCAAAATGGGATGTTCTTCTCAAAATCTTTGATGTTTTGAAAGTCGAACCAAACTTCTTGTATCAGGACAGTTTTTCTTTAGAAACGCCTGAAACAAGCCCCCTCACCCCGCAGCAGTCCGCCCTGCTTTCCTCTTTTGATCTGCTCAACGAGGAAGGCCAGCAGAAGGCGCTGGATTATGTGGACGATCTGGTGCTCACCGGGCGCTATAAAAAATGTGCTGCGCTGGGCGTGGATAGAAATGAAGCGTAAATAAAAACCGTCCCGGTGCTGTCCGGAACGGTCTGTCAATATGGGAGTAGTATTATGTCCAGTTCATCCTACCTCGGTCATGGTGCCAAGTATTGGGCTGATAAATATTATGAATTGCAAACGCAGACCCACCTGCCGGATGATCCTGCAGATCTCAGCTGGCGGGAAAAATATCTTGCGCTGGAAAAAGAGTGCGCGCACTATCAGGCCACCCTTTCCGATATGCGGGTAGAGATCGAAGATCTGCGCAGCAAATCAGCCTCCTGTGTTCCTGTCTCTGATCATGAAGCCGAAAAATGGAGAAATGCCTACTGGAAACTGTGTGAAACGCTCAAGAAAAAGGAAGCACAGTGCAATGCGCTCAGCGTTGAAAACCTGCGCATCTCGCGTAGCCTTCAAACGCTCCCGAAAGGGCACGATACCTATCGAGGAAAGACGGCAGAACAATGGGCAGAAATAGCCGACTTGCGTGAAAAGAGCGTTTTCCAATCGGACGATCAATTAACGGAAAAATTCAACGCCATCCTCTCTGATAACAAAAAAGTGTTGAAGGACTTTGAAGATTCCTGCAATGCCACCTCCAAAAAATTAGAATACGCCGAAGAAAAAATTAAAACGCTTCAAAACAATTTAAAATTCGCAAATGATAAATTAGATTTTTATCTTCATCATGAATACAAATTGTTGGCTAAATACCTTTTCTTGCTTTCCATTTTTGCTCTAGGGGCATTTTTTCTCGGCAGGCTCTCCATGGATTCAGCTTCCGCTTTATATTTAAACCTTATCCCATGTCTTATTTTTCTTGTTTCTGGCTGTGCGGCCTCGTATGCGTTCTGTTCTTCTAAATATGCCGATTCCAGAAAAGCGCAAAAAGATTCCTATGACGAGCAATTAAAAAAACAGAAAGAAACCTTTGCAGAAGATCTGACTGCCATTGTCGATGGACTTGACCTTCTCTCCCTGAGCAATGCACCAGAATCCAGTTATCTGGATCAAAAAGGTCTTCCGCATATCCTAGTTGATGGTGAAGATATCTGCATCGTTGTGTACACTCCTACCGGAGAAGTTTTTCATCAGGCAAAAAAGCCTTGCATCAAATACCCACAAACAACAAACCTTGCAAACTTAGTTCCTTGTAGTGCGTGCGCACGGTGTAACCCGATCATCCCTGATTTGTCTTGGTATGGTCGTTGCCTTTCAAATGCAGAAATCCTCCAGCGTTATGGCATAACCATACACGTTCCTCTTTCATCAGATGAAGCCGTTCATCGTCAGCAAACAAGTTCTATGTGTTTCGTATCTTTTGGCACAACAGATGTCCGTTTCAAAAAGAGGGCTTTGGATGCTATGATCAATTCTCAAGTTGCAAATTCTCATGACAAAGCAAAACCCCCTCAGCCGTAAAGCCAAGGGGGTCATGCCTCAAATAGGGGATCCAAAAAGTAGGAGGTAATTGTTATGCCTATCAACCCGCGCATCTCTGCCCTTTTATGTTAGCACGGGCGGTGCAGCGGGTCAAGCGCTCAAAACGCATTACGCAAAATAAAATGTCCGGGTGCTGGTACGAACAGCCCCCGGACGGAATGCAACAACACATCAAACTGATAATGCGCCTGCTGTGGATAGTATACCACACTCCCGGCAGCCGCGCAACCGAAAGGAGTGTGATCTCATGGATTGCATCCGCTGCAGCCGTCCTCTGCCGGAAGGTGCCCTGTTCTGTCCCTGGTGCGGCAAGCACCAGACCGCCGCCGCACCCCCGCCGCAGCGCCGTACCCGCCGCCGTCCCAAAGGCAGCGGCACTGTCTATCTGAAAAAGGATCATCTCCGCGCAAATCCATGGGTCGCCAAGACCGGACGCGGCGAAATCCTTGGCAATTACGCCAGTTCCACCGAAGCCACCCTTGCGCTGGACGATTATAACGCCAGACACACCAGCGCCGCCCGGCTGCGCTATACCTTTGCCGATGTTTACGCAAAGTGGAAGGATGTCCACTTTCAGGATGTCGGTCCCAAAGGGCAGTACAGCTACGAGCAGGCTTACGCCAAAGCCGAGCCCCTGTATGACCGAGAGATGCGGGAACTTAAAACCGAGGACTACCAGCAGGTCATCACCTCTCTGGCCGAGAACGGTCTTTCCCGCAGCAGCTGCGAAAAGCAGCGGCAGCTGTTCAGCCAGCTGTGCAAGTGGGCCATGCAGAACGATATCATTTCCATCAACTACACCGAGGGCCTGCGTCTGCCCTCTGCCTCCCCCAAAAAAGAGCGCACCCTCACCCGCGCCGAGATCCAGCGCATCCAGACTGTCGCCGACAACGCCGACCCGTCCAACCGCCTGCGGCTCACCGCTCAGATCGCGCTGGTGCTGGTGTACACTGGTATGCGTATCGACGAGCTGCTCTCCATGCGCCGGGACGACGTGCATCTGGATCAGGGTTATCTTGTCGGCGGCGAAAAGACCGAGGCCGGCCGCCAGCGCATCATCCCCATCCTGCCGCAGATCAAAAAGATCATTGCGGGCTGGATGCTGGACAGCATTGACCACACCTACCTGCTTCCCACCACCACCGGCCGCAAAAAGGATATCAACGCCGTCGAGCACTCTTTCCGCCGCCTGATGGACAGCTGCGGCATCAACCAGCCCAACACCCCCAAAGCGCAGCGCGTCACGCCCCACTCTTTGCGCCGCACCGCCGCCACGCGCCTTGTGGAAGGCAAAGCCGACCCCACCGCTGTGCAGGCCATTCTCGGCCATGCCGACTTCACCACCACGGCAAATTATTACACGGTGCACGATGCAGCCTATCTCGCCGAGGAAATGCAGAAGTTCAAAATATAGACTCCCATCAAACTCCCCAACGCGCTTTTTATTTCGTTCCTACGTTAGTTTATGTTGCTTCCCAAGCAGTAGGCGGCGGGTTCGAGTCCCGTATCCTGCTCCAAAATATAGCGGTGAAACGTTCAAATTTTGAACGTTTCACCGCTTTTTTGTTTGCGTTCTTCTCAAAAAATGACGTAAAATTCCGTGTTTTCCGCTCGTAATCTAGCAGATAATCGAACAAACAAAGGAACAAAAACACTCCCGGGCTTTTGTAGAAAGTCCGGGAGTGTTTGTGTTTACTTGATTTTATATCGTGTTACTTTGCCACGAGTTCTGCGGCAAGGGCGTCCATCTGTGCCTCGGCGGCGGCGTTGGCGGCAGAACGGATAGTGACCACGTTCTCGCAGAGGGTGATGTTCTTCATGCTCTCCAGCTCTGCACGCATGAGCTTTGCAGCCATGGGTGCCCAAGTGCCGTTTTCCATCAGGCCGACAGTGCGGTTCTGGAAGTTCTTAGTCTTGAGGTGAGCCAGCAGATTTTCCATCGGCGGGAAAAGGAAGCCGTCGTAGGTGGCGCAGGCCAGCACGATCTTGCCGCAACGGAAGGCCTCGGTGACAGCATAAGACACATCGGTGCGGGTCAGGTCCATCTCCACCACCTTTGCGCCCTGTGCGCGCAGCTTTTCGGCCATGGTGTGGGCAGCGGCGCGGGTGTGGCCGTGGATAGAGGCACTGGCCACCAGAATCTTTTCCGGTTCCTCGGCCTTGTAGCTGGACCAGAGATCGTAGTAGTTCAGGTACTTGCCCAGATCACCGGTAAGCACCGGGCCGTGCAGCGGGCAGATGGTTTTGATATCCAGTGCAGCGGCCTTTTTGAGCAATGCCTGCACCTGCGGGCCGTACTTGCCCACAATGTTCAGGAAGTAGCGGCGGGCTTCGCTGGCCCAGTCGGCGTTTTCGTCAAACTTTGCCACAGCACCAAAGCGGCCAAAGCCATCGGCAGAGAACAACACCTTCTCGCTGCTCTCGTAGCTAACCATGACCTCCGGCCAGTGCACCATGGGAGCGAACACAAAGGTGAGGGTGTGGGTGCCAAGGCTCAGGCTCTCGCCGTCCTTCACCACCACGCGGCGCTCCGGGGCAATGGCATCTGCGCCAAAGAACTGCTCCATATACTGGAAGGTCTTAGCGTTGCCCACCACCTGCATCTCCGGGTAGAGGGCTGCCAGCTTCGCCACGTTGGCACCGTGGTCCGGCTCCATATGGGAGACTACCAAATAAGCGGGCTTGCGGCCGCCCAGTGCCTCGGCAAGGTTTTCCAGCCAAGGCTCGGTGGCGCGGGCGTCCACTGTATCCAGAATGGTGGTCTTTTCGTCCAGAATGACATAGGAATTATAGCTGACCCCGGTGGGCACCGGATACTGGCTCTCGAACAGGTCGATGGTGGTATCATCCACGCCGACACCAAGGATGGCTTCGCTGATTTTTTTCATGCTCATACCGTTCAGACTCCTTTTAGGTTTATGTTGTGCCGTGAATTGGCAAATATTTCTGAGAACAATTCTTATTATAGCACATCGTCAGAAATTTCGCAAGGGATAACGCGGGGATAGTTTTTTCATCAAAGCTCTTCCCCGCTCTCCGGCAGACGTGCTGTTACCGGTCTGCCCGGCTCGGTGTCCAGTTCCAGCAGGGTGGCGGCGGTGTTTTCGTCCAACGTCTGCACCGCACGCAGCTTGCGGCTGATGGCGCGGCTGCGCACCCCGATGAGGTTATCCAGCTCTTCGTCGGTCTGGCGCAGGCGCTGCTGCATCTTGGAAAGCCCCTGCCCGAATTTATCAAACTCGGTCTTGACTGCGCCCAGCAGCTGCCACACCTCGCCGGAGCGCTTCTGGATGGCAAGGGTCTTGAAGCCCATTTGCAGGCTGTTGAGCAGCGCCGCCATGGTGCTGGGGCCAGCCACATTGACCTGATAATCCCGCTGCAAAACTTCCAGCAGTCCGGCGTTCACCACCTCGGCGTACAGACCTTCAAAGGGCAGAAACAGGATGCCGAAGGCGGTAGTATAGGGCGGCTCCACATATTTTTCCCGGATATCCTTTGCCTCGCTGCGCAGCACCAGTTCCAGCGCATGGCGGGCATTTTCCACCGCCTGTGCATCGCCGGAAGCCTGCGCGTCCTGCAGGTGGGCGTAGGTATCGCCGGGGAATTTGGAGTCGATGGGCAGCCAGACGCTATTGCTGTCCACACCGGGCATACGGATGGCGTACTCCACCCGCTGGGTGCTGCCGGGGATGGTGGCTACGTTGGTGTCGTACTGCTCCGGTGCCAGGATCTCTTCCAGAATCGCGCCAAGCTGGATCTCACCCAGAATGCCGCGGGTCTTGACGCCGGAGAGCACCTGCTTCAGCCCGCCCACATCGGCGGCAAGGCTCTGCATTTCGCCCAAGCCCTTGTACACCTGCTCCAGCTGGTCGTTGACCGCCTTAAAGCTTTCGGTCACCCGCTTTTGCAGTGCATCCTGCAATTGCTCGTCTACGGTGTGACGGATCTCGTCCAGCTTTTGGGCGTTCTGTGCCTGCATGGCGGCAAGACCGTCTGCCAGCGCTTTGCGCATTTCCTCCAGCTTGCGGGCGTTGGAGGTTTCCAGCCCTTGCAAGCGCTGCTCCATGGTCTGCTGCTGGGTGTTCTGCCCAGCCGTCAGGGTGCTGCTCATGCCCTGCACTGCGGTTTGCAGGGTATCGCTGATGTGCGCCATCGCGGCCAGATTTTGCTGTGCCTGCTGCGCCTGCTTTTCTTCCAGCACCCGCGCCTGCGCTTCCAACTGCTGGCGCAGCCACTCCTTCAGGGCTTCATCATCCTGCCGGGCAGCGGGCTTGCCGGTGCGGTACAGCAAAAGCGCCTGCAACAGACAGATGGCCACCAGCAGAAGCGTATACAGTCCTGCCAAAAATTCCATAGACATTCTCCTTTTAACTCAAAAATCCGGGTCTTGCGGTAACGGCAGACCCGGATCTGTTTATACTTCCTGATGCTTTACGATCTCCTGCGTGGTCTCCACCTGCTGGCCGTACAGACCCACACCGTCTACCTCCATCTCACCTACCTGATTATCACAGGGGTCGGCGCGGAAGGCGCACATGGGCGGGTCGAAGGGGGCGCAGATGTCGCTGTTGGCCACCATGCGGTCGGTGTCCAGATTGCCGAAGTAGTGCAGACGCATCTTCTCGTTGCCTGCACGCGCCATGGACGCACCGGCAGAGCAGTCGGCGTACATCCAGCCCTTGGGGGCAATATAGAACATTGCCCAGTCGTGGCAGCCGGCTGTCTCCGGCCGTGCCACCATGCCGCTCTGCCACTTTGCCGGAATGCCTGCAATGCGGCAAAGGGTGATAAAGGTGGCGGCCATCACGCCGCAATCGCCCCGGCGGCTGCGGGCGCAGTTATCGGTGATGTTCTCGTGCACAAAATACATGGGCTGGAAGTGATAGTGCACATTCAGGGTGACAAAATCGTAAATGCGCTTAGCCTTCTGCACCGGGTCGGTGATGCCCTCGGTCAGCTGCGCAGCCAGTGCCTTCATATAGGGGGTAAAGGCGATGTGGGGCAGCTGCTCGGCGGTGTCAAAATCCGGCTGCACCGGGTCGGCGTGCAGCTCCAGCGGGGCGGCGTAGTGCGCGGTGCTGCGGTAGCTGTACTGTGCACCAAAGCGGCAGTTTTCGGCAAGGTCTGCCTCCCAGTATGCGGTGCGCTGGGGTGCAGTTTCCGGTGCGATATAGGTCGGCTGGGCGGTAAAGCTGTCCAGCGTGATGTTGCTCTGTGCCGGGCAGGCAGCGGGCAGCGGCAGCCACACCTTGACGTGCACGGTGCTTCTGCCCTCGGCCTTTGCGGCGGCAAGGGCGCGGGCAAAGGTTTCATCGGTCATGCCGATGCTGGTGCGCAGGGTGATGTCTGCGCTGACTGCGCCGGTGCGCACCATCTGGTCGTGCTGGGGCTCAAAACGATCCCAGCTGCGCTCCGGGACGGGCGCGTCCAGCTGACGGGCGGCAAGGTCGGGATGGGTAGCCACCAGCGTTTCGGCGGCGCGGTAGATGTAGCGCTTCTGCCCTTCCACAAAGCGCCAGTCCATCTGCCCGGCAGCGTCCAGCGCGGCAAACTCCTCGGCGGTAAAGTCCCGCAGGGTAGCCTGCAGCCGGTTCAACAGCTGCTCGGCGGTCAGAGTGTAATCCTGCGGCAGACGGCGCAAAATTTCCCGGTGCGCCAGCAGCCCTTGCCGCCACGCATCCACGCCGTGGGGGGTGGGGTTTACAGGCAGCGCACCCTGCGGGTGCAGGGGTTGGTTCTGGCTGGCAGTCCAGTCCTCGGCCAGACAAGCATCGATGCGCGCAATGGCGGCATCGTAGTAGCCCGCCTCCTTCAGGCGGCGGATATCATCCGGCAGCTCCATGTTCAGGTATGCAAAACAAGTATTCTGATCCATCATGCTCTACTCCTTTTTATTTATGGTCAGGCAGCGGTCTGCTGCTCCCAGAAAGCCACGGCATCCGTCAGCCAGCCCTCAGCATCGGTGGTATCGCCTATCCCGATGCAATGGGGTGCAGACTCGAACACCTTTACAACATAAGGCACCTTATGGGCTTCCAGCGCCGCTTGCAGCGCCGGACCCTGTACCTGATTGATCATCCAAGGCAACACCTTGTCATCCTTTCCGTACCAGAAAAATACCGGCGGATAATCATCCGTGACAAGATCCGCTATGCTGGAACAGTAATAGTGCCACCCATAGTTGCCGGTATCCATAAACGCCTGATACGCGATCTTCACCTCTGAAAAATTCACCACCGTATAACCCAGCAGCAGCACGCCGGGCCTTGCCGCGCCGTAATGGCCGTAGCCGCGCTCCTTGTTTGCAAACACGCCCACAAGCTGACCGCCGGAGGAGTAGCCCACCAGCGCATAGTCCTGCGTCTGGATGGAAAGTTCCTCGCCAAGGCTCGTTACCAGCTGCACTGCCCGTGCCAGATCCTCCAGCGGGGCGTTATCGCCCAGATCCAAAAAGGTGCGGTAGCGCAGCACGAACACGGCATAGCCCCGTTTATGCAGCTCGTAGGCGGTGGAGCCGCCCTCGCCCATCTCTGAGGTTATGGTCAGGGCGTTGCCGGGCACTACGATAGCGGTTTTGGCGTTGGGCGTCTCTGCCGGGTAATAAAACAGCTGCACACAGCCCAGACTGGAATTCTGTTCGATCTCCTCCGGGGTGTAGACCTGATAGGTGACCTTGACACCCTTGTTATAGTTATCAATGATAAGGTTCAGCGCCGCAATGCCGGATTCCCGGTCGGTGTTGCCAAAATAATCGTGCAGGGTCTTGTTTTTCCAGCGTGCCACCATCAGCGGCGTCATCTCGCGGCAGTATGTATAATAGCCTGTTTCTTGAATTGCCGGGTTCGCGCGCAGCTGTGCCATCGTAGTTTCTGCGGTGACATGGGGTGCGCTTTCTGCGCCAAAGGCAGGCAGCGCCGCGCAAAGCACGAGCCAGACCATACACAACAGCACCCGGACAGTTTTCTTCATACATCCTCCATGGGAGACCGCGCACCCCTGCACTGCCCCGCTCCGTATTCTTGCTCCCCTATTGTATCACAAACAGGTGGGATGTCAAAGCAAATTCTGTGCAGTCCGCTTCTTGTACCGACCGGCAAATTCTGCTATACTGAAATTTATCCGGGAGTGGAAAGAGAATGCGGGCAATTTTCGGCCCGCCGAGGATGAAAGTATGGATAAGATCATCATCCGGCCTATGACGCCGGAGGACTGGAGCGCGGTCTCCAGAATCTATGTTGAGGGCATCGCCACGGAATACGCCACCTTCCAGACCGAATGCCCGCCCTATACTGCGTGGGACGCTTCCCACACAAAGGAGTGCCGTCTGGTCATTCTTTCCGGCGGGGTGCTGGCGGGATGGTGCGCTTTGCACCGGGTAGACCCCCGCTGGTGCTACCGGGGCGTGGCCGAGGTAAGCATCTATGTTGGCGAGCAGTTCCGGGGGCACGGACTGGGCTTTCGGCTTTTGAGTGCCCTATGCGCCGCTGCCGAAAAGGCCGGGTACTGGACGCTGCAATCCACCGTTTTGCAGGACAATGCCGCCAGCCGCGCCCTGCACGCCAAGTGCGGTTTCCGGCTGGTGGGGCGCCGGGAGCGCATTGCGCGGGACTGTCACGGCCGCTGGCTGGACACCTATCTGATGGAGCGCCGCGCCACCGCAGACGAACCGGAGGGGTTCAAAAAGCTGTGACCAGCCGTTTTAACGATTGGATATGGTCTCCGCTGCGCTCTGACCATTTTTAGCGGAATGATTATTTTTATTTGCAGACGGGGAAAATCTGCGGATTTTCCCCGTCTGCCTCTTTACGAAGTAGGAGCATAAAGTAGAAGGAGCCGCTGCACTTTTTGGGTGCAGCGGCTCCTTTTATTTGCAATGATCCAGTTTTACCACTCGTCGTATTCGCCGTCGGCGTTTTTGGTGGCAGCCACGCGGCTGCGCTTGAACATGCTTTCCACCACAGCGCAGTATTTATCGGCAAGGCAGACGATGATGGCCTCGCGGCAGCTGGGCACATGACGGAAGGTCAGCGGCCACATGTGGCTGGAAATGATGCTCTGTTCCTTCTTGGTGATATGGAACACCTTTTCTGCATTGACGCAGGCGCAGCTCGGGTGGGAGAAGCCGTGCATCTCGAACAGGCGGCGGATGCCGTGGAAGGTGCCCTTTTTGTGCCAGTCATACAGGTAAAAATCGTGCAGGAAAGCACCGACAGCCAGCGAGGTCTCGTCTGCACCCAGATGCAGGCGATGGTTCAGCCAACAGCTGACCAGCACCACATTTTTGCAGTGCTGATAGGTGGTAACGTCCCCGTGCTGGATAAACTCCCGCATCTGCTGCACCTTGGGGTTCTGATCGTATTTTTCCAGAATGGCATAAAGCTGTTCGCGTTCCGTAACAGAAAGCTGCATGAGCAAAATTTCCTTTCAACTCAACACGTTAATGTTTGTTCAGGAGCGGAGCTGCACCGGGTTGGAATTACCAAAGTTTTCGGCCTTGGAAGGGTTTGCCCGCTTGAGGGTCAGATCCACAAGATACTGCTTGCCGTCGCCCAGTTCTTCCAGCTGGGCAAGCTTTGCATTGGCAGCGGCTTCGTCCGGGTACCACTGGATGAGGAAGAAGTTTTCCGCTTCCACTCCGTAGTACAGCCAGAAGCCGTCCGCGCGCAGCAGATCGTCCAGATGATCCACCTCTTCGCCGTCCGGCAGGCCAAGGCCTTCCTCTGCGTAGAGGTTTTCCGGCTCTACCTGAAGCATCTCAATGACCTGAATGGAGCTTTGCAGGTACTCGTCCTGCGAGGTGCTCTTATCGGAGCGCTCCCAACCGGTGAGAAATGCCTGCATAAGCAGATCGCGCACCTTGATGCGCGGCAGTGTGGGATCCATAACCATTTTTGTTTCCTTCTTTCGTGGTTTTATCCCCGTTGGACAGTATACGGCATACGCCTGTGCAAGTCAACGGTTTATTTGTGAATTTTTTGTAGGTATGACTAAAATTTACACACACTTTTCCTGTTTCAGTCGGTTATCTCAGGCATGGAAGGAAAAGGTATCGTTCAGCCACTCCACCGCAAGCTTGACCCAGCGGTTGCGGTGGGCGCTGTCGGCGTCCACCTCCGGGGTGGAGATGCTAGTGCCGTGGCGTCCTTTTTCAAACAGGTGCGCCTCGCACGGCACGCCTGCCTTATGCAGAGCATTCAGCAGCAGCAGGGTGTTTTCCACCGGGACGGTCTCGTCCTCCATGGTATGCCAGACGAACACCGGCGGTGTGGCGGGGGTGATTTTATCCTCCAGTGTAAAGCGCTGGTGGGCGGCAATATCCTGCGTACCGGAAAGCTGCACAAAGCTGCCCCGGTGGGCATATTCCCCGGCGGTGACCACCGGGTAGGCCAGCAGCAGGGCGTTTGGGCGCGGCTGGTCTGCCATGCCGGGGATATCCCACACTGCACCGGACAGTGCCAGATGCCCGCCCGCCGAAAAGCCGCACAGGGCGATCTGATCCGGCAGAATGTTCCACTGCGCTGCGTGCTGCCGCACAAGGCCGATGGCCTGTGCCAGCTGCCGCATGGGCAGTGCATCCCGGGCGTTCTCCCCTACTGCGTAGTGCAGCACCGCCGTGTGATACCCCGCCGCCGCAAATTGCAGCGCCACGGGGTCGCCCTCCCGGGGGCTGACATGGTTATAGCCGCCGCCGGGCACCACCAGCACCAGCGGGCGCTGCCGGAAGTGCGGCATGGCTTCCACACTCTCCCGCAGGTAGAGCGTCAGCGTACCGCCGCCGGTCAGTTCCAGTTGCTCAAGCTGCATTTACGCATCCTCCTTATAAAAGCCGTGCCGCCCCTCCGGGTGGGCCGCTATAAATTCTGCGCATAGGTCGGCGCATAGACGGCACAGCTCCGGGCAGGGGCGCTTTTTATAATACTCTGCGGTGCGTTCCTCTGCCGCTGTGCCCCCGGTGGGGGCAGCGCCCGCTTTTGCCAGCAGCTCCCGGCAGATGATACTGCCGCCGCCGTTGCGGGCGCGGTACTGCTCTGCCGCCTGCTGCACCAGCGCGTACATCCGGGATTTATCTTTGGGGTCTGTGGGGTCTGCATAGACCATGCTCAGCACAGTCACCACGCCGCAGAACGCCCCGCACACCTCCCGCATCCGACCAATGCCTGCGCCAAACCCTGCGGAAAGGCGCAGCGCCATCTCCTCGGTCAGGCCAAGCTGGGGTGCAAACGCTGCCACCACACTCTGGCTGCAATTATAGCCCTGCAAGAACCATGCGTAAGCGGCATCGCCCTGTTTTGACATTTTCTCACATCCTTCCGGCATACTCGCTCCATTATAGCACAGTCTGCGCAAAAGTGGGAAAGCTTTTCCGAAAAAATTTCGTCCTTCATATAAGAAACGATCCCGGCGCACCGTTTCGTGCACCGGGCAGCAAATCTTTCTACTTTTTTAACTTTTTATGAAAAGCCTTGATTTTCCCTGCAAGTCGTTGTATATTAGCACTCAGAAGTTATGAGTGCTAAGTATTCCGGCGTCCTGTCGGACACGGCGCACCAAATATGTGATAAAAGAGGTTTTGTATTATGGCCAAGAAAGAATTTCAGGCAGAGAGCAAAAAACTGATGGACATGATGATCAACTCCATCTATACCAATAAAGAGATCTTCCTGCGGGAGCTGATCTCCAACGCTTCGGACGCCATCGACAAGCTGTACTATAAGAGCCTGACCGACACCTCCGTGGGCATGAACAAGGGCGATTTCCGTATTCTCATCACCCGCGATAAGGAAAACCGCATCCTGACCGTGGAGGATAACGGCATTGGTATGACCAAGGAAGAGCTGGAGCAGAATCTAGGCACCATTGCCCACTCCGGCTCTCTGGATTTCAAGAAGGACAACAAGGATGAGAACATTGATATCATCGGCCAGTTCGGCGTGGGCTTCTACTCCGCCTTTATGGTGGCCGATAAGCTGACCGTTATCTCCAAGGCTTATGGCTCGGACGAGGCTTGGCAGTGGGAGTCCTCCGGTGTGGACGGCTACGAGATGACCCCCGCCCAGAAGGATACCGTGGGCACCCAGATCATTCTGCACATCAAGCCGGATACCGACACCGAGCAGTACGACAACTTCCTGGATGAATACGGCATTGTGGCTATCGTGAAGAAGTACAGCGACTATGTGCGCTACCCCATCCAGATGGAGCGCGAAAAGAGCCGTCAGAAGCCCGAACCGGACCCCAAGCCCGAGGATTATAAGCCGGAATGGGAGACCTACACCGAGCTGGAGACCCTGAACAGCATGATCCCCATCTGGAAGAAGCAGAAGAGCGAAGTGACCGACGAGGAGTACAACAGCTTCTACAAGGATAAGTTCGGTGATTACGCCGACCCCGCCCGTGTCATCGTGAGCCGCACCGAGGGCACTGCCAACTACAACGCCCTGCTGTTTGTGCCCAGCCACCGCCCCTACGATTTCTACACCAAGGACTACGAGAAGGGCCTGGCCCTGTACGCCTCCGGTGTGCTCATTATGGAAAAGTGCGCCGACCTGCTGCCGGATTATTTCAGCTTTGTGAAGGGCATTGTGGACAGTCAGGACTTGAGCCTGAACATCAGCCGTGAGATGCTGCAGAAGGACAGCCAGCTGAAGCTGATCCACAACGCACTGGAAAAGAAGATCAAGAATGAGCTGCACGCCATGCTGAACAACGACCGTGCAAAGTACGAGGAGTTCTGGAAGGAGTTTGGCCGTCAGATTAAGTTTGGTGCTTACTCTGACTACGGCATGCACGCCGAGTTGCTGCGCGACCTGCTGCTGTTCTGGTCTGCCAAGGAGCAGAAGATGGTCACCCTGCAGGAGTACATCGACAAGATGCCCGCCGAGCAGAAATACATCTACTTTGCCGCTGGCGACTCCACCGACCGTCTGGCAAAGCTGCCCTCCGCAGAGCTGGTGCTGGACAAGGGCTTTGACGTGCTGCTGCTGACCGAGGATGTGGACGAGTTCTGCCTGCAGATCCTGCACAGCTACCCCCGCAAGGATGCCGAGGGCAAGGACGGCACTGTGGAGTTCAAGAACGTGAACAGCGGCGATCTGGGTCTGGAATCCGAAGAGGAGAAGAAGGCCGCCGAGGATGCCACCGCCGAGAACAAGGCTTTGTTCGACGCCATGAAGGACGCTTTGAACGGCAAGGTGAAGGAGGTCAAGGTCTCCACCCGCCTGAAAGATCATCCCGTCTGCCTGAGTGCTGACGGCCCGCTGTCCATCGAGATGGAGAAGGTGCTGTCCAAGCAGCCCGGCAGCGAGGGCGTGAAGAGCGACAAGGTGCTGGAGCTGAACGTAAACCACCCCGTGTTTGCTGCCCTGAAGGCCGCACAGGAAGCCGGCGACACCGAGAAGCTGAACAAGTACAGTGCCCTGCTGTACGCACAGGCACAGCTGATCGAGGGTCTGCCCGTGGACGACCCCGCCGCTTACGCCGAGGCCGTTTGCAGCCTGATGAAGTAAGTTTTTCACGCACAGAAATACCCCCTTAACAAAAAGGCCGCGCTCCGCTATAATAGAGTGGAACGCGGTCTTTTATTTTTATCTTTCTGTGAAAGGAATTCTGTTTCATGGAGCCGAGAAAACATTATTTTGCAAAAATCCCCACCATTGCTATCTTTATCGTGATGGCGATGTCCGGGCCGTTGGGGGTGCTGCTGTTCATCCTGAAAGGCATCGACCAAAAGGTGCAGAAGGAAGAGCAGGAAGCTGCCCGTGCCCAAGGCGGCTACCGCCCCGCCCCAAAACCCGCACCCATGCCGAAAACGCCGCCTTTCCCCGGGCAGGATGTTCCCACGGCAGAGCAGAAAAGCGCCAAGCAATGGCATAAGAATATTGCCGCCATCTGCACCATTATGGGTGCCGTTTTCCTGTTTGCCGGGGTGATGGATGTGGTGGATATCATCGGCGCATGGCAGGTGCTACCCGACCCCGGGGAGCTGTTTTCCGATATCGTCATGGCCATTGGCGGCGGTGGTGCGCTGCTGACTGGCCTGCGGATGAACCGCACCCACAAGCTGGAGCTGCTGCTGGATAAGGTGGTAGGCGAACGGGATAACATCCCCCTGCCGGAACTGTTTGCCGCTGCCGGAGTGGACGCCGCCCGGGGACGTACCGCCGTGAAAAATGCCATCGAGCACGGATACTTCGGCGCGGATGCCTACATTGACAACCGCACCGACACACTGGTGGTGCGGGGCGCGGCACCGCAGCCGAAAAAGCCCGCACCTGCTCCGCCACCTAAAGTTCAGCCCGCCGCAGAGGACGAGTACGCCGCCCTGCTGCGCCAGCTGCGGGAGGTGAACGATGCCATCCCTGACCCGGTGATGAGCCAGAAGATTTCCCGGCTGGAAGAAGTCAGCGGGCGCATCTTTGCGCTGGCGCAGAAGGACCCGGAGAAAAAGGCGCAGCTGCAAAAGTTTATGAATTACTATCTGCCCACTGCGCTCAAGCTGCTGAACACCTACGCCAGCCTTTCCGGGCAGGCGGTGGAGGGCACGAACATCACCGAAGCCAAGCACAGCATCGAGCGCAGCATGGACCTGCTGGTGACCGCCTTTGAAAACCAGCTGGACAAGCTGTTCCAGTCTGATGCGCTGGACGTGAGCGCCGACATTGCCGCACTGGAAGGTATGCTGAACCTTGACGGACTGACCGGCAGCGAATTTACCCGCTAAGCCCCACCCCCGCACCCGATGGCTGCATCGGCGCGGGGGTGTTTTTTGTGCAAAGTGCAATTTTCCATCCCGTCATTTTTGGGCGCTGCGCTCAAAATTCCGAGATTTGTGTGCATTTATGCCAAGCATTTCACTTTGCCAGAAAAACTTTTATTTTATTTGTTCGGCAGCAGCTAATCGGGCTGCACAGACACTTTTTGCAACTTTTCATCGAGATGCAACAATAACACATGGTTTTTTGCGTTGCGTTTGACTATTATAGAAGTAGCTACGGCAGCTGCGAACGGCTGCATCGACTTTTCCGATCATAATAGTAGGAGGAAATTTCCATGATGAAGTCCATTTCCACCTGGAAGCAGGAGCTGACCGAGGGCGCACACGCTGCGCGTCTGGCTGCGCTGTACTGCTGCACCCCCGACGAGACCCCTGCACAGGCAGCCCGCTATGCGGCTGTTCTGGACGGGTTAGAGACCACCTTCGGCGCACATACCGAGGCCGGTCTGTATAGTGCCCCCGGCCGCACCGAGATCGGCGGCAACCACACCGACCACCAGCACGGCCGTGTGCTGGCAGGCAGCGTGAACATTGACATGATCGCTGCTGCCGCCCCCAACAGCCTGAACCAGCTGCGCGTGCAGAGCGAGGGGTACGACCTGTGCGTCATCGACCTTGACGACCTGACCGCCCGCAAGGAGGAGGAGAACACCACCGCTTCCCTGCTGCGCGGCGAGTGCGAAGCTTTCCGTCAGCGCGGCGCAAAGCTGTCCGGTCTGGACGTGTACATCTCCTCCAACGTGCCCAAGGGCAGCGGCGTTTCTTCCTCTGCCGCCTTTGAGGTGCTGGTCGGCGTAATTCTGAACGACTGCTTCATGGCAGAAAAAGTCTCTCCTATCGCCATTGCGCAGATCGGCCAGTGGGCGGAGAATGTCTACTTCGGCAAGCCCTGCGGCCTGATGGATCAGATGGCATCCAGCGTGGGCAACATTATCACCATCGACTTTGCTGACAAGGTAAACCCTGATGTGGAGCCGGTGCAGGTGGACTTTTCCAAGGCCGGTCTGGCGCTGTGCATTCTGGACTCCGGTGCAGACCACGCCGACCTGACCGACGAGTACGCCGCCATCCCCAACGAGTGCCGCGCTGTGGCCGCTGTGTGCGGCGGCGAGGTGCTGCGGGACGTGCCTTTCGAGACCTTCCTTGCAAACATCCCGGCTTGCCGCAAGCAGTGCGGCGACCGCGCCGTGCTGCGCGCCTTCCACTTCTACGCCGATAACGACCGTGTACCCCAGCAGGTAGCTGCCCTGCGCGAGGGCGACTTTGACGCCTTTTTGCAGATGGTGACCGCCTCCGGTGACAGCAGCTGGGAGTACCTGCAGAACGTGATCCCCGCCGGGTACAAGGAGCATCAGGAGGTGGCTGTGACTATCGCCGCTGCCAAGCACTATCTGGGCGGCAAGGGCGCTGTGCGCGTGCACGGCGGCGGTTTTGCCGGTACGGTGCAGGCCTTTGTGCCGGTGGAGATGCTGGCAGACTTTAAGACCAACATGGAAAAGATCCTCGGCGCTGGCCGCTGCCATGTGCTGAACATCCGTCCCGAGGGGGGTGCTGTGCTGTGATCTCCACTGCCATCCAGCAGCTCGTGAACTACGGGCTGGACACCGGGCTCATCCTGCCCGATGACGAGATCTATATCCGCAACCAGCTGCTGATGACCATGCAACTGGACGACTTTACCGCCCCGGACAGCGAAGCGTGCTACACCGATCTGGAAAGCATCCTCAAGACCCTTGTGGACGATGCCGTTGCCCGCGGCGTGTGCGCGGACAACTCCACCGCACGCGACCTGTTCGACACCAAGCTGATGGGCGTGCTGACCCCGCGCCCCAGCATCGTGCGCGCAAACTTTGAGGAGCGGTACGAGAACGAAGGCCCGCAGGCTGCCACCGACTGGTTCTACAAGTTCAGTCAGGACACCGACTACATCCGCCGCTACCGCATCAAGCGCGATTTAAAGTGGGTCACCAAGACCGAATACGGCGACTTGGATATCACCATCAACCTGTCCAAGCCGGAAAAGGACCCAAAGGCCATTGCCGCCGCAAAGCTTGCGCCCCAGAGCGCTTACCCCAAGTGCCAGCTGTGCGTGGAGAACGAGGGTTACGCAGGCCGCATGAACCACCCCGCGCGCGAGAATCACCGCATCATCCCGCTGACCATCAACGACAGTGCGTGGAATTTGCAGTACAGCCCCTACGTCTACTACAACGAGCACTGCATCGTGTTCAACAACCAGCACACCCCTATGAAGATCGAGCGGGCGACCTTCCGCAAGCTGCTGGATTTTGTGGGGCTGTTCCCCCACTACTTTGTGGGCAGCAACGCCGATCTGCCTATTGTGGGCGGCAGCATCCTGAGCCACGATCACTTTCAGGGCGGTCATTACGAGTTTGCCATGGCCAAGGCTCCCATCGAAAAGCCTTGGGTGTTCCCCGGTTTTGAGGACGTGGAGGCTGGTATTGTACACTGGCCCATGAGCTGCATCCGTCTGACCTGTGCGGACGACGCACGCCTTGTAGAACTGGCCGATAAGCTGCTGGCTGCATGGCGCGGCTACACCGACGAGAGCTGCTTTATCTTTGCCGAGACCGATGGCGAGCCCCACAACACCATCACCCCCATCGCCCGGATGCGGGACGGCAAGTATCAGCTGGACTTGGTGCTGCGCAACAACATCACCACCCCGGAGCATCCGCTGGGTGTGTACCACCCCCATGCCAAGCTGCACCATATCAAAAAGGAGAACATCGGCCTCATCGAGGTGATGGGTCTGGCCGTGCTGCCCAGCCGCCTGAAGCAGGAGTTGCTCGACCTTGCCGATGTGCTGGTGGCGCACCTTCCCACCGCAGAGTACCCCGAAGCCCTGCAAAAGCACGCCGAGTGGGCAGAAGAGATCCTTGCAAAGCACCCGGAGCTGAACGCAGATAACGTCCACACTATCCTGCAGGACGAGGTTGGTCATGTGTTCGCACAAGTGCTGGCCGATGCCGGTGTGTACAAGCTGGATGAAGCAGGCCGTGCCGGTTTTGTCCGCTTCCTTGAAAGCGTAAAATAAACCATAACTCACCAAGGCTGTTGCACCTATCATAGCGCAACAGCCTTTTTTAGAACACCGTATCGCGCAAAAGCGCTCTTCCTTTACTCTTCCCTGTGAAAAAGTCAACCGGGATGATCCGCAGATTTTCCCGGTTGACAAATTAAAAATATCATTCCGCTGAAGATGGCCAAAGCAGCGCGGCGGCCATTCAAAATCTTCTTTCGTTGATGGAGGTATCGCTTATGCACTGCACTTTGGAAGTATGCGTAGACAGCACCGCCAGCGCGCTGGCGGCAAAACGCGGCGGCGCTGACCGGCTGGAGCTGTGCGCCGACCTGATCATCGGCGGCACCACTCCTTCCCCTGCCTTGCTGCGTCAGGTCAAGGCCGAGACCGGTCTGCCGGTGCGGGCGCTGCTGCGTCCCCGTTTTGGCGATTTCTGCTACGACCGCTACGAGCTGGCACAGATGGCTGAGTGCGCCGCCGAGCTGGTCGCTGCCGGTGCAGACGGCATCGTGACCGGCGTGCTGACCCCGGCGGGCGCACTGGACACCGATGCTCTGCGCCCCATCTACGCCGCAGCCCGGCAGGCGGCAGAAAAAGCACACCGCACCGTGGACTGCACCCTGCACCGCGCCTTTGATGTCTGCTGCGACCCCTTTGCCGCGCTGGAAACTGCAAAGCAGCTGGGGCTTGCCACCATCCTGACCAGCGGACAGGCCGCAAGTGCCCCGCAGGGTGCTGCCCTGCTGCGGCAGCTGGTGGACGCTGCCGGGCAGGAAGTGGAGATATTGGTGGGCGCAGGCGTATCCGCTGCCAACATCCCCGCCCTTGCCGCCCAGACCGGTGCCCGGGCGTTCCACCTTTCCGGCAAGCAAGTGCTGGACAGCCGCATGACCTTTCGGCGAGAGGGCGTACCCATGGGGCTACCGGGCTTTTCCGAGTTTGAGATTTGGCAGACCAGCGAAGCAAACATCCGCGCCGCCCGCACCGCACTGGATGCGCTGTAACAAACCAAAACTTCATTGGTCTACCCGCAGTGCCGCTGTTTCCGCCGGAAACGGGCACTGCGTTCTGCCGTTTCCCATTATGACCTCTCCCGTGAAAATGCAAAATCGGGCAGCCCGCAGGCTGCCCGATTTTGCTCTATTTAAATGATTTTTCCGCTGAATATGCCCAGCAACGACGACGACCGCCGCCAGCGGCGGAAACAGGGAGGAGTTGTTGGGGCAGCGGCCAGCAAGACGCAAGTGCCGCCCAAGGCACGATGCGGATGCTGGGTGCCGCAACCCGTAAGGCGCGGAGGGCATTCCAAATTCTCCCGCCTCAATGCAGGGCGGCAAACCGGGCTGCGCCGCTGGTGCATAGCCAGCGGTGCACCAGTAAATCCAGCCCCAGCAGCACCGCCAGACAAACAGTCTGTGCGGCCAACGGCGGCACGGCGTAGTCCAGTAAAGTCAGGGGCAAAAACAGCACCACGCCTGCCAGCAGCCAGCCGCCGAACATCGCCAGCATACTGGCGGCGCTCTGTTTGACCACGGCGGCTTCGCTGACCCAGTGGAGGTTGGGCAGGCATAGCCCTAAAACAAGCCCAAGCTGCGCTGTCAGCCACACAAAGGCTGCCAGCACCGCCAGCACGGGCATCCACTGCCCCGCCGAAATGCGCAGCGCTGCCATGGCGCACCCGGCGCACAGCCATGCCGCAGGCAGCGTGAGCAGCAATTGCAGCTCCACCTTTGCCCGCAACACCTGCTGCGGGGTCACCGGCAGGCTTTGCAGCAGCCAGAGGGTGCTGCCCTCCAGCGACACCGACGGCGCTGTGATAAAGTTCATGGCGGCTGCGGTGCACACCATCCCGCATACCAGCATGGGCAGGGTCTCGGGCTGGTATGCTGCGGTAAAGGCACGCAGGTCAGCGGCCTTCCATAGCGCTGCCACGCCCAGCACCGGCAGCAACAGACTGCTCAGCGCACAGTTGAGCAGCCACATGGGGCAAGCACCCAGATGCAGCAGTTCCCGCCGCAGCAATGCCCGGCGCGGGGGCTGCTTTTTTTGCATCTTTGCGCGGTATTCCGCTTTGGCTCTGCCCGGCTCAAGGGTCAGCAGCCGCAGGTAGGGTTTTGCCAGCGCCTTGCCACAGAGCACCATACAGACCGCAGCCAGCGCCAGCAACAGCAGCAGTGCCGGAATATTGCCCACTGCGGCCATGCCCAGCAGGCGCAGCGGTGCTGCGGCACGGCTTGCCGCAGCGCCCGCCTGTACGGCATCCAGTGCAAGGGCATCCACTGCGTTGCCCACCCATTGGAACACTACATAATAGACCGCCAGAAACAGCAGCGTGCCCACTACGGTAACAAGGCTTTTGTGCCGGGCGCGGCGGTTGAGCAGCGCCACCGCCCAGCCCAGCAGAACGGCCAGCACCATAGAAACTCCCGCCAGCGCCAGTGCCACCGGCAGCGCCGCCAGCAGTGCACCGCCGGGGCGGGGTGCCGCCAGTGCATAGCAGACCACTGCGGGCACCCACGCCAGCAGCAGATAAATAAGCCCGGTCAGGTACACGCCGCCGCAGCGCACCGCAAAAATAGCGCCCGGCGGGATGGGCAGCGCCAGCAATTGCTGGTTATCCCGGCAGCGGAACAAGTGCCCGTAGCTGGTAAAGGCGCTGGCCAGCACACTGACCGTCAGCGCCGAAAGCTCCATCAGCACAAAATAGAGCCATGCGAGCCCCTGCGGCACCAGCGTTATTGCCAGCGGCAGCGCTATTGAGCCAAAGCTGAGCATGACCAGCAGCATCAGCACTATAAACAGCAGCGCGTAGCCAAGCGTCCCTGCTCGGGAGCGCCGCTTGCCGGTCTTGCTGCTGCGCACAAAGGCCGCGCCCAGCTCCAAAAGCTGTTTTTTGAGCAATGCACGGATCATAGCGCTTCCCCCGTATCCTCCAGCTCCAGAAAGACCTCTTCCAATGTGTCATCGCCGCGCACCTGCTCCATGGCACCCTCGCGCACCAGCTGGCCTTTGCGCAGAATGGCTACCCGGTCGCAGAGCTTTTCGGCCACCTCCAGCACATGGGTGGAGAAGAAGATGGCACCGCCCTGCGCACAGAAGGCTTTCATCTGGGTCTTGAGCTGATGGGAGGCCAGCGGGTCCAGCCCGACAAAAGGCTCGTCCATTAAAATCAGTTTCGGCTCGTGCAGCAGCGCCGCAATAATGGCAAGCTTCTGCTTCATGCCGTGGGAGTACGCCCCGATGGACTGCGCCAAGTCCTGCGTCAGACCAAAGGCATCGCCATACTGCCGGATGCGCTGCGCCCGCTGTGCGGCGCTTACGCCAAAAATGTCTGCGATAAAATCAAGGTACTGGATGCCGGTCATATAATCGTAAAGCTGCGGGTCATCCGGCAGGTAGGCCATGCGGCGTTTGCATTCCAGCGGGTCGTTCCGCACGGAAATGCCGTCCACATAAATTTCGCCGGCATCGAACTGCTGGATGCCACAGCAGCATTTTAAAGTAGTGGTCTTGCCCGCGCCGTTGTGGCCGATAAAGGCGCACAGTTCCCCCGGGCGGATGTGCAGGCAAAGGTCCTGCACGGCGGGCTTGCCACCGTAGGTTTTGGTCAGATGTTCTATTTTTAACATGGGCTGCCTCCTTGCTTTCCGTTTCGAGCCAAGTATACACCTTCCGGCAGGGGGAAGGTCAAGCATTTCTCCGTTTTTTCTTGCGTTTTGTATAGGGCTGTGCTATACTTTTTGTCGAACTGAACAGAAAACAGCAGGTGCGTTCCGTCACTTTGCCCCACCGGGCGGCG
>ERZ1026860.117-NODE-117-length-61347-cov-28.403429_pt1 | contig 61347 bp, 80 predicted proteins | sample MGYA00380160_ERZ1026860 | MGnify/ENA primary metagenome ERZ1026860 (study PRJEB33269, sample SAMEA4719796) | human gut metagenome | biome: human-associated habitat; feature: organic feature; material: feces | place: Cameroon | collected 2013-10 ... | reverse complement strand
GCATTATTCCTACACTTCGGCTAAAAAAGCCAGGAAATACGGGATATTTTGCTTATATAATAGAAACTTACTACAGTTTAACCACTTTCAAACCCCTGTAATTACGCTGTTATCGGAACAGTTAGAAGTGGATAAATGCCGAAAAATGTAGGTAATTCGTGCATTATTTCTATACTACTCCTATACCTACATTCCTACACAAAGTCAGCCTCCTTGTGGTGCAGAGTGCCTTGATTGGTGCTCCCACTTCGGGGAGGCTTTTCTTTATTTTTACAAGCTATTTTATTTTTTCGATTTCATCTTTCAGCCACTCAAATTCTCTTTGAGTATAAACCTTTTCAGTGATGTCAGAGATCTTGTGACCGACCATATATTTGATTGCATACTCATCGACACCGTACTTCTTAGCCATTGTCACAAAGTGTTTACGACCGTCATGTGGCCTATGCTCCGGATTCAGATTCAATTCGTCTCGAATCATACCGAAGCCTTTTTGGTATCGAGCATAAGTAAGTGCAGTGTTCTTGCTGCGTGCATTGGGATTAACATAGTTGAGCAGATACAGGCTGCCAAGTTCCTGCGCCTCTTTATATTTTCGTTCAACTAAATGACGGATTTTAGAATGAATTGGAACCACACGATCTGTACCGGCATCTGTTTTGATACCGCCTCGGAAAGTCCAGTTTTCCAAATCTACATTCTTTAGTTCCAGCAAACCAAGTTCTTGGGGGCGCCAACCTGAATAACACTGAATGAGTAGAACATCTACAAGCATTTTATCATCAGCGTGTTTCCAAAGCAAGTCCATCTCTTCGTCCGTAAAAGGAATATGCTCGTTCTTAACGGTGACGATTTCTTTGATGGTTTCCTCACTGAGGTTAAAAGTTCGCGAATAGTTTCGGTCGACAAGCTCGTACTCCAAGGCATAATCCAACATCAAGTTAAACAAAGATTTAATTTGGTTCTTCATTGATGCACTTGGTGTCTTCTCTGCACCTCGAACCTTTGATACGCCTTCGTCCATACAACCTTTTACATGACGAGCGCGGACATCTTTGACTCGCATATCATATACAGCCGAGCAATACCCCCACGCTGAAGCTACTGAACGAGTGCTTTTAACTGTCTTCTCATATTCGGCAAGCCATTTCTCGTAAAGTTCCCTCATAGTAATAGACGGTTCAAGGTCGTAAGGATTTTTATTATACTCGACGAGAGCAGCGTAGGCATCGTTGTATGTTGGAAAGTACGACTCCGGTTTAAGAGGCTTGCAGATAGGTCGTCCGTTCGAATCTTTTCCAACACTTATCATAGCTCGAAATGGATTGCGGAGATTCCGATTTTTGATCTCGCTAATCTGCCCGAAACCGTTTGGCAGTCTACGGCGTTTGTTATTCTTATTTCGAGGTTTTCTCTGTTTTATATTTGGTTGCAATGGAAACCCGCAGTGAGGACAAGAAACTGCTTTGTCGCTTACTTGTAATTCACATTCAGGGCATTTTATCAGCACTATTATCACCTTCCCCATTGATTTGCTATTAGTAATCATATATCATAAGTGTAGGAATGTCAACTCCTACATTCCAACTTTTCTTATTAGTTTAGGGAGAAATGAGATATGATTAGTGATAACCAATCAATCTGCCCCAAATGTGGAGGGCAGCTTAAATACTACGATCATGTTCAAAGATTGGTACGGACGAAATTCGGTAATAAAAAATGGGTAGCCATTAGAAGACTTCGGTGCTGCAAATGTCATGCAGTTCATCGGGAGCTTCCTGACTTTATATTTCCGTATAAACAGTATGAAGCGGACATTATTATCGGTGTGCTCGAAGGACTTATTACTTGCGAGACTTTGGGATTTGAAGATTATCCTTGTGAAATGACGATGATTCGCTGGCGCTTGTTTCCACCGAGGTTGTTTTTACTAAAAGCCGTTCCTAACCTAAAATAGCGGTTGAAAGGAGGCAAACGCCAATGGAAGAAATTATATTTGCATCGGGATCAGTCCCGGTAGCTGTCGCAGCACGAGTCTATGGAAAAGATGCATCCTGGATTCGAGCCGGCATCGTATCTGGGTGGTTACCAATCGGAAAAGCTACTCGGAGTGGAAAGCTCGTTACAAACTTAGAGGAAATGAACTCTAAGTATGGACGCATCAACTTTTATATTTCGCCTAAGCTCCTCTGGCAGGAGACCGGCTATATATGGAGGGGTGAACGCGCATGAGTACATTGATACGACCGGAACTTTCCGAGACTAATCGTTACTGGATCGAAAAACACCGCTATTACGAATTGAAGCATTTCTGCTTACAGTATCCGTTATGGCGTCATGCGTACAATTCGTTGATAGATTATCCGGGTTCATGGCCTCAATTAGTGCCGCCCTGCAAAACGAATGTTGTTAGTGATCCAGTTACCAAGCACATTGATGAGAGGCTGTACTATGCCGACCGCATGAAAATGGTGGAACGGGTCGCAAAAGAAACGGACGAAGAGCTTTCGTGTTATATTTTAGAAGCTATAACGGAGGGTATTTCATACGACCATCTTAAAGCCAGAACCGGAATCCCATGTTGTAAGGATGTTTATTATGACTTGTACAGACGGTTTTTCTGGCTGCTGAGTAAGGAGAGACAGTAATGAAGATAGTAGATATTGCAGTGAAAAAAGTCTATCGCTTCAACTGCCCGAATTGCCAAAGCAGACTTGAAGCTGATAGCAGCGAGCTGACAGACATCGGAGGTAAGGTAAGCAAGTTCTATTGCCCTGTATGCCGCAAAGACCGGTACATAACTTGGTCTGACTTACGGAAGAAGATCGTCTACGAGGGTTCGCAGGAATAACAAACTCCTTTATGGAGAAATGAGAGCTGATGCGCTATAGCATTGGCTCTTTCTTTTTCTAACTTAGATTAAAACCCGGACGGAGGTGACAGATATCTGTGTTAAATTAGTATCTGGAAAAATTCCCGGGTTGAAATTTTTGAAAAACAATTTGAAAGGAGATCGTTCATGGAAGTCGTTTATGTGTTCATTGGAGTCCTGATTGGGTTTGCAGTCTCATTTGTCGTTCGCCGAAAGCATCCTGTTGGTTTTCTGCGCATCGACAAATCTGATCCGGATGGACCTTATCTTTTTCTTGAACTGAAAAAGAGCGTTAATGAAATTATAACTCAAAGAACTGTCCTGTTGGAAGTGAAGCGTGAAGACTTTATTCCGCACAAATAACATTTCCTTTTATGGAACCCTATTAAAACGAAAGGAGAAACGAATATGGGCGAAGAAAACAGAAGTTTGTTGGAAGAGGAGATCAAAGCCGAAATTAAGCGCTTGGGATCTCTCGAATCTGGAAGTCAAGAGCATACCACAGCAGTGGATAGCTTGACGAAGTTGTACAAACTGAAGCTCGAAGAGGATAAGAACGCTTATGAGCGTCTGGACAAGATTGAGAATCGTGAAATCGATCAGGAATCCAAGACGGCTCAAATGGCGGAATCTATCAAGGATCGATACTTCAGATATGGTATGGCTGCCGCCGAGCTGGTACTGCCGTTGATGTTCTACGGCATCTGGATGAAACGAGGTTTCAAGTTCGAACAGGACGGAACTTTCACCTCTCAGACATTCAGAGGTTTATTCAGTCGATTCAGACCGACTAAGAAATAAGCCGGTTCCAAAAAACGGAGAGTTCGTGTATATAACATGTTCTCTTCGTTTTTCTCCTGCTCAAAATTTACAAGTGCTATTGTGAGAGATGTAAAAGTGCTTTTTATCTCTTGATAAAATACTGATGGTCGCTATACTTAATAGTGCCACACAATATCAAGGAGGTAATTTGCAATGAGCTTTTTTAACGATGCGCAGAGAGACGGTTTACTTACTGGACGGTATATTTGTAGTGAATGCGGAGGGCTTATGGAATTTGAGGATGAGTGGGAAGATACTTTGGTATGCCCTGCTTGTGGTCACTCCGTCGATTTAGAACACTACGGCATGGAGAATGATGAGGAATATGATGCCTTATACCCGACCAGAGATCAGATCTGCGACGACTAACTAAGACTATTAGCAAAGGGGAAGGAGTCCTGACGAGGGCTCTTTCTCTTTTTTTTATAGGTGATGAATATGCGATATCACTTCGATAAGCCAGAAATTTATTTATCCTTATATGGCGAGCGCTATATTTGCGAGCACCCCGTTTATAATAGCTGCACTCTATACCGAATTGGAGAAAAGGGTCTGGCAGTGATTCAGCAGCGGTTCGACTCTGACACAAAAAGTACATGGTGGAGCGAAGTTGATCCTTGGATTACGGATGCTTTATATTTGCACTCCGGTTTTCGAGAATACTTTGACGCACGGGCTGGAACTTGTTCGGACGGGTTATATCCTACTGTAACTGTTCGTCAAATCATGTGGGCATTAAAAATGAAGCCTATTCAGAAAGAACGATGGGAAACAGTCTTTGACAGACGGGGTATTTAAGCGCAAAAAACGCATCTCCCTTTATGAAAAACCATTGAATTTTGAAGGGAGATATGGATTATGAAAACACTGAAGAACAAGCTGTATGCTGTGGTATTACTTATTTGTGGGTACTTACCGGTACTTATTGACAAAGATGCAACCGCATTAGTATTCTTGGCGTTGATCGCAGTACCATTGTTCTTTGCAAAAGAAAACTGGATTTATTGAGGATTGAGCCGCTAACAACGGCTCTTTTCTTTTCGCCAAAATTACAGCTCCTGTTATGGAAATCGATATGATTTGAAAGGAGTAAAGGAGCATGGACGAAATGAAAATTGGTTCTAAATTCACTACGAGCATTATCTCGAAATTGGCGAGTTTGGCAATCCGAAAGAAATTTGGTTATGATGTAAAACTGAATTTGAACGAGGTAAATGCCACAGTCGTTGATGGAAAGACACATGTTCATCTGGATATAGATGCCGATCTTGAGAAAGATGAACTCACTAAAATCCTGAAAAGTATTGGTTTGTAAAACCGGAAAAGGGCTGCTAACAACGGCTCTTTTCTTTTGCCGCGCGAAAATTACAAGCCTTATTATGAGAGACGGGTTAGCTCAGTTGGTAGAGCGCCACACTTCCGTGGAGGTCGTCGGTTCGAGTCCGATACAGTTTCTCTTACTTTTTATTTTCGCATGAAAGGAGAAAAGACATGAGCATCGATCAGCTGGATTTAATCTTGTATGACATGTACCATATGGACGCTTGGCTGCCGCCTCTATTTGGTAAGTGGACTGAAGATTATAAAAAAGCGAGTTACTCACAATGGGCTGTCGACGAGCTCAGGGATTTTATCGCCGAACACATTTACCCTCGAAGAGAAGGGTCCATCGATGAATTCTGTAAGCTCACGCATGAATTCATGATGAAGACTGCTAAGTACGCAAGGGTAAATCCAAACACAAGTCTTATGTTTCGAACCGCCAGTGAAATGGCGGCGAACATTTTAGACCTTTTGCAGGCAATGAAATGACGAACATGAAAGGAGAAAAGATATGAGTAAAAATCAAGCAATTCAAAAATTACTGCATAAGTCAGGGCTTTGTATCAGGAAATACTCGCCTGTTGCTTTGTCTTTTGTAGCATCCGTTGGGGTTGGGGTTACTGCAATCGCCGCAGCCAAAGCGACCCCACGAGCAGTAGCGTTGGTTTATGCAGACAGCCGCAAAAAGCATGACGGTGATCCGTATGCATACACCAAGAAAGAGGCATTTATCGCTGCATGGAAATGTTATATTCCGGCAATAGCATTTGGAACTTCTACCATCGCCTGTATTATGGGTGCCAATGCACTGAATAGACGCCAACAGGCAGCACTAACAAGTGCATATGCGCTCGTCCAAAATTCTTATACGGAGTATAAAGACAAGCTGAAAGAGCTCTATGGCGAGGAAGCTCATAATGCCATCGTAGACTCAATAGCCAAAGAAAAATGCAAGGACATCAGTATCTCTGCTAATGGAGGTTGGTATGATTCTTCCCTCGATTTTGGCGAAGGTATGGAACCCGAAGTCTCCCGCACTTTCTACGATAGCTTTTCGCAAAGATATTTTGAGTCAACCATCGAGAAGGTCATTCAGGCTGAATACCATCTGAATCGCAATTTTATGTTCGCAGGAGTCATTCCACTTAATGATTTTTATGAGTTCCTTGGACTTGAAAAGACGGAACTCGGAGATGCTGTTGGATGGTCAAGCTGTAATGGTGATATTTATTGGATTGACTTTAATCATCACCGTCTCACTTTGGATGATGGTATGGAGATATATGTTATCGACATGGTTTTCGAGCCAACAGCTGAGTGGATGGAAGATCTGTAAGTTCGCAAAAAATACATTTCACTTTATGAAAACGAAAAGGAGGTTTCGCTTTATGAATAATGCAAAATTGATTAAAATCCTGGGTCTTGTCGCCACAGCAGTAGGTATGGGAGCTACACTCCTCACCGACTGGGTGAACGAGAAGAAGATGGAAGAGAAAATTGATGAATGCATCAATGAAAAGCTTGCCGCACTTAGCGATGAAGAAGACGAGGAGTCCTAACAAGGGCTCTTCCTCTTTATCCGAACGATATGTGTGATGCAAATACTGCTGTTTCGATTATTCAACGATATGTTGATGAGCATCTATTCAGTCCATCCTTCACATGGCCAAAGTATGAATTTCGAAAAAGGTCATATCAGCAATGGGCTGCATATGAAATCTGCGATCGAATTCTGGACAAACCTTTCGATGATCCAATCGCCGTCATCGAAAATTTCATGTTCGAGATAGCTATGTATGCTTGTTACGGCGAGGATGAGCAGCGTAGCTTTATATTTCAGAATGCAGTCGAAACAGCCGAAGAATTAAGCCTACTATTTGTTTAACCGAAAGGAGAAAGTCATGCCTAAACAAAGTTTAGCAAGCATTGCCAAGAGTGTACGGACGGCAATGAAAAAACATAGTCCGGAAATCCTCACCGGTATCGGAATTGCCGGTATGATTACCACCACTGTTATGGCGGTAAAAGCAACCCCAAAGGCTCTGATTCTGCTCGAAGAGAAAAAAGATGAGCTGGATACGGACAGGCTTGAGCCGAAGGACATCATCAAGACGGCTTGGCCTTGTTATATTCCGGCTGCCGTTGTAGGCTCCATCTCTGTCTTTTGCCTGATTGGGGCAAGTTCGACTAATCTTCGTCGGAATGCTGCTCTGGCAACGGCGTATACCCTTTCGGAATCTACTCTGAAAGAGTATCAGGAAAAAGTCGTTGAGACAATTGGCGAGAAAAAGGAACAGTCTATTCGAGACTCTGTGTCAAAGGACAAGATGGTGAAGAACCCCGTTCGAGAAGTTATCCTCACCGAAAATGGTGGCAATACGATTTGTTACGATGTCTTGTCCGGACGATATTTCAAGTCCGACAGGGATAAGATTACCAGAGTCATGAACGAACTGAATCGTCAAATGCGTGATGAAATGTATGTCACACTGAACGATTTCTATTACGAACTCGGTTTGGACGGGACAAAGATGGGCGATATGCTCGGATGGAACATTGACAAAGGTTATATCGACCTTGCGTTCTCGTCTCAGCTGGACGCAAATGGTACTCCATGCCTGGTGATTGATTATCAGGTAGCTCCCGTTTACGACTATCAGTAAACTGCCGCGCGAAAATTACAACTTATTTAATGGAAGAACATTCCACAATTTCACACATTTGAAAGGAGATTTCACAATGAACAACAATGAGATTATGAACAACGAGGTCGTTGAAGCTACCGAAGAGGTTATCGAGAACGCTGGTTTGAGCAAGGGCGTAAAGATTGCTGCGGGTATCGGCTTGAGCGTAGTTGTAGGCGTGGTCGTCTACAAGTATGTGGCAAAGCCGGTAATCGCAAACATCAAAACCCAGATCGAGCAGAAGAAGATGGCTGCTGAGGAGAAGACGGTTATCTTGGAAGAATCTGATGTTGTCAGCAAAGACAACTGAAAATGCGAATTTGAGAAGTTCGGATAAGGGAGAGTACCTGTAACAAGGTGCTTTCCCTTTTTCTTTATCTCTCGAAAGGAGGAAAATTATGCAGCAGTATCAATACGACGGTCCGGTTATGCGATTTGATGATTGCGTTCAACATCGTTGGAAAGCAACTACTGTTGCTCCGACAGAGGCGAAAGCAAAGAGCAATCTCGCCTATCGATATAAAAAAGAAAACGGTTTAATGCCGAACACAAAAATCACTTTGCCCGGTAAGCTGATTCCGGCATAAGAAAGGAGATCACCCAGTGGAAGATTACAAATCCAATTCTGATAAAGCTCGTCAGGAGCAGCAGTCAGAAAAGAAAGTTGAGGCGGTTATTACCGGGGCTGCAAAAACTCGAAAGAAAGGCGAAATGCAAAAATTTGCAGATGTCTTTATTGCCGAAGACGCAAACAATGTCAAATCTTATATTTTGATGGAGGTCATTGTGCCTGCTGTCAAGAAAGCGATTTCTGACATTGTCACTACCGGTATCGATATGATCCTGTATGGCGAGGCAGGTCGAAGTAAGAAAAACGGAACTGCATCTAAGGTATCTTACCGAAACTATTACGAACGGGACGCAGACCGAGTACGTGCCGGTTCTGCCGGAAATAGACGAAATACTCCTGACTATGATGATATTCTCTTCGACACTCGCGGAGATGCAGAAGCGGTTCTCGATGCGATGAATGACATTATCAGCCAGTACGGTACAGTGAGTGTGTCCGATTTCTATGATCTCGCTCGTGTTCCCAATGATAATTTCACTATGAACCGCTACGGTTGGACAAACATTGGCGGTGCAACTGCGGTGCGGGTTCGAGACGGTTATATTCTGAAACTGCCTCGTGCTATTCCGCTGAATTGAAAGGAGAAAATGTAATGCTTGAATGCAAAGTTTGTGGCACTAAGTTTAACGCCATTATTGAAAGGCACTATCTTGCTCGTGATAACGGAAAAACTGGGCTGGCAGTTGCCTTTGGCTCTACTGCTGAAGAATGCCTGTATGATGCATTTGACTGCCCAATGTGTGGCTGTCAGGTAATCGCCAAGGAGCGCAAGCGTGATTATATTCCGTTTATTTCTACTGATGAAGAGGAGGGCGAAGATGATGAACAGATCTGAGACTCTTGATAAGGCAAAGGCTTGTGTATGCGGTCAGAGGGAAAACGAATATGGCTCTCCCGAAGATAACTTCACTGCTATTGCAGGCTTTTGGAGCGTCTATAAGGGCGTTGAGTTTACCGCAAATGATGTCGCCATGATGATGGCACTTCTTAAGATTGCACGAATCAGGACAGGAACGGCTACGGACGACAGTTATGTCGATTTGGCTGGATATGCTGCCTGCGGTGCTGAAATCAATTCTAAAAACTGAAAAGGAGAATAACAAATCATGAAAAATAAGACTGAAATTATGAAGAGCGTGAACGGCGTGGTTTCCAAGACCGTTATGAAGCTCAAGAAACACAGCCCCGAGATTCTTGTTGTGGCTGGTATTGCCGGTACGGTCGTGAGTGCCGTTCTCGCTTGCAAGGCTACCACTAAGGTAGCAGAGATTCTCGACGAGACTAAGGGCACTCTTGATACCATCCATGAAGGTATGGAGACCGGTGCAATCAACGGTCAGGAGTACACGACCGAAGACGGCAAGAAGGACACGGTCGTTGTCTATGCCCAGACTGGTGTAAAGCTCGCTAAGCTTTATTGTCCTGCCATCATTCTTGGCACCCTGTCCATCACCAGCATTCTGGCATCTAACAATATTCTCCGCAAGCGCAATGTTGCTCTTGGCGCTGCTTATGCCGCAATCGATAAGAGCTTCAAGGAGTATCGTGGTCGAGTTATTGAGCGTTTCGGTGAGCAGGTCGATACCGAATTGAAGTACGACATTAAGGCGAAGAAGTTCGAGGAAATTGAAGTTGATCCCGAGACTGGCAAGGAGAAGAAGGTTAAGAAGACTGTGATGGTCGCCGATCCTAATCTCCAGAGCGACTATGCCGTATATTTCGACAGCAAGAGCCGTAACTACGAAACCAATCCCGATTACAATCGTATGTTCCTCAAGGCACAGCAGGCATTTGCAAATGATAAGCTTCAGACCCGTGGTCACCTCTTCCTGAATGAGGTTCTGGACGATCTGGATCTTCCTCGCACCCCTGCTGGTCAGATTGTCGGTTGGACAAAGGACGGTCCGGACGGCTATGTCAATTTCCGCATTGTTGAGGTAGAGCGTGAGACCGAAGACGGTCGTCATGAGCCGGCGCTTCTGCTCGACTTCAATGTTGAGGGCAACATCTGGGAAAAGATGTAATCAACCACCTTCAGACTTGGACTGGGGGTGATATTTTAATGTAAAGGAGTTTTAGCAATGCACATCAAACCACGAGCGATAGCTACCGTTCTCTGCATGATATTTTTCATCGGTTTTGCGGTATGCGATCTTGTTCGCTCTACAGATAAAGAAACATCGGAGATTGAGCAATCCTATCCGGTTCTTGCAGAGGCAGAGCCGGTGATAATGGCGGATCTTCTGATGGAGTCTCCTAATCTAACACCAGAGGTTGAGAAAGAGCCGAACTATCCTCTTACACAAGAGGAAATCGACTTAATAGCACTCGTAACCATGGGCGAAGCTGAGGGAGAAACGGAATTAGGGAAACGCTTGGTTATCGATACCATTCTTAACCGTATTGACCATCCGTCTTTCCCAGATACTGTGTATGATGTCATTTACCAACCTAATCAATTCAGTGTAATGTGGAATAGCAGAATTGAACGCTGCTATGTTATGCCTGAAATTGTTGAATTGGTAAAAGAAGAGCTTCTGGAACGGACGAACTATGAATGTGTATTTTTCATGGCCGGAGAATACGGCAAATATGGTGAGCCGTTATTCCAGGAGTGCTGCCATTACTTTTCAAGCTATGATTGAAAGGAGAACATAAAATGAAAGCTTTGTTTTCGTACATTCTTTCCACTATGGCTGGACTCTGTCTTGTAGGAGGCATTGCAGTTCTCTCCGGTGGAAAGGAGTAAATGATGGATATTTTAGATGATTTCATCTCAACCGCCGACGCCATGCTGGATAGTCGGCGGAAAAGGCACATTACTGGCGGGATTCTTCTAAGTGCAGCATTGCTGTTCGGAGGTCTCGCCATTACTGTTGTCACAATTCAAACTGACGAGGAGGAATACGAAGATGAGTAAAACCAGTTTTGCCATGTTTCTGGCTGGAGCCACGGTAGGTGCAGCAGCGGCATGGCTTTGTCTTAAACGGTATTACGAGCAGATCGCACAGGAAGAGATCGATTCTGTTAAGGCAGCATTTGCCGAAAGAAAGCCCGTAAATACCAATATTGCCAAGAGCGAAAAGAGCAATGAAAAGCAGGAAGAGAATCAGCATAAGGCGGATATTGCCAAGCTGAAACCCGACCTGGTGAACTATGCAGCTAAGCTCCAGGAAGAGGGTTATACCAATTATACGGAGCATAGCAAGAAAAATACTGAAGAAAAAAAGGATGAGCCTATGCCCAATGAACCTTATGTCATCTCTCCGGATGATTACGGTGAGAATGATAATTACACGCAGATCAGTCTGGTCTATTATGCCGGTGACGAAGTCCTTGCTGATGACGAAGATGAAGTTGTCGAGGACATTGCAGAAACCGTTGGTGAGGACTTTGCTGAACATTTTGGAGAGTATGAGGACGATTCGGTCTTTATTCGTAATGACCGTCTGAGATGTGATTACGAGATTCTCAGAGACAATCGCTCTTTTGCTGATGTTGCCGAAGGCTCCAACTACTAATAGGAGGGCCGAATGACTGAGATTGAGCTGAACAACGAATATTTTGAGTGGATGTGTCAGCTCGTATGCAACGAACGATATAGCCGGAGGCTGTCTTATCAGAAGCTTCTCCGCCATCTGCACAATATTGATTTTCAATATATGCTGCCTATGGATGGAAATCGAGCTGAAGATGGGATAGACCTCCGGTATCGTTTTGGCTATGAAAAAGAATACGAGGGTCCTATGATTGCCAGTTATCTGGACAACCGCCCTTGCAGTGTATTGGAGATGCTTATTGCCTTGGCGTTTCGTTGCGAAGAACACATTATGACCGACCCGGATATCGGCAATCGCATGGGCCAGTGGTTCTGGAACATGATCGTCAGCCTGGGTCTTGGTTCGATGAGTGATTCTCGATTTGATGCGGCGTATACGGACGATGTAATATCTCGATTTATGAACCGCAAATACAAGCGAAATGGTGAAGGCGGTTTGTTTACCGTCGAACGCTGCAAGTATGACATGAGAACTGTTGAAATTTGGTGGCAGATGAATTGGTATTTGGACAGCATCCTATGAAGGAGAATTACCATGATTCATACGCAAGTGTACGGGTTTTTCCAGACATGCTTACCCGACCAGGCAAAGGAGGTAAAAGAATACTTCCCAAATGGTAAAAACAGCATTCGAATCAGAAAAAACAATGGACAGGAATTTATATTTTCGTTAAGAGAGCCGAAGGCTTGGAAATTTGAGACGATCGATCAATTTCTTGCCGACATGAAAGGAGAAAAGAAACATGGATGAAATGATTCGTTATATTTTTGGTAGCCTTCGATGCTCCGAAACTGCAATGCGTGTGTTTGCTAAAACACTCAGAAAGCAGAGGTCTTTCAATCGCAGCACCGTCATGGTTGCCACGGTTATGACTGTGCACATGCTTATCCAGGACTTGGAGATTCGCAGTATGCGTGATGAGATTGGTGACCTTAAGAATGAAATCAAGGAGCTTAGGAAAACGGAAGGAGACTAAAGAACCTCGATGATCGACTTTTTAATGATTTCGACCCGTAGTACGAAGCGTGGTGTAATAGAAATCTATCCGAAGTTTATCATTAAAAAAAGCTCCGACCTGATGATTAGAGGCGGCGACTTCTATGCCATTTGGTTAGAAGAACGAGGTTTATGGTCTACGGATGAGCAAGATGCACTCCAGCTTATTGACCGGGAACTTGACAAGTATGCAGAGGAAAACCGCAAAAACTTTGATTCGAGCCTTAAAGTTCTGCATATGTGGGACTCCGAATCTGGAATGATCGATTCTTGGCACAAATACTGTCAAAAGCAGATGCGAGACTCCTTCCACATGCTTGATGAGAAACTTATATTCTCCAATACACCGACGAACAAAAAAGACTATGCAAGTAAGCGGCTGAACTATCCTCTTGAGGAAGGGACCACGGACGCATGGAATAAGCTTATGTCCACAATTTACTCTGAAGAAGAGCGAACGAAAATTGAATGGGCTATTGGCTCCATTGTCTGCGGAGAGTCGAAGAAATTGCAGAAATTTATGGTTCTGTACGGTGCAGCAGGTACGGGTAAGTCTACGGTTCTGAACATTATTCAGCAACTCTTTGAGGGATATTATTCCGTCTTCGATGCTAAGGCACTTGGTTCGTCCAGTAATTCCTTTGCGTTGGAGGCATTTAAGACAAACCCACTTGTGGCAATTCAGCATGATGGTGACTTATCTCGCATCGAGGATAACACTCGACTGAACAGCTTGGTTTCTCACGAGCTGATGACAGTAAATGAAAAGTTCAAATCGACCTACGCAAACCGCTTCAAGTGCTTCCTGTTCATGGGCACTAATAAACCGGTTAAGATTACAGACGCAAAGTCAGGTCTTATTAGACGATTGATAGATGTGTCCCCTTCCGGAAATAAATTGAGTCCCAAGGAATACAAGGCGGTAACAAAGCAGATCGAATTTGAGCTCGGTGCAATTGCTTATCATTGCCAGGAAGTCTATCTGGAGAATCCGGGCAGATACGATGATTATATTCCCGTGACGATGCTCGGTGCATCTAATGATTTCTATAACTTCATTATTGATTCTTACCATGTCTTCAAGAAAGAAGACGGGACAACTCTCAAAGCCTCATGGGAGATGTATAAAACCTATTGTGACGAGGCAAAAGTTACCTTCCCATTCTCTCAGAGGATATTTAAGGAGGAACTGAAAAACTACTTCCGAGATTACAAGGAGAGGTTCAATCTTGATGATGGAACTCGTGTGCGGAGTTATTACATTGGCTTCCGAACTGAAAAATTCGAGGATAAGGCACTTACCGAACAAGACGAGCCTGAGCATAAACTGATCGAGTTCCTAAAACAGAAATCGGTATTTGACAGAGAATGCGCAGATTGTCCTGCTCAGTATGCTTCGGCTAAAGAGACACCGACTTCCAAATGGGATGAAGTTTCTACTAAGCTGAGCGACCTGTCTACATCCAGATTGCATTATGTGAAAATCCCGGAGAACCACATTGTTATCGACTTTGATATTCAGGATAAGGACGGCAATAAATCGTTTGAACTGAATCTCAAGGAAGCGAGTAAATGGCCGCCGACCTATGCTGAACTCAGCAAAAGCGGTCAGGGCATCCACCTTCATTATATTTATGCCGGTGATGTCAGCAAGCTCAGCCGAGTGTATGACGATCATATTGAAGTGAAAGTCTTCACTGGTAAAAGCTCGCTGCGCAGAAAGCTGACAAAGTGTAATGATCTGCCTATCGCAACGATCAACTCGGGTTTACCACTGAAAGGAGAAAAGCAAGTGATAAATTTTGAAGGAGTGAAGAGCGAGAAAGGGCTTAGAACGCAAATCAAGCGAAATCTGAATAAGGAGTACCATCCGGCAACAAAGCCCAGTATCGACTTCATTTACAAGATTCTTGAGGACGCTTATGCAAGCGGGCTCAATTATGATGTGACTGATATGCGTAATGCTGTCTTGGCATTTGCGGCGAGCAGCACACATCAAGCGGATTACTGTATCAAGCTTGTCAACAAGATGCAGTTTAAGTCCGCAGACCAGTCAGCAGGAGCAAAAAATGATGACGCCAAGCTCGTGTTTTACGATGTTGAGGTGTTTCCGAACCTGTTCCTGGTAAACTGGAAAATCGAAGGTGAGGGTAAGCCGGTAGTTCGTATGATTAACCCTACGCCGACTGAGATCGAGGAGCTGATGCGATTCCGTCTGGTTGGCTTCAACTGCCGTCGGTACGATAATCATATTCTCTATGCCCGGTTGATGGGGTATACGAACGAACAGCTCTATAATCTCTCGACTAAGATCATCAACGGAAGTGCAAATTGCTTCTTTGGTGAAGCCTATAATGTGTCGTATACGGATGTGTACGATTTCTCCAGTAAGAAGCAGTCTCTAAAGAAGTTCGAGATCGAACTTGGTATTCACCATCAGGAGCTTGGTCTGCCCTGGGACAAGCCTGTGCCGGAGGAGCTGTGGACGAAGGTCGCTGAGTATTGCGACAACGATGTTATTGCAACTGAAGCGACTTTTAACGCTCGTAAGGCTGACTTCACAGCTCGTCAGATTCTGGCGGATGTGGCGGGAATGTCGGTTAATGATACGACAAACTCTCTGACTACCAGAATTATATTCGGCAACAACCGCAAGCCTCAGGATCAGTTCAACTACAGATTTATGGGAGACGAAAGTCAGATCTTCGACCCCAATGCGGATCTTCCGTTTACGATGGGACTTGAGGATTATGACGAGTTCACCCAGTTCGATAAAAACCATCGTCCTATTTTCCCTGGCTACACATTTGAGGGCGGTAAGTCTGTCTATAGAGGTGAAGAAGTCGGCGAGGGCGGCTATGTATATTCTGAACCCGGTATGTATAGTAACATTGCCCTGCTGGACATTGCCTCAATGCATCCGAGCAGTATTGTAGCAGAAGAACTCTTCGGACCGGAATACACAAAACGGTTCAATGAAATTCTCCAGGCTCGTATTGCTATCAAGCATAAGGATTTTGACAAAGCAAAGAAGATGCTGGGTGGTGCATTAGCTAAATACCTGACTGATGAAAATGCTGCGGCTGATTTGGCACAGGCTCTGAAGATTGCAATCAACTCGGTATATGGTCTGACTTCAGCCGGATTTGAAAATCCGTTCCGAGACAACCGTAACAAGGACAACATCGTTGCGAAGCGTGGAGCTTTGTTCATGGTCAATCTCAAGCACGCCGTTCAGAGTCAGGGCTTTACCGTAGCACACATCAAGACCGATTCGATCAAGATTCCAGACGCAACGTCTGAGATCATCAAGTTCGTAACTGAATACGGCAAGCTGTATGGGTACAACTTTGAGCACGAAGCAACCTATGACCGTATGTGTCTGGTGAACGATGCAGTTTATATTGCTCGTTATGCTACCGTTGAAAAGTGCTGCGACCTGTATGGACAGAAATACATTGACTCTGCCAAAGATATTTGCAAGGAGAACAAGAAGCATCCGTATGCATGGACGGCGACCGGCACTCAGTTCCAGATCCCTTATGTCTTCAAGACGCTCTTCAGCAAAGAGAATATCGAGTTCGAGGATATGTGTGAAACGAAGTCTGTAACTTCCTCGCTCTATCTCGACATGAATGAGGCTCTGCCGGATGTGAGTAAAATGGAGAAAGACCTTGAGTTGATTGTAAAAAAAGCAAAAGAGTTTGGCGTGACCATGGATCTTAGTGGAAACAGTGGCGATGCTGAACTCGACCCGATGGTAAGAGAAATTGCTAAGGGTCACGATTATCACTTCATCGGAAAGGTTGGACAGTTCTGCCCGATCAAGCCAGGCTGCGGAGGCGGCATCCTGCTTCGTGAGACAGAAAACAAGAAGACTGGCGAAAAAGGTTATGCTGCGGCGACCGGTTCCAAAGGTTTCCGTTGGCTTGAATCCGAGATGGTCGAGCAGCTGGACAAGCAGGATGACATCGATCGTGGCTATTATAACAACATGGTCGACGAGGCAGTTAAGTCATTGTCTGTTTATGGTGATTTCGAACGCTTTGTTGCGGACGAACCGTATGTTTCGGATAACACCCCTCCGTGGTTCGGAGCGGGCGAGCCTCATGAGAACGATACTACGCCGTTTGATGTGAGGTAACGCTTATGATTTTAATTCTGTTAATTGCTGTGCTCATTTATATTTTGTGCACGGCTGATTCCACCGAGTCCTGTATTCCAAATGAGGAGTGCAGGACTTGTCCATTTCCATGCGATAAACGCAAAAATTGAAAGGAGAAACTAATTATGGCTTACAAAGCAGTAGACAACATTATTATCGAGAACGCTCGAATCATTTTCCGCAACTTCAAGGGCGAAGAGTCTAAGTACAATCGTGCTGGCTCCCGCAACTTCTGCGTGGTCATCGAAGACCCTGATATGGCGCAGAAGCTCATTGAGGATGGCTGGAATGTTCGTGTTCTGGCTCCTCGTGATGAGGACGAGGCTCCTCGCCATTATATTCAGGTGGCGGTTAGCTTCGACAACATCCCCCCGAAGGTCATTATGATTACTCGTCGAGCTAAGACCCAGCTGGATGAGGAGTCTATCGGAACTCTGGACTTCGCAGAGATCCGCAATGTCGACCTGACGATTCGTCCATACAACTGGGAGGTCAATGGTAAAACAGGCGTCAAGGCGTATCTTAAGACGATGTATGTCACCATTGAGGAAGACGAATTCGCTGAAAAGTACGCCGAAACTGAGGGTCCTGAGGAGATGCCCTTCTAAAGGCGAATAGGTGCCAGCTTAGTACATGTCTGGTTAAATGTCCAGTAAGGTCTTGATTAGGTGTGCACACCTATGACAGTAAGAGGAAACAGCCTACCCCCTTTAATAACCGAAAGGAGGTCAAGCCATGCTGTGGCAGAAAAAGAAAAAGCGCAAAAAGGCTGCAAAACCTAAAGCAGTTACTTTGACTGCTCCTCAGCAGCCGATGGAAGAGATTCCGCAAACGACTGAACCTGAGAAAAAAGAAGAAACGCCAAAGCAAAAAAAGCCCGCTGGGAAAAAATCTAAAACGGTTTTAAGTCCGGAGAAAGCTTTCTTAGAAGCATTCGGACGGTTGTCTAATCGGCATCGGGCTTGGGACGCTTGGCGTGACTTTATCACTATGTTCGCTTGTTCACTGTCTAACCCTCTCGATAAGGAGCACCGGGATAAGCGAGAAGCGTTATATTTGGAAATCATCAAAAAGTACAATAAGCAAGAACAAGAGGTGTTTCCCGAACTGGCTGCTCAGACGGTCTTGGCTTTGGAAGAAAATCCGGAGCAGGACTTTCTGGGCAGCATTTTCATGTCCCTTAATCTTGGTGATGGGCATAACGGTCAGATCTTTACACCGTACCATGTCGGTGAATTGATGGCAGAAATGACGATGGATGATGTCGTAAAAAAGGTAGAACAGGACGGTTATATTTCAATCAACGATCCTTGCTGCGGAGCTGGAGCCACATTGATTGCTGGAATTCATGTTGCAAGGAAGCAGTTGGAAAAAGCAAACCTGAACTACCAAAATCATCTTCTCATCGTTGCACAGGACATCGATGAAACGGTAGCACTGATGTGTTATATTCAGCTTTCACTTTTGGGTGTAGCCGGATATGTAAAGGTCGGAAATTCTCTGACAGAACCGATGACAGATAACGACAACAAAGAGAATTACTGGTTTACCCCAATGTATTTTTCTAATGTCTGGGTGCTGCGTCGGATCTTCGGAGGGCGCTGATGGCAGGCATATCACTTCGAGACTATCAAACAGATGCCGTCGAGAGAATGAAAAACGGCTGTATTCTCTGTGGCGGTGTCGGTAGTGGCAAATCCAGAACAGCTTTAGCCTATTACTACAAACAGAATGGCGGTAAGCTTGGCACAAAAGGTTATATTCAAATGCCGGGTACACCTAAAGACCTGTACATCATTACTACGGCAAGAAAAAGAGATACTTTAGAATGGGAGGGTGAGCTTTCGCCCTTCCTTCTCTCTGTCCATACAGAGGTCAATACTTATAAGAACAAGGTCGTCGTTGATTCCTGGAACAACATCGGGAAGTATGCAACGGTTACGGACGCATTCTTTATATTTGACGAGCAGCGTGTTGTCGGTTCAGGTGCATGGGTCAAAGCGTTTCTGAAAATTGCCAAGTTTAACGAATGGATTCTACTATCCGCTACCCCAGGAGACACATGGGAGGATTATATACCCGTCTTTGTAGCAAACGGCTTCTACAAAAACCGTACAGCTTTCAAAGAAGAGCACATGGTCATGACCTGGGTCAACGGAAAGTATCCGAAAGTAGACAGATATTTAGGGGTAGGACGACTCATTCGGCTTCGCAACCGCATTCTTGTGGATATGGATTTCAAGCGGGAAACCTGCTCGCACCATGAGGATGTCTATGTCAATTACGATGTTGCAAAGTATAAAGAGACAAGCCGTCTCCGTTGGAATCCCTATAAAAATGAGCCGATCGTCAATGCCGGAGAACTTTGCTATGTGTGGCGCCGTATTGTAAATGAAGACGAGTCCAGGCAAATTGCTTTGATGGAGTTGTTTGAGAAACATCCTAAAATGATCGTCTTCTACAATTTTGACTATGAGCTTGATATTCTGAAAAATCTCTACTATGGCGAAAATGTTGGGATTGCAGAATGGAACGGTCATAAGCATCAGCCAATTCCGACTTGTGACAGTTGGGTGTATCTGGTTCAGTATACTGCTGGAGCCGAAGGATGGAACTGCATTAGCACGGACACTATTGTGTTCTACTCGCAGAACTACTCCTACAAAATTATGAAGCAATCAGCAGGACGAACCGACCGACTAAACACCCCGTTCAAAGACTTGTACTATTACCATTTGAAGTCCCGTTCCGGCATTGATTTAGCTATTAGCCGAGCATTGAACGAGAAACGGAATTTCAATGAAACCAAGTATGTTGGCAGCTATAAAACCAAAGCTGTCTGAGAAAGGAGAAAAAATGATAACCATTGATGTTGCGGAGTATTGTTCTGCTTGCATGGACTTCGACCCAGATGTTCAGCGACCGCAAAAAGCATACGGACTGAGCGAAGAGATCGTCCTATCTGATACAGTCATTCGATGCGCAAACCGAAATCGATGCAAAAATATCGAGCGATACCTGAGAAAGAAGGTGACGGACGATGGCGCTGGCAAGACTGGTGAAGCAATGCCGTGAATGCCCTTTTGTCGAAACCTGTCACCATAAGGAATTGGAAGCGCTGGTGTATTTGCCCGAACCGATTATGGCGGACGTTAAAGCCCCGGTTGCCGCTGATATGGCTGCTCCGATTCTAAGGGAAACCGTAAGCCGTGTAGTAGACGGCAAAGTTGTAACAATGTATAAGGACGAGTTGGAGAAGATCCTTTATAAGGATTTATATTCTCACCTTGGACTTCAATTTGGAGGATGAATATGCATAACAATATCAACAATTCAGACAGAATGAACACTGTCGCTTATAAAATTGGGCAGGCTATCGCACTGGTAGCTTGTCTTTGTGTTTCTGCTATCGTCATTGCTTTGACGGTGAAGTGCATCCTGTGGATTTTGTAAGGAGGTTTTGCAGATGAATGAAGAAAAGGAAGTCTACTTTGACCAGTATTGCAAATCTTGCAAGTGCCATGGTCTTAAAGAGTCTAAAGATCCATGTAATGATTGTCTTGCGGAGCCCAGTAATACAAATTCCCACAAACCGATAAATTATGAAAGTAAAAACAATTCTTGATGCCGAGAAAAAAGATGCGATTGATATTGCAACGGAACTTTGCTATGGCGAAGAAGTTAAGAGGAAAATTGCGCAGGCAAAATCCGTTTACGAAATCAGTCGCATCCTTAAACAGGCACGGCTCGATCAAGAGTGATATTTCCGAAAGGAGAAAAGAAACATGAATCTTGCGGAGTTCAGAAAGGCACTTTCATCAGATGCTACTGAGGAAAATGCACAACTGAAAAAACAGTTGTCAGATCTTCAGACTGAATACCATGAAAAGCTTTCAAAACTCGAAAACGAAAACGATTCACTTAAAGAAAGTTGTCAGGTTTTATGCAATCGATGCTTTGCTCTTACGAGAGGTGTTACTTGTCTATTTTGTGGTCTCGATTATCCCTGCCCTCATATGCCGGGGCTTGAGGAACAGGTGACTATGGCTCATGAATTGAGAAAGGAGATCGAAAAAAATGGCTAATGGATATCGTGATGCTCTTGTTCAGCAAATAAAAGACGCTGGCCAAGAACTTATCAACCGAGCTGAAACGATGGTACATCCTGAAAATGATTTAATCACCGATTTTTCCATAGTAATCCATTTCGAGCAGCATGAGGTCCCTACAATCGACTACACAACCAGCGTGATAAACAAAGTTGCTTGCGATCGGGTTATCTATAAGAAAGGAGAATCCAATGTCTCAAAAATATGATGAATATCTGGAAAACCACAGACAAGCTGTAAAAAAAGCTTATCAGTGGCTTGCTGCTTATATTCCAGAGTTAACAGATGTGGAGGCTACTCGGAATATTGAATTTCATGACATGTCGAAGAACACACCAGATGAGTACAAGCCTTATGATGACTATTTCTATGGTGAGCAAACTCCGATGGTCATAGAGGCGTTCAATCTGGCATGGCTGATGCTTATTCATCGAAACCCCCATCATTGGCAACACTGGGTCTTAATTAACGACGAGCCTAAAGAAGGAACCATCCTTATCGAAATGCCGTACCAATACATCATCGAGATGATCTGTGACTGGTGGGCATTCAGTTGGATTAAAGGAGATCTTTCCGAAATATTTGCCTGGTACAAAGACCATGAAGCCTATATTAAATTACACAACAATACTCGTTCAATTGTAGAAGAAATTCTGGAAATGATTCGGACGAAGCTTACGGAGGTAGAAAATGCTGAAAATTGAAAACACCGAAGTCCTCGGATGGGAGCACGCCATTCGTGGTATGCGGAACCCTAAGAACTCATGGGAGAAGAGTGATAGCGGGGTTTGTGCCACGCATGGTTCAGCTCATTGCGTAGATTGTGTATACACTGATTGCCACGCTGACGATGTTGAGATTGGCACAAAATACATTCTCGGGGTCAATGATCTGAAGCTCATGACCACTCTCCGTAACGCCGGCACCGACCATCGCAAGTTCATGCGGATGATTACTGTGTACCTCGACATAACTGCTCCGCTGTACTGGTGGAAGGAGTTCGACACTTACAAAGTTGGCACGGTCGCTAACTCTTGCTCCACAATGCACAAAATTGCAGCGAAGGAGTTTACTTTGGATGATTTCAGTCACGAGCATCTTAATTCCAAAGATCATCACAGAGACTGGATTACAAGCGCTGTTGTTGACGAAGATGAGACTTCTTTGCATAAGGTATGGGCAACGCCGCTTGATATTCTCAAGTTTACTATTGAGATGTTAAACTCCTATAGAATTGAGTACCTTGAGTCCAACGATAAAGATGATTGGTGGCAGATGATTCAGCTTCTTCCCAGTTCCTACAACCAGAAGCGGACGGTCATGTTGAACTACGAGGTCCTGGCAAACATCTACAAATCCCGTCGGCATCACAAGCTCGATGAATGGCATACACTTTGCAACTGGATCGAAAGTCTGCCTTATTCTGAGCTGATTACAGGCAAGGAGGAAAAAGCAGATGTTTGAAGGAGTAAAGGAAACCTTATGTACTCGCTGCGCTCATCGGGAAGTATGCACCCATAAACAGGACTATCTTGATATTCTCAAAGCGGTCGAAAATGCAACTGTGACCCGAGATACGGCCGATGGAAATATCACATCAAAGAAAGTGATTCACTATGACTTTATCAGCGGCATCTCTGTTGGGTGCAAATATCACCAAAATTGGACAGAAACCTATCGTTCCGGAGAAGCAATCCTCTGAAACTGCACGAAAAATACACCCCCTATTATGAAAGGAGGTAACGCATATGAATTATTTTCTGGCAGTTAATGATCGGCAACTCGGCACTTGTTTGAGAATGCTGTTTGCTGAGAAACTTCAACCTGCTGTCCAAACCGTGTTGAACGAAAAGGACAAGATTGAGTTTCACATCAGCATTGCAGCAGATCAGGAAGTGTTTGAAGAGCTGAACGAGCGCTACAAGATCTTGATTTCGTAAGTTGCTCGATTTCAAAGGTAAAGGGGCCGTAACAAGCCCTTTTACTTTTGTCATATTTGTGGTAAAATACTACGAGGAGGCGATGTCAATGAAAGTCAAATCCAGAATGTCCTGTCCGGTTCGAAGAAAAGACGGCACATGGACAACTGTTATCAGAGAATTTGAAGAAGATATTCCGGATCTCGGACGAGAAGAACTTATCTGCAACAAATGCGGAAGACCTGATTATCCGAAATGCAAGGAAACGGTTTGTGAGGCCTGGAAATACCACGAATCGAAAAAACAATAACTCATGTAAGAGCTGAGGTTAAACCTTGGCTCTTATTTTTTGTGTAAAGGAGAAAACTATGCTTGCCAGAGAAGCGACAAAAGCGGATATTCAGGCTGTTCGTGACCGTCTGCGGGAAGCAAAGGAACAGCGGCAGCTTGATATTCAAATAAACCAGGCTATTGCACTGGTAAATCGTAATCACAGGAGGAAAAAATATGACGCCGAACGACTATCAGCAGGCAGTTCTTCGCACAGCCCCAGGAGATTTACCGCCTGAGAGACTTCTGCTCAATGGCTTAATGGGTCTGAACGGAGAAGCCGGCGAAGCAATTGATATTTTGAAAAAGCATCTGTTTCAGGGGCACGAACTGGACACTGCACATATGGCTAAAGAGCTTGGAGATGTGGCTTGGTATCTCGCTGTAAGCGCAAACGCCATTGGATATGACCTTGAAACCATCATGCAGATGAATGTGGATAAACTGAAAGCCAGGTATCCGGATGGTTTCGACGCTGAACACAGTCTGCATCGCAATCAGGATGATATTTAAGGAGGGTTTTCTATGAATGAACAATTCGGAGAAAAGGTAAAAACTATTTTTGATAGTATTACCGTTCTTCAGGCAAAAGATAGCGACTTGAAACGAGATAACGCCAACATCAACGGTGACTCCCCTATGGGGGCTATGCTGCAATATGGTGCCAATACCGCTAAGGAGTACAATCTGGAGTATTTGATTAAACCTGCAATTGCAGAACTTCACCGCGATGGTTGGATTCACATACATGACCTTGACTTCTATGCATGGACGACGACCTGCACGCAGATTGAACTTCGCAAACTCTTTAAGAATGGATTCAATACCGGACACGGTCATCTGAGGGCGCCAAAAAGCATCGGCTCGTATGCTGCTCTGGCGGCTATTGCTATCCAGTCGAATCAAAATGACCAGCATGGCGGACAGAGTGTCGTGGACTTCGATTATGCTATGGCTGAAGGTGTCCGTTATACCTATCAGAAATACCTGAAAGAGGGCTATGAGATTTGCGAACGTCTCAACGATCTGAAAGATAAAGCATGGATTCTCGACTATGCTATGGAAAAGACCACTCGCGATACTTATCAGGCTATGGAGGGGTTCATTCATAATCTGAACACCATGCATTCCCGTGCCGGCGCTCAGGTTCCGTTCAGCTCTATCAACTATGGCACAGATACATCTTGGGAAGGGCGACTCGCTATTGAACAGCTTCTTCTGGCTACAGAAGCAGGACTCGGTCATGGCGAAACACCAATCTTTCCAATTCAGATTTTCCGTGTCAAAGAGGGCGTCAACTATAATCCGGATGATCCGAACTATGACTTGTTTAAGCTGGCAATGAAGGTAAGTGCCAAGAGACTGTTCCCAAATTTTGCTTTCATTGATGCTCCGTTCAATCTCCAATATTACAAGCCCGGTCATCCTGAGACAGAGGTTGCATATATGGGATGCCGCACTCGTGTGATGGGAAATGTTTATGATCCGTCTCGTGAGATTGCTCCTGGTAGAGGCAATTTGAGCTTCACCTCCATTAACCTGCCCCGACTTGGCATTGAGTCTAAAGGTGACTACCTTACTTTCTTCAAACTGCTGGATAAAATGCTCGACGCTACGATGCAGCAACTTCTCGACCGATACAAAATCCAAGCTTCGAGAATTGTTCGTAACTTCCCGTTCCTTATGGGAGAAGGCGTCTGGATGGACTCTGAAGGGCTCGCTCCCGATGACACAGTTGGAGAGGTCTTGAAGCATGGAACGCTGTCTATCGGCTTCTGCGGGCTTGCAGAGTGCCTTGTAGCGCTTAATGGTAAGCATCACGGTGAAGATGAGTTCTCTCAGGAGCTTGGTCTGCGAATTGTAGGCTATATTCGTGACTATTGCAACCGTAAGAGCACAGAACTCGGTATGAATGTAACTTGCCTGGCTACGCCTGCCGAGAGCTTAGCTGGGCGGCTGCTTCGCTCTGACATGGAAAGATACGGAATTATTGAAGGTGTTACTGACCGTGAATACTACACCAACAGCTTCCATGTTCCGGTATATTATCATCTCCCTGCACTTAAGAAAATTGATATCGAAGCACCGTATCATGCTCTTACCAACGCCGGTCACATTTCTTATGTTGAGTTAGATGGTGACCCTACTAAGAATCTTGCTGCATTCGAGCGGGTTGTAAGGCATATGAAAGAAGCTGGCATCGGCTATGGCAGCATCAATCATCCTGTGGATCGTGACCCTGTCTGCGGTTTCAACGGAATCATCAATGATACCTGTCCCTGTTGCGGACGGAGTGAGGCTGATGGCGTTCCGTTCGAACGCATCCGTCGCATTACTGGATATTTGGTTGGAACTCTCGATAAATGGAATAATGCCAAGCGTGCGGAGGAGCGAGATCGTGTCAAACATGAAGTTGATTCGAATTTCGGGGATTGAGCCAGAGTCCATTGTTGATGGAGAAGGAATCCGATATGTGATATTTACGCAGGGCTGCCCACATCACTGTCCCGGCTGTCACAATCCTCAAACTCACCCTTTTGGTGGTGGAAAACTCGTGTTGACGGAAGACATACTCGATGATATTTCAAAAAGAAAAGATTGGATAGACGGCATCACCCTTTCCGGAGGTGAACCATTCTGTCAGATTTACCAGTGTGCGCTGATTGCTGAGAAAGCTCATGAGATGGGGCTTAGCGTTTGGTGCTACACTGGTTATCTTTTTGAAGACTTGTGTAGACAAGGCATCGAGCTTCTGAAACATATTGATGTGCTTGTTGACGGTCCATTCGTACAGGCTGAAAAATCGTTGGATCTTGATTTCAGAGGAAGCCGCAATCAGCGGGTAATTGATATTCCGGAAAGCTTGAAAGAAGGCGTAGCAATCTTGAAACAAACTTAGAAGAAAGGAGTACCTATATCATGGCGAATACTACTAACCCTCGACGAAATGCCGAAGGATATTCCGACCCGACTGCTTATGAAGCTCTGAAGAACATTGAGCGTGAGGAAGATGAAAGATTTCATAGGCTGCTACATACATTGTTTTACTTGTGTGAGTTGGCTGGCTTTGAGATTGAAGGTCGGATTATTCTGGTTGATAAACGGAACGGACGGGTTTGGAGATGAGAGAAATGAGTCCGTACATACTTGAAAATTGGGTGAATTTTAGCCCGGTTTTGTTTGGCGGATTTGGGCAAAAGCCCACTTTTGAAAAAATTTTTGAGCGTGTACGGATAATTTTCTCGAAAAAATCCCAGAAAAAGTGGGCAAAAGCCCGGTTTTGAAAACCAAAAGTGGGCAGAAAAATTTGAAGGCATTTTCTGAAAATGGCACTTTTTGGGCGTTTTTTGCCCCAAAATGGCCGATTTGCGCCGATTTGAAATTTTTCTTGTGAAAAAAGCCCACTTTCCCACTTTTATTTCTTATTTAATTACGATAAAAAGTTTTAATAAATATATAAATAGGGCGAGAAAAGTGGGCATTTGGCCAGAAGCCAAAATACATAGCACAAGTCGAGGAAAATGTCAAGACTTTTTACCGAAAGTTCTTCCTTTTTCTTTCAGACTGTGCTATACTATAAGCGCCACACAATCTAATATGTTCAAGTCGTTTAGGGAAAACTGCTTTGGTAAAAAGTGTTTTCTCTCTTTACTCATTTCATTTGTCCCTTTGCGGCTTGATTGAGATTGTGTGGCAACAATGAGGGTTGACACTTTTTCAGTGCGTCTCTCGTTGTGGGGGCGCACTTTTTTAATGTCCTCGGAAAGGATGGGATAATGAGATGAGAAAGTTCTTAGCGGTGTGCATGGCAGTACTCATGATATTTATGGTTACAGGTTGTAGTTCGGAGGGACATGAAGGTGAAGCAAAAACCCCGTCAGGTTCCAGTATTCAAAAAGGCAAGGACTATCAAAAAGTAGTTGACGAGTTTGAAAGTAGTGGTTTCACAAACATTAAACTTGAAAAACTTGACGACCTTGTCACCGGCTGGCTTACAAAAGACGGGGAGGTCGAATCTGTTTCTGTGGATGGCGACACTGGATATTCTGCTGATGCTTGGTATCCGGCAGATGTTGAGGTTGTGATTACTTACCATACATTCCCGGAGAAAGAGAATTCTGAAACGAATGGCGAACCCGTTTCAACTGAAGAGCCTGCTGTTGATATTTTGACGGTAGATAATTCTCCCGAATTGGCAGCAATACTTTCCCTTAAAGCCGATATGGATCAATCGTATGCCAATTTTGCAGAAGCTCATAAGAATCAGGTTATAGAGTTTGACGGGTGTATTACCTATCTCACGAACCACGATGACTACGATACCAGATACGACTTACTTATTAGCGCCGGAGATTATGTAGATGAAAATACTGCAAATCCTGGTCCGACTTTTAAGTTTAAGGATGTTGGCGTGTATGATTTAGGCGATGGTCTTACGCTCGCCGATTACATCAAAGTCGGAAGCAATGTAAAAATACAGGCTAAAGTGAAAAGCTACAATTCTGACACTGGCCTCTTTGAACTTGATCCCGTTAGTATAGAAGCACGATAACTAAAAATTTTATATTGGACCGAGATGCTTAAATGGTGTCTCGGTCCTTTTTTTATGCTTTTCCGCCGCGCGAAAATTACATCCCCTTTTATGAAGAGAGGAGTAAAAAAGCTATTTTTAAGAATAGACATTCTCTCTTCAGTTTTGAAAAAAAACATGAAAGGAGGCTCATTTGCCAATGCTCGAAAGTCAATTTCAAGCGAAACTCATTAAGGAGCTCAAGAAACTTTTCCCGGGTTGCATTGTAATGAAAAGCGACTCTGGATATTTGCAGGGCATTCCTGATCTGCTTATTCTGTTTAATGACAAATGGGCTGCTCTGGAATGTAAACAACACGCTGGCGCAAAAAAGCAACCGAACCAAGAATATTATGTGGGCAAGATGGACGAGATGTCTTTCTCCAGATTCATTTGCCCCGAGAACAAGGAGGAAGTGCTGAATGATCTTCAACAATCATTCCAATCTTGAAGGGCAACACGCTTTTCTTGGTGCCAGCAAGTATCATTGGATTAACTATGACGAAACAAAAGTAGCCGACGCTTATTCAAAGTTTTTGGCTACCCAGCGAGGAACTGTTCTGCATGACTTTGCGTGTCAATGCATCACTTTGGGACAGAAGCTTCCCAAGTCGCAGAAGACATTAAACATGTATGTTAATGATGCGATCAGTTTTCGCATGGTGCCTGAGCAAATTCTGTTTTATTCAGAAAATTGTTTTGGTACCGCAGATACGATTGTGTTCCGAAACGGTATTCTTCGTATTCATGATCTTAAAACCGGTGTTGTGCCGGCACACATGGAGCAGCTTGAAATATATGCTGCTCTTTTTTGTTTGGAGTATAAGGTGAAACCCTCGGAAATCGAGATGGAGCTTTGTCTGTACCAGAACAATGAAATTCTGTATCACACACCTACTGCCGAAGATATTGTGCCAATTATGGACAAGATCATTACATTCGACAAGGTTATCAGAAAAATTAAAGAACAGGAGGGTTAAACCATGAGTCTCACGGATGATATTCTAATGCATTACGGTATGCCCAGAAGGTCTGGTCGTTATCCTTGGGGTTCGGGTGATAACCCTTATCAGCACAGCGGCGATTTTCTTTCTCGTGTGGAAGAGTTGAAGAAGTCCAATTTCACTTTTACTGATAAGGATGGAAAAACCTACACAGGAGAAGTAGCCATTGCAAAATCTATGGGGCTGAGCACAACACAGTTTCGCACTCAGATGAGCCTCGCAAAGGATGAACGCCGTTCTGCTGATGTTGCCACTGCCAAAGCTCTTCGAGCTAAAGGTTACAGCTTGAATGAGATTGCTGACAAAATGGGCTTTGCTAACGATTCTTCAGTTCGTTCCCTCTTGAATGAGAGTTCAGAAGCTCGTATGAACCAGGCAAAACAAACCGCTGAATTTCTGAAAAAACAGATTGCGGAAAAAGGCATGATTGATGTCGGAACCGGAGTCGAAAGAGAGCTTGGTATCTCGAAAGAGAAGATGAACCAGGCTCTTTATATTTTGGAAATGGAGGGCTATCCCATTTATGGCGGTGGCGTGCCCCAGGTGACCAATCCAGGCAAACAAACAAACATCAAAGTCCTTTGCCCTCCCGGAACAGAGCACAAGGAGATTTATAATTTTGAGAATGTTCATTCCGTCAGAGATTATGTATCTCATGACGATGGCGAGACATTTGATAAATTTGTCTACCCCAAGAGCATGGACTCAAGCCGTTTGAAAATCCGTTATGCAGAAGATGGCGGTATTCAGAAAGACGGTGTTATCGAAATCCGTCGTGGTGTAGACGACTTGTCTCTTGGTGATTCTCACTATGCTCAGGTTCGTATTCTGGTAGACGGCAACAGATATTTGAAAGGAATGGCTGTCTATTCTGATGATCTTCCTGATGGTGTGGATGTGATGTTTAACACCAATAAGAAAAAAGGAACTCCGACATCGGATGTTTTGAAGAAGGTCAAAGATGACCCTGACAATCCATTTGGCTCCCTTATCAAAGCCGGTGGGCAGAGTTACTACATTGACTCTGATGGTAACCGGCAGCTTTCCCTTATCAACAAGCGTGCTGAAGAGGGTGATTGGGGCGAATGGGCAGACAAACTCCCATCCCAGTTTCTTTCCAAGCAGAGTTTGAGCCTGGTTAATAAGCAACTGAATCTGGCGGCGTCCGATAAGATGGCTGAGTTTGACGAGATCTGCTCACTGACCAATCCGACAGTCAAGAAATCACTGTTGAAGTCCTTTGCGGATGATTGCGACTCCGCTGCTGTACATCTTCAGGCGGCTGCACTTCCTCGTCAGAAATATCAGGTGATTCTACCTATCACTTCGATGAAAGACAACGAAGTGTATGCTCCGAATTATAAGAATGGTGAAACGGTAGCATTGGTTCGTTATCCGCATGGGGGCACTTTTGAGATTCCTATCCTGACTGTAAACAACAAGCAGGCAGAAGCTCGTCGAATCCTCGGGAACACTCCTAAAGATGCCATCGGTATTAACAGCAAGGTTGCGGAACGGCTTTCAGGTGCTGACTTTGATGGCGATACTGTCATGGTTATCCCCTGCAACTCTGGTAAAAGCAAGGTCAAGATTACTTCCACCCCTCCTCTGAAGGGGCTTGAAGGATTTGACCCGAAATTGGAGTATGGTGGAAAACCTGCCGGCACTTTCAAGCCTATGAAAAACACACAGAAAGAAATGGGTGTCATTTCCAATCTGATTACTGACATGACTTTGAAGGGGGCCACACAGGATGAGCTTGCAAGAGCAGTTCGTCACAGCATGGTAGTTATCGATGCAGAAAAGCACAAACTTGACTACAAGCAGAGTGAAATCGACAATGGCATCAGCTCATTGAAAAAGAAGTATCAGGGCACAGTTGATGAGGATGGAAGATACCACGAGGGTGCTTCGACTCTGATTTCCCGTGCTAAGTCGGAGACTTCGGTCACTAAGAGGCAAGGTAGTCCAAAAATCGATGAAAAGACAGGCGAATACATATGGAAAGATGTAGATGACCCTGTTTATGTCGATAAGCGAACTGGCAAGGTCAAAGAACGTACTCAGCCCAGCACTAAGATGGCTGAGGCAAAGGATGCCTATACCCTGGTATCCGAAGCTGATACCCCCGTGGAGCGTGCTTACGCTAACTACGCCAATAAAATGAAAGCTCTGGGTAACCAGGCTCGTCTTGAGATCCTATCCACCGGAAAAGTACCCTACTCCGCCACTGCAAAAGAGACCTATCAAGCTGAGGTTGACTCTCTGAATGCTAAGCTTAATGTAGCTTTGAAGAATGCACCAAGAGAAAGACAGGCTCAGACTATGGCTAATGCGGTAGTGGCTGCTAAAAAACAGGACAACCCGGATATGACAAAGGGCGAACTCAAGAAAGCAAGCCAGCAGGCACTTACTCAAGCTCGTGCCTCTGTTGGTGCAAAGCGAGAGACCATCAAGATCACAGACCGTGAATGGGAAGCAATTCAGGCTGGTGCTATCAGTGAGAATAAGCTTACCCAAATCATTGACAATGTGGACATTGACAGTCTTAGACAGCGCGCAACACCGAGAGCAACAACTACTCTCAGCACTGCAAAGCAGAATAAGATTGCTTCGATGAATTCTTCTGGCTACAGTACATCAGAAATTGCTGAAGCTCTTGGCATTTCTACAAGCACAGTGTCAAATTACTTGAATTGAAAGGAGTGACTGGCATGAATGGTTCTTGTGCCCTTACCACATTTGACAACCCTTACAATCCATTTGAACAGTTCTCCGATTGGTTCCTGTTTGATGTGGAAAAGGGTTACAACACTTGCGCTTATCTCGATCGAATTGCTCACACTTCTGACCAATTCTCTGAAGAAGAGAACAATCGAGAGATTGAAAGAGCGATTGACGAGATCATTCGTTATGACTTCATGAACATTTACAAGAAAGTGAAGAGAACGAAGACAACAAAAGCAGATAAGGCTTGAACTATATAGGTTGAGGTCTAATGCTCTTTGGATAAAATTTTTGTTTTCTTTTCTGAAAATATTTGAACTTGAAGTCAATGCAAACAAATTATCACTTGATCTGCACTGCTGACGCAGGGCTTAAAAGCATGGGGAGGGGGTCTCCAAAATCGCACCCCCTACCTCATCGCGGCGGTCTTAAAAAAATCTCCGGAGGGATATTTTGGGAATGGGGTTTACCCCACGGGTGCAGTATTTGAACGAGCTTACAGGGTTGAGGCATTTTCCATAAAGTGTGAACATCTCCTTTCATGTTTCTTTTCTCCTTTCGGTGATTGGTGGAAATTCAGCTCTGTAAGTTCTTTCAAATACTGCACCTATTCTCACCTAAAAGAGCATCGGTTTAGATGAAAAGTGCAGTACAAGTATGCGGATATGGCGGAACTGGCAGACGCAATAGACTCAGAATTTATTGGAGGTTATCTCCGTGCAGGTTCAACTCCTGTTATCCGCACCAAATTTTTTAAGAGAGGAGGCAGTGCTAATGCCAAAAGGTAAAGCTGCAAGCTCTTCCGACTCAAACAGCCCATTGAGACCACCGACATCTCTCGAAGCGCAAGAGAACTTAATGATTTCTTTGGCGGTTCAATGTGCTGAAAAGCAGCTCAGAGACGGAACTGCTTCTTCTCAGGTCATAACACATTATTTGAAGCTCGGTTCCAGTAAGGAACGAATTGAAAAGGAGATTCTGGAGAAGCAGAAAGAGCTTATCGAAGCTAAGACCAAGAATCTAAATTCCAACAGTGAAGCCAAGGAGTTGTACAACAAGGCTCTCGAAGCGTTTAGGAGATATTCCGGTGCAGGCGGTGAAGACGATGAGTATTAAAACCTATTCGGAGTTAATTACATTGCCGACATTTGAAGAACGGTTTCGCTATTTGAAACTTGACGGCTCTGTTGGGAAAGAGACTTTCGGTTTTAAGCGCTGGTTGAATCAAGAGTTCTATCATTCCGACAAGTGGTTGAAATTCAGAGATGAAATTATCATTCGTGATGAGGGTTGCGATCTTGGTGTGCCCGGTTATGAAATCTTTGGCTCAATATTGATTCATCATCTGAACCCAATTACCTACGAAGACCTTTTGAACCAAAGTCCATGCGTCTTCGATCCGGAGAATGTAATCTGCACCAAGTTGAATACGCACAATGCCATTCACTATGGTGATGAGAGTTTGCTACTTCTCCCTCCTGTACAGCGCACACAAAATGATACCTGTCCCTGGCGAAAATAATGAAAGGAGAAAATTTTAATGACTAAGGAAATCTATGAAAACTCTGTTCTCGATGAATCGATCGATAACATCGAGGCACAGGAAGCAGGACTTTGCGAAGATGCAGCTCGGAATGTGATCGGTGTTGTCACTGATTGTTTGAAGCTGAACATTCGCGAAAAGCCGAGTAAGGATTCCAGAGTAGTAACGGTTGTTACCTGTCTTGATGAATTGGAAATTGACATGGGTGATTCCAATGACGATTGGTACGCTGTCTGCACTGCTACCGGCATCGAAGGATTCTGTATGAAGAAATTTGTAGCCGTCAGGCAGTAAGGAGAAAACGATATGGATAGTATACTGACATCGATTAAAAAGCTGCTCGGAATTGCTGAAGAGTATGAGCACTTTGACCCGGACATCGTAATGTACATCAATTCGGCATTCTCGGTCTTGACGCAGCTCGGTGTCGGTCCTGAAGAAGGATTCCGTATCGAAGATGCAAGTAAGACCTGGTCTGAATTCTTGTATGATGATCCTCGTCTTGAATTTGTAAAAACTTTTATCTACCTGAAGGTAAAACTGGCATTTGATCCACCTTTAAGCTCAGCTGTCATAGAAGCAATCAACCGACAGATCAGTGAACTCGAATGGCGAATCAATGTAACGGTTGATCCGGATTAAATATGAGAGGAGGATTTCAAAATGGACAATACAGCACTTACCCATCACGGTATTCTCGGTCAGAAATGGGGCGTTCGCCGTTTCCAGAACAAAGACGGAACTCGCACTACGGCCGGAAAGAAAAGAGAAAGCTCTTCTAAATCTGATGCTCCTGCTCACGAGGATTATACTAAAGCTCATAACAGTAAGAGCGTTAAATCCATGAGTGATGCAGAGCTTCGCAATCGACTGAATCGACTTCAGATGGAGAAACAGTACAGTCAACTGTCTTCTACTGATGTAAACCGTGGAAAGGAATATGTATCGAAAACCCTGAAAGTCGCCGGTACAATTGCAACCGCTACTTCGACTGCTCTAACTATTTACAATAACTATGGCAAAATCAAAGAGATTGTAAACGGTATGGCTAAGAAGGCTGGTTAAGGAGGTACTTATGGCATTATCAAACACTGCCGTTCCCAAGTATTATGGCATGTTTCGTGATGCCGTAATTCGAGGGGAAATTCCGGTTTGCAAAGAGATCTCGATGGAGATGAACCGTATAGATGATCTTATTGCTAATCCGGGTGTGTACTATGACGACCAAGCCGTTGAGGGATGGATCGCTTATTGCGAGTCCGAACTCACTCTAACAGACGGCTCTGACCTTAGCCTTTTGGACAGCTTCAAACTATGGGGTGAACAGATCTTTGGTTGGTACTACTTCGTCGAACGAAGTGTTTATCAGCCGAATCCCGATGGTCATGGCGGGCATTATGTTCGTAAGAATGTAAAGAAGCGGTTAATCAACAAGCAGTATTTGATCGTTGCGCGAGGTGCCGCAAAATCAATGTACGGCTCGACTCTGCAAGGTTACTTTCTGAATGTTGATACATCTACCACTCATCAGATCACGACTGCACCTACAATGAAGCAAGCTGAGGAAGTCATGTCGCCTCTTCGCACTGCTATCACCCGTTCGAGAGGACCACTGTTTCAGTTCTTGACAGAAGGCTCCTTACAAAACACTACCGGCTCAAAAGCCAATCGTACAAAGTTAGCCTCCACGAAAAAAGGCGTTGAAAACTTTCTGACCGGCTCTCTTCTCGAAGTCAGACCTATGAGCATCAATAAGCTTCAGGGTCTACAGATCAAGGTTGCTACCGTTGATGAGTGGCTTTCCGGCGACATTCGAGAGGATGTTATCGGTGCTATTGAGCAAGGTGCATCCAAGGTGAACGACTACATCATTGTCGCTATTAGCTCAGAAGGTACGGTTCGTAATGGAAGTGGTGACACCATCAAAATGGAGTTGATGGACATCCTTAAGGGTGACTACATCAATCCTCATGTATCGATTTGGTGGTATAAGCTGGACTCTATCGATGAAGTCGGAGATCCCGAAATGTGGCTTAAGGCTAATCCAAATCTCGGAAAAACGGTAAGCTATGAAACTTATCAGTTGGATGTGGAAAGAGCCGAAAAAGCCCCTGCCGCTCGAAATGACATTTTGGCAAAGCGGTTTGGGCTGCCGATGGAGGGTTACACTTATTACTTCACCTACGAAGAAACTCTTCCTCATCGAAAGCGGGACTTTTGGCAGATGCCTTGCTCCCTCGGCGCAGATTTATCGCAGGGCGATGACTTCTGTGCCTTTACATTTCTATTTCCACTGTCAAATGGTTCCTTCGGTGTTAAGACCAGGAACTACATCACCTCTACGACTTTGATGAAGCTGCCAGCTGCTATGAGGATCAAGTACGATCAGTTCATGGCGGAGGGCAGTTTAATTGTTTTAGAGGGCGCTGTACTTAATATGATGGATGTCTATGAAGATTTGGACAATCACATTCAGGAGTGCGGATACGATGTTCGTTGCCTCGGATTTGACCCTTATAATGCGAAAGAATTTGTTGCGAGATGGGAATCGGAAAACGGTCCGTTTGGAATCGAGAAAGTCATTCAGGGCGCTAAAACTGAATCGGTTCCGCTCGGAGAATTGAAGAAGCTTTCTGAAGAAAGAATGCTTATCTTCGACGAGGACCTCATGACCTTTGCTATGGGTAACTGCATTACCCTTGAAGATACAAACGGAAACCGCAAGCTTTTGAAAAAGCGGTATGAGCAGAAAATCGACGCTGTTGCAGCAATGATGGACGCCTATATTGCTTATAAACTCAATCGGGATGCATTCGAATAAGGAGGTGGTCAAGTTGGATGAGATGTACCATCACGGTATTCTCGGCCAGAAATGGGGCGTTCGCCGTTTCCAGAACAAAGACGGAACTTTGACCGCCGCAGGTCAAAAGCGTTTGGAAAAGAAAGACGCAAAGTGGGCTCATAGAAACCATGACAAAATCGTGTCTAAAGCCCGCAAAGATGTTTCCAAAGAACTCGATCAGTACGCCAATCAACTATTAAAAAGTCCTTCTTCCGTGACATCGAAAGGCAAAATTAGCTCCTTGGCTATCAATTCCTATAACCGGAAAATGGCTGAATTGATGAATGAGTCCGTTAAAAATGTTACCGCACCTTCAGGGCGTGTCATTCAATTCGTTGCAAAACGAGGCGAAGTCGGCGTACATATGGCTCTGGCTGACAGAGGCTATGATATGCAACAGCTGAAGAACGGTATCTGGGCTTCCGGTCGAGTTGCCTATAAGAAGAAAAATGTTGATATGGTTTAAGGAGGTGATGATTCAAAATGGAGATGTCTTTTGGTTCCAGACTGAAACATGCTTGGAATGCATTTGCCGGTAATGTTCAAATGAACTACCGGGATTTAGGTATGAGCTATTCATACCGAGCCGACCGGCCAAGAATGTCCAGAGGCAATGAAAGATCAATCGTTACATCGGTGTATAACCGAATTGCACTTGATGTTGCAGCACTGAATGTTCAGCATGTCCGTCTGGATGAAAATGGGCGTTTTCTTTCGGTAATCGATGACGGATTGAATAATTGCCTCACTTTGGAAGCCAATGTCGACCAGACAGCACGGTCGTTCATTCAGGATGTAGTTATCTCTATGTTTGATGAAGGAAGCGTGGCAATCGTTCCGGTCGACACAACGACTGACCCAAATGTGTCCGGTTCGTATGACATTCAGTCTTTGCGTGTCGGACAGATTTTGGACTGGTATCCGCAGTATATTCGTACTCGTGTGTACAACGAACAGACGGGCAGAAAAGAAGATATTGTAGTGCCAAAAAGTGCAGTGGCTATCATTGAGAATCCGCTGTACGCAGTTATCAATGAGCCGAACTCAACTATGCAGCGACTCATTCGTAAACTTAACCTACTCGATGTCATTGATGAACAGAGTGGATCTGGAAAACTCGATTTGATTATTCAGCTCCCCTATGTCATTAAGACTGAAGCAAGGCGTCAACAGGCCGAAAATCGGCGTAAAGATATAGAAAGTCAGTTGTCGGGTTCTAAGTATGGTATTGCTTATACCGATGGTACCGAGCATATCACACAGTTGAATCGTTCTGTGAACAACAACCTGATGTCCCAGATTGAATACTTGACGAGTATGCTATACAGCCAGTTGGGAATCACTCAGAGCATTTTGGATGGAACAGCGGACGAGAAGACAATGCTGAACTACAACAACCGGACAATCGAGCCGATCATTTCCGCTATTGTTGATGAGATGAAACGAAAGTTTCTGACCAAAACTGCCCGATCACAACGACAGTCGATTTCGTTCTTCAGAGATCCGTTTAAGTTGGTTCCTGTTAATGAAATCGCTGAAATTGCTGACAAATTCACGAGAAATGAAATCATGACTTCGAATGAAATTCGTCAGGTCGTTGGTATGAAACCTTCTGATGACCCAAGAGCAGACGAACTCAGAAACAAGAATCTGAGTGAACCGTCCGGCTCCGATCAGCAGTCAGAAGAAACACCGATCACCACAGACAATTCAGTTGAAGAGTCAGCAAGTGATTTGGACGACAAAATCTCTAAGCAAAAATCGAAAAAGTAAGGAGGAAATTCAAAATGAGTAGACCTTTTTCGGTTGAGGCTTGTGATTTCAGCGGCTGGGCAACCCGAAACGACCTTAAGTGTTCCGATGGACGAGTAATTCGTCGGGGCGCCTTTAAGAATAACGACGGTATTAAAGTCCCGCTGGTCTGGAATCATCAGCACAACAGTCCTCGTGATGTTCTCGGTCATGCATGGCTTGAGAACCGTGAGGAAGGTGTTTACACCTATGGCTTCCTCAATGACACCGCTGACGGTGAAATTGCGAAAGTCCTTATCAAGCATGGTGACATCTGCGCTCTGTCCATTTACGCCAATCAGCTTCAGCAGGCTGGTCCTGATGTGCTGCATGGTTGTATTTGTGAGGTGAGTCTCGTGCATAAGGGTGCTAACCCCGGTGCATTTATTGACTCTATGCTGAAGCATGGCGAAATGTCCGACGATGAAGCTATCATCTATACCGGAATGCCTCTTTGCCTTTCCCATTCTGCCGAGTCTAAGGATAAGCAGAAAGAGGAGGAAAAGAAGAAGGAGGATACCAAAGAGGACAAGCCTGCCGAAAGCAAGGAAGAGAAAAAGGGCGATGAAGAGACGGTTGCTGATGTAATCGACTCTATGTCCGAAAAGCAGCAGAACGTCATGTATGCACTTATTGCACAGGCTCTCGAAGGTGAACCCGAAAAGGAATCCAAAGATGATTCCGACAACAATTCTGAATCCAATAAGGAGGATAACACAATGAAACATAATGTCTTTGACAACGATCAGCAGAAGAAGACCGAGGTTCTGTCTCACGCTGACCAGGCAAGCATCATTTCCATGGCTAAGTCCAACAGCGTCGGCAGTCTCCGTACTGCTATGGACATCTACGCAGAGCAGAATCCTGACAGTGTTCTGGCTCACGGCATCGATGGTATCGAAACTCTGTTTCCTGAGTACAAGGATGTCCGTCCCGGTGCTCCTGAACTGCTCACTACTGACCAGGGTTGGGTAAACGAGGTTCTGAAGAAGGTTCATAAGAGCCCTATCTCCCGTATCCGTACCCGTCAGGCTGACCTGCGTAACATTGAGGCTCTTCGTGCCAAGGGTTACAAGAAGGGCACTCAGAAGGGTTATGTCGGCAACATCCAGCTGCTCCACAGAACCACCGATCCTCAGACCGTGTATGTGAAGAGCAAGCTTGACCGTGACGACATCATCGATATTCAGGACTTTGATGTGGTGCAGTACCTGTACGGCATCGACCGTATGAATCTGAACGAGGAGCTGGCAACGGCTATCATGATCGGCGATGGTCGTGAGGTTGGTGCTGACGGTAAGATCGCTGAGGATAAGATCCGCCCGATCTGGCTGGATGACGAGCTGTACACCATTCATGCTGATGTCGACATTGCCGGTATGAAGAGCACGCTTCAGGGCACCAACACTTCCGCCAATTTCGGCGAGAATTACATTTATGCAGAAGCCGTGATCCAGTCTCTGCTGTACGCTCGTGAGAAGTATAAGGGCTCTGGCACTCCCGACTTCTACTGCACGCCTCATCTGGTCAATGTCATGCTGCTTGCCCGTGACCTGAATGGTCGCCGCATCTATGACAAGGTCAGTGATCTGGCTGCGGCTCTGAATGTCGGTCAGATCATTACGGCGGAGCAGTTCGAGGGTAAGACTCGTACTACTACGGACAGCAAGACCAAGAAGCTTCTGGGTCTTATGGTCAACCTGGCTGACTATTCTCTGGGTGCTACCAAGGGCGGTGAAATCACTCACTTCACTGATTTCGACATCGACTTCAACCAGGAGAAGAGCCTGCTGGAGACTCGTTGCTCCGGTGCTAACACTCGTGTTATGTCCGCTATTGCTCTGGAAGAGGATGTCACTGACCGCCCTTAACGAGTCTCACGGTTGAACCTGCGGACGGTGAGACGGAATTGCTCGGTAAAACCGCAGCAGATTTGCAGGAGAATGTTGCAATCTCCGGTAGAGAAATTACCGGTACGCTGAAGCTGGTCACCGATTACACGGGATTCAGCAGTGCGACCGATGAGCAGAGTGGTAACTATCTCGCTCTGCATGTAACTCAGGAACCGGAAGATGCAACGGTTACAGTGGAACTGATTGGCGGTAAGAATGGAGCAGTCGAACTGGACGACGATGGTTTGATTGTGCTGAAGATCGCCGATACGGCAAAGCAGTCGGTAAAGGTTACTGTCACCAATGGTGAAGATACCGCCACAAAGACTTATAGTCTTAAGGGACTGACCTTGGCGACTGAGTAAGGAGTGAAAATTCAAAATGGCTAAATTTTATGGAGTAATTGGCTACGCTGTAACAGAAGATACTAAGCCGGGCGTTTGGACAGAGAAAATCATCGAGCGTATGTACTATGGTGATTTAACTCGTAACACTCGTAGGCTTCAGTCTGCGGAACAACTCAACGACAACATCAATGTTGCGAATGAGATCAGTATCGTAGCCGATCCATTTGCCAATGAGAATTTTCATTCAATGAGGTATGTTGAGTTTATGGGTGCTAAATGGAAGGTGACAAGCGTTGAAGTTCAGTACCCAAGACTTATACTGACTGTGGGAGGTGTATACAATGGCGAGCAGGCTTGATCTGCAAACTTTCTTGGAAGAACTCCTCGAAAGCAAAAATGTGTATTTTCAGCCTCCTGAGTCGGTAAAAATGAAATACCCCGCTATCGTTTATGCACTTGATGACATCGAAAATGTGCACGCCGATAACGGGGTTTATTCATCTCACAGACATTATTCGGTCACAGTCATTGACTCTGATCCGGATAGTGAGCTTGTCGGTAAGGTGGTTGCTATACCTACCTGCCGATTTGAACGATATTATACAAGCGAGAATCTGAATCACTGGAATTTCTCGCTCTATTTCTGATAAGGAGGAATATCTTTATGTCCAAAATCATTTGGGATAAAACTGGTGAACGCCTGTATGAAACTGGCTGTGACCATGGCGTTCTCTATCCGATGCAGACCGGCGGCGTTTACAACAAGGGCGTTGCATGGAATGGTCTGACTGCCGTTACCGAGAGTCCTTCCGGTGCTGAGGCTTCCCCGATTTACGCCGATAACATCAAGTATGTGAACCTGGTTTCCAACGAGGAGTTCGGCGCTACCGTCGAGGCGTATATGTACCCCGATGAGTTTGCCGAGTGTGATGGCTCTGTTGAGATCATGCCCGGTATGTACGCCGGTCAGCAGTCCCGTAAGACTTTCGGTCTGGCATATCGTACCATTCTGGGTAACGATACCGATCTGAACGATTACGGTTATAAGCTGCATCTGGTTTATGGCTGCCTGGCAGCGCCTTCTGAAAAGGGTTACAGCACTGTCAATGACAGTCCTGAGGCGGCTACTCTGTCCTGGGAGATCAGCACCACGCCTGTCTCTATCAACAAGCTGGTCAACGGTAAGAAGTTGAAGCCGACCGCCACGCTGACCTTTGACTCCACTAAGTTTAGTGCCGAGTTCATGACTCAGCTGGAAGAGATCCTGTACGGTAAGGACTCGACCACCGATGGCGGCAGCGATGGCGTCGAGCCTCGTCTGCCTCTGCCCGATGAGATCATCGAATTGTTCGATAAGACTCAGAATCCTCAGGGCTAATCTGTATAATTATGGAGCCGTATTCAGGTAAGCTGGCGGCTCCTACTTTTTTTTTAATTTGAAAGGAGAAAAATTCAATGACTAAGGAAACTATCACTTATACCGATCTGAATGGTGTTCAGAGAACCGAAGATTTCTACTTCGACCTGTCCAAGCCTGAAATCGTAAAGATGCAGGCGAGTGCCAAGGGTGGCTACGATGTTCAGCTCAAGAGTATCGCTGCCAGTCCGAATGGGGCGCTTATTATGGAGTTCTTCGAGAACTTTATTAAGACCGCCTATGGCGAGAAGAGCGATGACGGCAGACGCTTCATGAAGTCCGAGGAAATTTCCAGAGGTTTTATGGAAACTCCCGCTTATGAGGTGCTGTTTGAGAAGCTTGTCACCGATGCCGGTGCTGCATCCGAATTTGTCAACCGTGTGATGCGTGCTAACGGCAATAAGCAGGCTGCGCCCATCACATCTAATTAAAGAAAGCTCGGAGGACTAAGGAATGCTGAAAATTACTGTGCCGGCTGCCGAGTTTTGGGATGAAATTCATGAAGAATTTGTCTACAAGAAAGAGCAGACTTTGCAGTTGGAGCATTCCTTAGTCTCTCTTTCAAAATGGGAAAGCAAATGGAATAAGGCATTTCTCGGAAAACAAGAAAAAACCGATGCGGAAATTCTTGATTATGTACGATGTATGACCTTAACCCAGAATGTCGATCCCGAAGTATATACTCGGCTGTCTGCTGAAAACTATGCCGCCATCAATGCGTATATCGAGGCACCAATGACTGCAACTTGTCTCATTGAAGATAAGCAAGCCAGAGGTCACAAGGAAACGGTTACATCTGAGCTTATTTATTACTGGATGATTTCTTACAACATTCCGGTAGAGTTTCAAAAATGGCATTTGAATAGGCTGTTGACTCTCATACGGGTGTGCAATGTCAAGAATTCTCCACCTAAGCGAAGAAGCAAGCGTGAAATGTGGAATCGGAATGCAGCCATCAACGCTGCCAATCGAAAACGCTTTGGTTCTAAGGGGTGATTGAATGAACAGGCGATGCCGAAAATGCTTTTTTAAGAAGGTTTGCTATAAAAAGCCATCTTATAAAGCATGGCTGAAAACTTATACCAAAAAAGCAGTTACAGCGATTCTTGTTATTACATTGATCGATCTGCAACTGTCTTATGTACTTGCATTTATGGGGCAGGTACAAATTGCAGAGTCTCTTTCCAGCACTATCGCCACCACAATTGTGGGTGTTATGGTTGGCTATTTTCTGAAAGCCTTGTTTGAAACTTTCTTTGAAAAAAGAGAAGAGAGATTGAACAAAGAAAGCGAGTCTGCTGAAAATACGAATTATGAGGAGGTTTAGTTATGCCTATCAGTTTTTTGACTACAGCACTGTTGATCGTATCTGTTATCACAAATCTGACGGTGGAAGGCATTAAGAAGTTGCTTGATGGAACGAAGGTCAAGTATTCTTCCAATGTTCTTGCGGCTATTTTATCCGTCCTGATCGCCTGTGCTGTCAGTGTAATTTACCTTATCATGACTGACACCGTCTTCACCATGAAGATCGGAGTTGAGATCGTTGTCCTGATGTATCTGGGCTTCTTGATCTCTACGGTTGGCTATGACAAGGTGATTCAGATGTTGAAGCAGATTCAAAGCGTGAAGGAGGAAACGAAAAATGAGTAACAGTCCTCTGGTATCCTATACCAAGTTGAGCCCGAATCATTCCGGGCAGAGAACCCATGCCGTTGACCGTATTACACCTCATTGCGTAGTCGGTCAGTGCTCGGTAGAAACCCTGGGCAATATTTTTGCTCCGACTTCTCGGCAGGCTTCTTGTCAGTACGGTATCGGTGTAGACGGTCGAGTAGGTATGTATGTGGAGGAGAAGAATCGTTCCTGGTGTTCTTCTTCCAATGCTAACGACCAGCGTGCGATTACAATCGAGTGCGCCAGTGATGCTACACACCCCTATGCATTCAATGATATTGTGTACGCCAAGCTGATCGAGCTTTGTGCGGACATTTGCAAGCGTTATGGAAAGACCAAGTTGCTGTGGCTCGGTGATAAGACAAAGACTCTGAACTATGAGCCTGCTTCCAATGAAATGGTTCTGACTGTACATCGTTGGTTTGCCAATAAGAGCTGTCCGGGTGACTGGATGTATGCTCGAATGGGTGATCTTGCATCCAAAGTTACCGCGAAGCTCGGAGGTTCTACCGGTGGAAACGATAAGCCGGTCGACAACCAGGTACTTTATCGGGTTCAGACAGGAGCTTTCGGCAATAAAGCAAATGCGGATGCTATGCTTCAGAAAGTGAAAGCTGCCGGTTTCGATACTTACATGGTCAAGGTTGATAACCTTTACAAGATTCAGGTCGGTGCTTTCAGCAAGAAAGCGAATGCCGATGCAATGGCTGCAAGGCTGAAAGCTGCTGGATTCGACACCTATGTAACGACTAAAAGCGGGACGGCGGTTTCGGAATCTTCAGCTAAGAAAAGCACTGACCAGGTTGCCCGTGAAGTGATTCAGGGGTTGTGGGGTAACGGCGCTGATAGAACTAATCGTCTGAAGGCGGCTGGTTACGATCCTTCCGTGATACAGAATCGGGTTAATCAGCTTCTTAAATAAGGAGGTCCGTGAATGATAAGGTTCAGTCACAAGGGAGACTTCTCTAAAGTTACACGCTTTTTGGAGAGGGCAAAGGAAGTGGTCCATCTCGGAGACCTCGACAAGTATGGCCGAGAAGGGGTCGCTGCTCTTGCGTCTGCAACGCCTGTCGATTCCGGTTTGACCGCCAGTTCATGGTATTACGAAATCGTAAACCGAAATGGATCTGCAAAGATTACCTTTTATAACTCAAATATTCAAAATGGGGTTCCGATAGCGATCATCCTGCAATATGGTCACGGAACCCGTAACGGAGGCTGGGTACAGGGGCGAGATTATATCAATCCTGCTATCCAGCCTATTTTTGACAAAATTGCAAATGAAGCATGGAAGGAGGTTACGAAGCTATGAGTAAAACTATCGACGAAAGAGTCGTAGAAATGCGGTTTGACAATAAGCAGTTTGAGAGCAATGTTCAGACCAGTCTGTCCACCATTGAAAAATTAAAAAAGAGTTTGGATATGGATGGAGCTACAAAGGGTCTTGAAAGCATTGACAGTGCTGCTAAGAAAGTCGATATGTCGGGGCTCGGTTCTGCGGTTGAAACAGTAAAGACTCGATTCTCGGCATTGGAGGTCATGGCTGTAACCGCCCTTGCAAATATCACCAACTCAGTCGTTAATACCGGCAAGCAAATGCTCCATTCCTTGACGATCGAGCCCATCAGTCAGGGTTTTGAAGAATACGAGCTGAAGATGGGGTCAATTCAGACCATCATGATGAGTACGGGTGCTTCTCTTGAAGAGGTAAATAAATATCTCCAGGAACTCAACACCTACTCTGATAAGACCATCTACTCGTTCCAGGACATGACTTCCAACATCGGTAAATTCACCAATGCTGGCGTAGGACTTGAGGATGCAGTTATGGCTATCCAGGGTGTCTCGAATGTTGCCGCCGTTTCCGGCGCCAATGCAAATGAGGCATCCCGTGCCATGTATAACTTTGCCCAGGCTTTGTCTGCTGGTTATGTTAAGCTGATCGACTGGAAATCTATCGAGAACGCTAACATGGCAACTGTTGAATTTAAGACACAGCTTCTTGAATCGGCTGTTGCCTGCGGTACATTAACCAAGACTGCTGATGGAATGTACAAAACGGTCAAGGGTAATGTCATCGATGCTACACATGGCTTCAATGATTCTTTGCAGGATCAGTGGATGACTACAGAAGCTCTTGTTAGCACTCTTCGTGATTACGCCGATGAGACAACAGAAATCGGCGCAAAAGCATTTGCCGCAGCGCAGGATGTTAAGACATTCTCCCAGTTGATGGACACTCTGAAAGAAGCCGTAGGCTCCGGATGGGCAAACACATGGGAAATCCTGTTCGGTGACTTTGAGGAAGCCAAAGCTCTTTGGACTGGGCTTAGTCAGGTCATCGGTGGATTCATTGATGCTCAGGCAGATGCTCGTAATGAAATGTTGCAGGGATGGAAAGATCTTGGCGGAAGAACTAAACTGATTGAGGCACTTAAAAATGCTTTTGAAGGTGTTCAGAGTGTTATCAAACCGATTTATGAAGCATTCCGCGAGATATTTCCTCCTACTACAGCCAAGCAGCTTTATGACATCACTGAAAATCTGCGAAAATTCACAGCGAATTTGAAACTCAGTGATACAGCTTCGGCAAATCTAAAATCCACTTTCAAGGGTTTGTTTGCGATTTTGGACATCGTTAAACAAGCCTTTTCTGCTATATTCACGGCAATCAAGCCGTTGTTCGGCGGGTTTGGTACACTCGGAGATGGGATTCTTGGCTTTACTGGCGGTATTGGTGACGCCATTGTTGCGTTTGACGAGTTCATCAAAACCAGCGGGGCATTCCAGAAAGTCGGTGAAGGTATTGCTACAGTCATTCATACAATTATGACTGCTCTATCTACACTGAAGAACAAAATCAAAGAGAAGTTTGAATCTGCGAATTTCGAACTGTTTCATTCTCTCCTTGAGCGAATTCACGAGAGGATGGCTCAGGTTGGAGAAGCTGCCGGTGAGATGAAATCCGGAGTCATTGTTACTTTCGAGGTCATCGGTGAAACGCTTGCAAATTGTCAATTTGTTCAGCTTCTCTCTGCTGTGTGGAATGCGGTTAAGACAATCGGCAGTGGCATCGTTAAAATCCTTGGCGAACTCGGCAGTTCCTTAGCAAAGAATCTTGGTGAAGCTAATTTCAGCGGAATCATTGATCTGTTGAACGGTATTTCATTCGGCGCTATTGCGGTTGGCATCACAAAGTTTGTCGGCACCTTCCGAGAAGCTATCGAAGACATTGGTAGTTTCAAAGAATCTTTTATTGGGATTCTTGATAGCGTCCGAGGATGCTTTGAAGCTTACCAGAATCAGTTGCAGGCAGGTACATTGCTGAAAATTGCATCGGCTATTGCCATTCTCACAGCATCCTTAATCGCACTCAGCCTTGTAGACAGTGAAAAGCTGAATGTGGCTCTTGGAGCAATCACTGTGTTGTTTGCTGATCTTCTCGCTTCTATGGCAGTGTTTAACAAGATCAGTGGTCAGGCAACTGGTGTAGTGAAAAGTGTAACAGCTATGCTCGGTATTGCTACGGCGGTGCTTATTTTGGCGAGTGCACTTAAAAAGATCGCAGATCTGGACGCAAAACAGCTTACTACTGGTCTGATTGGTGTTGCGGGTTTAACCACTATGATGGTTGCCGCAGCCAAAGCTATGAGTTCCAACAGTAAAGTTATTATCAAGGGTGCTACTCAAATGGTGATCTTTGCTGCCGCAATCAAGATTCTTGCTTCTGTTTGCGAGCAACTTGCTAAATTGGACTGGAACCAGCTTGCTAAAGGTCTTGTGGGTGTTGGGGTATTGCTTGCGGAGATTTCTCTGTTCCTGAGAACTGCAAAATTCAGCGGCAAATCTATTACCACGGCTACAGGCATTGTGATTCTTTCGGCTGCAATCAAGGTGTTAGCATCTGCCTGCAAAGATTTCGGCGAAATGAAATGGGAAGACATCGGTAAGGGGCTTGCTTCTATTGCTGCTCTTCTTGCCGAGATCACTGCATTCACAAAACTTACCGGAAATGCTCAAAATGTCATTTCTACCGGTGTGGCGTTAATCGCCATTGCCGCCGCTATGAAAATCCTTGCCTCTGCGGTTAAGGATTTCTCAACCATGCAGTGGGGTGAGATCGCTCGTGGTCTGACTGCTATGGCGGGAGCACTTGCCGCTATCACCGTGGCGGTTAAATTCATGCCGAATAATATGGCTGGTATTGGTGCCGGTTTGGTGATCGTTGCTACGGCACTCGTCGTCCTTTCGACTGCTCTTGAGAAGATGGGGAATCTGAGTTGGGAGCAGGTAGCAAAAGGACTTATTACCCTTGGTGGGGCAATGACAATCCTTGCTATCGGATTAAATGTCATGACAGGCACCCTTGCCGGCTCTGCGGCTCTGCTTGTTGCTGCAAGTGCCCTATTGGTGCTTACTCCGGTACTGGCTATTCTCGGTGCTATGAGTTGGAGTTCCATTGTAAAAGGTCTTGTCACTTTGGCTGGTGCATTTGCTATCCTCGGTGTTGCTGGCGCTGTATTGACTCCGTTGGTTCCGTCCATTCTTGCTTTGAGTGGCTCGCTGGCACTAATCGGAGTAGCAGTTGTCGGTATTGGCGCCGGACTTGCTCTGGCAGGTGCCGGTTTGTCCGCCTTGGCAGTAGGCTTGACGGCTCTTGCAGCGGCAGGAACCGCTGGCGCTACAGCCATCGTTGCTTCTTTGACTGTTATTATCACTGGCGTCGCGGCGCTAATTCCTGCTATCGTAGCTAAGATCGGTGAGGCAATCGTTGAGTTCTGCAAAGTTATCGCAGATAGTGCAGGAGCCATCGGCGAAGCAGTCAAAGCAGTTGTTCTCATGCTGGTGGATGTGCTTGTCGAGTGCGTTCCCGCTATTGCTGATGGAGCATTGAAGCTTATCGCAGGTGTTCTTGAAGCGTTGGTAGAATACACCCCGTCTATCGTCAATTCTATTTTCCAATTCCTTATTGCTGTACTTGAGGGCGTCGCCAAAAATCTCCCCGGTCTGATTCAGGCTGCGGTAGATGTACTGATGGCGTTCTTCTCAGGCATTGTGGATGCGCTTAAAGGTATTGATACCGAGACACTTCTTCAGGGAATTGTCGGCATCGGTCTGCTTGCAGCGATTATGGCGGCTTTGAGTGCAGTGGCTGCTCTGGTTCCCGGTGCAATGCTGGGTGTTCTCGGTATGGGTGCCGTCATCGCTGAACTTGCTCTTGTGCTCGCTGCTGTTGGCGCCTTGGCACAAATTCCGGGCTTGAACTGGCTTATCAATGAAGGCGGAAATCTACTTCAGGGAATTGGAACGGCAATCGGCAAGTTTGTTGGCGGCATTGTCGGCGGCTTTATGAGCGGTGTATCCAGTCAATTCCCGCAAATTGGCTCCGACCTTTCCGGATTCATGACCAATGTTCAGCCGTTCCTTGACGGCGCGGCTTCTATAGACCCGGCTATGTTGGATGGCGTTAAGGCTCTTGCAGAAACGATTCTTATCCTGACAGCCGCAAATATTTTGGATGGATTGACCTCGTGGTTTACCGGCGGAAGCTCACTTTCCGGCTTTGCTGAAGAGATGGTTCCGTTCGGAAAAGCCATGAAACAGTTCTCTGATGAAATTAGCGGTATTGATGGAGAAGCAGTTTCCAATGCTGCAATTGCTGGAAAGACTCTTGCAGAGATGGCTGACACGCTTCCCAATACGGGTGGTGTCGTTGGATTCTTTGCCGGAGAGAATGACATGAACGCATTCGGCGAACAGCTTATTCCCTTTGGTCGCGCCATGCGTAACTTCGCAAATGAAGTCGCCGGAATCGATGCCAGTGTGATTACGGAAGCGGCTACAGCCGGTAAAGCGCTTGCGGAGATGGCAAGCACCGTTCCGAATAGCGGCGGTGTTGTCGGCTTCTTTGCGGGTGAAAACGATATGGACGATTTCGGCGAACAGCTGGTTCCGTTCGGCAGAGCAATGAAGAATTTCTCTGATGCCGTTTCTGGATTGAAAGCCGATGTCATTCAAAATAGCGTTACCGCTGGTCAGGCTTTGCTTGAACTTGCAAATACGGTACCAAATACGGGTGGAGTTGTATCATGGTTTACGGGGGACAATGATCTTGAAACTTTTGGCGAGCAGCTTGTTCCGTTTGGTACTGCAATGAAGAACTACTCTTTGGCTGTAACAGGGTTGGATGCATCTGTTGTTACAAACTCTGCAAATGCAGCTAAAGCTCTGGTTGAGCTTTCGAATAACTTGCCGAATAGCGGCGGCATCGTATCCTGGTTTACAGGTGACAACGATATTGCAAGCTTCGGTGAGCAGTTGGTGTCTTTCGGCCAATCTTTCGCTGCATATTACAATAGCGTCAGTGGCGTGGATGTGACCAAGCTGAGTGGAGTAGTTGTCGAGTTCAGAAACCTTGTGGACTTGGCAAACGGCATTAAGAGCGTTGATACAAGTGGAATGTCTACATTTGCTCAGAACCTCACGAATTTGGGCAATGCGGGTATCGATGGCTTCATCAATGCTTTTACGAATGCCAATTCTCGTGTGAGCACTGCTGCAAACACAATGGTCACTACATTCATCAACGCTGCCAAAGCGCAGCAAGGAACTCTGACAAGCACCTTCACAACCATGATTAATGGCATTGTTACGGCTTTTACAAGTAAGTACAGCCAGTTTACGATTATGGGTCAGACGATGATGACCAACTTTATCTCCGGTATTCGTACCGGTGATGCATCAGCTCGGTCGGCATTTGTCACGATTGTATCCGGATGTCTGACTGCAATCCGAAATAAGTTCTACGAGTTTAATACCGTTGGACAGACCACAATGACAAATCTTATCGCAGGTATTCGAACAAAGAACCAACTTGCAAAAGATGCCTTTGTTCAGATCATCAATAGTTGTCTGACGGCAATCCGAAATAAGTACACCGATTTCTATAACGCCGGTAAGTATCTTGTTGAGGGTTTTGCTAAAGGCATTGATGAGTATACCTGGTATGCGGAAGCACGAGCCAGAGCAATGGCAAGAGCTGCTGCACAGGCTGCGGAAGCTGAGCTCGACATCAATTCCCCGTCTAAAGTCGGCTATCGAATTGGCGGATTCTTCGGTATGGGCTTTGTCAATTCTCTGATTGATTACACCGATAAGTCCTATGATGCCGGTGCATCCGTTGCAAAATCGGCTAAAGATGGACTTCGCAATGCAGTTTCCAAGATTGGCGACTTCATCGAAAACGGGATTGACTCTCAACCGACGATTCGACCGCTGCTTGATCTGTCTGATGTAACAGAGGGTGCTGGCAGACTATCGGCACTTCTGAGTCGAAACCAAGCAATGAAGATCAGTGCAGGCATGGAGCGTGATGGTGCAAGTGTCGTTCAAAATGGCGGTACTACGCCTGCCTCTGGAAACAATTACAATTTCACACAAAACAATTATTCGCCTAAGGCACTGTCGAGGATCGATATTTATCGTCAGACGAAGAATCAGTTCTCGGCGTTGAAAGGATTGGTGGAAACATGATTCATTCATTCGCTATCACCAATTACTTAGGTGATAGGATCAAACTTGACTTGAGGGAGCCTGAGGTTTCGGGCTTTCTCATCAAGTCTGTAACCGGTTTAGGTCCGGTCAAAGCAACTGTCAACACAACAGAAGTCGTCACCAATGACGGCTCTATGTTTAATTCTGCCAGACTGAGTCAGAGGAACATCGTCTTTCAAATCGTATTTGTTGATACGGTTTATGGAGAAACGATCGAGGATGTGCGACAGAAATCCTACAAATACTTTCCGGCAAAGAAAAATGTTGAAATCGTTATTGAAACTGACAACCGATATGTACGAACAAGCGGTTATGTGGAGTCCAACGAACCAAACATTTTCAGCTCACAGGAAGGGACATCGATCTCGATCATTTGCCCCGACCCATTCTTTTATTCAGCCGGAGAGGATGGAAACAATGTAACGGATTTCTACAGCATTGACCCAATGTTTGAATTTCCGTTTTCGAATGAATCTCTAACGGAACCTCTGCTTGTGTTTGGCGAAATCCAAATCAAAACTGAGGGTGTCATCACTTACTACGGTGATGCCGAAATCGGCGTAACGATTTATATTCATGCTATCGGTCCGGCAAGCAACATCAATATTTACAATACGGAAACCAGAGAAGTCATGAAGATTGATACTGCAAAGCTCCAAAAGCTTACAGGGAAAGGGGTCATTGCAAGCGATGATATCGTTATTAACACCTCAAAGGGCGATAAGAGCATTACCTTGATTCGTGAAGGCGTTTCTTACAATATTCTGAACTGTCTGGATAAGAATACTGACTGGTTCACGCTGGCAAAGGGCGATAACATTTTCGCATTTACCGCTGATAGCGGCGTTACCAATCTTCAGTTCAGGATCGAAAACAAAGTCATCTATGAGGGGGTATAACTATGGAGCTTTTGGTCTTAAATACCGATTTCGAGTCCGTAGCCGTCATAGATACTTATGAATCCATGATATGGACTGATCGATACAATGCATACGGAGATTTCGAAATTTTCTTTGCGATGGATACACAACTCTTGCAGTATTTGAAAGAGGACTACTATCTGTGGCTGAAGGATTCGGAACACTGTATGATTATCGAAGACATCAAGATCAACGCCGATACTGAAGAAGGTAATCATCTTATCATCACTGGCAGATCATTGGAGTCTATTCTTGAACGCCGCATCATCTGGGGGCAGCGAATCTTTAACGGAAATCTTCAAAATGGCATTCAGACAATGCTGAATGAATGCATCATTTCCCCATCTATTGCAGATCGAAAGATTTCCAATTTTGTGTTTGTGCCCTCTACTGACCCTAAAATCACAAGTCTGAAGATTGATAATCAATACACAGGCGACTGTCTGTACGATGTCATTAAAGGACTCTGCGAGGAAAACAATATAGGGTTCAAGATCGTACTGACAGATGAAAATGAGTTTGCATTCAGTCTGTATGCCGGCGTTGATCGCTCTTATGAACAGACAGAAAATCCGTATGTTGTTTTCTCTCCGAACTTTGAGAACATCATTAACAGCAACTATTATTCATCCAGAGCAAGTTTCCGAAATGTGACTCTGGTCGCAGGAGAGGGCGAAGGAGCATCAAGACGAACTGCTATCGTTGGTTCAGCTTCCGGGCTTGGCCGGCGTGAGCTTTTTACAGATGCTCGTGACATCTCGTCTGATACCGAAGATGGAACGCTCTCTGATGCAGAGTATATGGCACAGCTTCAGACAAAAGGTTTGAAGAACCTGGCTGACCATATCGTGACTACTGCGTTCGAAGGCGAGGTTGAAGTTACTCGACTGTTTAAGTATGGCGAGGATTTCTTTATCGGAGACATTGTTCAAATCGCCAATGAATATGGCAATGAGGGTTCAGCTTACATTTCAGAGCTGGTCATCTCAAACAGCGAGGAAGGATTGTCAATTTATCCGACCTTCAAAACTATTTCAAAGTAAGGAGGGAAAGCTGAATGAGTGTATCAAGCGGATTTTTCAATTCACTTAACGGTGACCGCAAGTACAATGCCGCACAGATGTCGGCTATCTTCGATGGGCTTATTGTTGACGGCGTATTTGCTTCTATCGGAACCGCTTTTGCTGTAAAAGCCGCAGGCGGGCTTACCGTCAATGTCGGTATCGGCAAGGCTTGGTTCGATCATACATGGACAGTGAATGACAGTATTCTGCCGATGACTGCCCCGGAAGCAGAAGTGCTTCTTGACCGTATCGATGCGGTGGTTCTCGAAGTAAACGGAACCGAGTCAGTGCGTGAGAACACGATCAAATTCGTCAAAGGTAATCCGTCCAGCGCACCGTCAAGACCGACTTTGACAAACGAGGGAAATGTCCACCAGTACCCTCTCTGTTATATTTACAGGAAATACGGTACAGCGGTCATCAACCAGGCTGACATTACACCTATGGTCGGCACAGAGTCTACACCATTTGTAACCGGTATTCTTCAGACAATCAGTCTGGACGAGCTGCTTGGCAAATGGCAGGATGAGCTTGACCGTTTCACCGATGCACGATCTCAGGAAGTCGATGACTGGATCGCCCAGGAGGAAAGCGATTTCACGACTTGGTTCAACGAAATGAAAGCGGACCTCCAACAGGAACAGACTGTTCTTGACCAGTGGATCGCATCTGAGCAAGCTGATTTTCTCGCCTGGTACAATCAGATGAAAGATCAGCTCAGCGGTGATGTCGCCGGCAATCTGCAACTTGAAATCGACAAGGAAGAAGTCAAGCGGATTTTGCTGGTTGGCTTTGAAGACGGAACCAAGGAGTTTTCGGACGACGGTACAGTCATCACTTCAACCGCAAGTGACGGCAGAACCTTGACAAAGACATTCTCTGATGGATTCCTGACCATGACAAATGTGCTGAAGAGTGCAGCGGGAGCAGAAGTGGCGAGAGCCGTTAAAACTTTTGACTCCGATGGCAAGCTTATCAGCACCGTTGTAACTTATTCTTAAAGCGAAAGGAGAACAATCAAAATGGCAGAAGAAGATCTGATTTTCGGTAAAAACCGACACTTCTTCGGCGGCATTGAGCCGTCCAATATGCTGGCGTTCAGAGCTGTATTTGTTCCTCAGTACGGAGGTGTAATGATTACAGCTACACTCCCCGACGACACAGTTGTGAATAACCAGACACTTTGCACTGTAGAGGGCGCGATTATCCGGAGGAAGACTACTGATTATCCGAAGGACGAATTCGATGGCGATCTGGTTGCCAACATCAAAGCATCTACAACTTTCCCGGATCGCGATGTCTCTTCTACCGGAACATATTACTATGCGGCATTCCCTTATACCACGCAGGGCGTCTATAATCGAAATAAGGCTAACCGCGCTGTGGTGAACGAACCGGAGCCGATGCAGGCATTTTCCGCTAAGTCGGTGTATGTTTCGGCATCCGACACCGTCAAGGTTGAGATCACGGCGAAGCTGCCGAGTGGCGTTGCCGGCGCAGTCATCCGTAGGAGCACGACTGGTTATCCTACCAGTGAGACTGAGGGTGAACTGTTCAAGAACATCACTGCCAACGGCACTTATACGGATACCAATGTGACAGTCGGTGTGGTGTATTACTATTCCGCATTCCCTTACACCAGTACCGGTGCCTATAATCGCAGCGAGGCGAACCGAACCAGTGTTACCCCGAAGAAGAGAGATTATCTGTTCGGTTATGACTTGGTCAAGGCAACTTCCAGCCCCACAGGACGAGTAACTTATCCTTCTGAAGTGGATAATGCGGCATTTACTCCGGCGGCTATGAATTTCAGCACCGGTAAGTTCAACTATGGCAGTTGGGCGTTTGACCCCGGCGAAAAGTTCATGCCTCGTCCTTGTATGCTGACTTATGCAGGCGTTGTAGATCACTATCTCAATCCGAATGACTATACCAAGAAGGTCGACGGTTCTACTTCTAAGGTTGCGGATACCTCCTTTGGCGGCAACGCCATGATGGAATGGCCGAAGATCTATACGAAGCGTTGGGAGTCGAACGGTGTCTATCATTTCCGTTGCTCTGACACCCCGCAGGATGACGATTGGGATTGCTGGTGCAACTATGACCGCAACAACAACCAGATCGACCATTTCTATACCCCTATCTATTTCGGCTCTCTGGTTTCCGGCAAGCTGCGTTCTATCAGCGGTGCTGCAAATAGCGTAAATACCACGGCTGCTAACGAAATTACCTATGCTAAGGCAAACGGTAATGACTGGTATACCGAGGTGCTGGCTGACCGACTGCTGCTTCAGGATCTGCTGGTTATGATGGCTCGTTCTACCGAGTGTCAGACCGCATTCGGCTACGGACGATGCAAGAGTTCTAACAGCTCTGCTATTGCCCCCGGTACGATGAACACCAAGGGTATGTTCTGGGGGTCTAATGACCAGACTTCCGGCGTGAAGGTTTTCGGCATGGAGAATGTCTGGGGCAACCTGTGGCGTCGTACCGCCGGCTGGATCAATGCCAACGGTACGCAGAAAGTCAAGCTGACTCGTGGCAAGCACGACGGTTCCACCGCAACCGATTACAACACGGATGGCAGCGGCTATAAGACTATCGCGAACGCTACCCCGGCTGGCACATCCGGCGGCTATATCAGCAGCATGAAGACGGAAGCATTCGGACGACTGCCTGTGACCGCAAGCGGTTCCAGCAGCACTTATGAGGCTGATGGTATGTGGTACAATAACAGCCAAGTCGATTACGCGTATGTCGGCGGTGACTGGTACGTTGGCCTGTTGGTCGGTCCGTTCTGCGCTTCTCTGAACAGTGCGGCGTCCTCTTCGGGCTCGAGCAATGGCGCGGCTCTCTCTTGTAAACCCCTTGCTGCTGCGTAAGCAGCGAGGAGAGGACGGGAGAACCTTAGGTTCGCCGGGTAAACGAAAACAATTAAATATTAGGGGTATACACTGCGCCCAGCGCGTATGTCGGCGGTAACTGGAACAATGACCTGATGGTCGGTCCTTTCTACGCTAATCTGAACAATACGGCGTCCAATTCGAACTCGAACAATGGCGCGGCTCTATCTTATCCATAAGAAGCTCTCCGTAATGCAGTGTATGCCGCCATCTCAAAATGGCAAGAGATATCCGCATCTCTTCCTCACCACTTGGTGAAAATTAACTCGGTGCAAGCATCTGTGAGTAGCTGAGAATAAGTCGAAAGCGGATGAGAGGATAAGAGAGAACATGAAATCCTATAACCACTTGTACGAAAAAACAATATCCGAAACGAACCGACAGTACGCCCTGTCACAAGCAAAGCACAGCAAGAGATTCCGAAAAATCATAAAACACCGGCACATGTCTGACGATGCCGCAGTTGAACAATCCTTAGACTGGATAGTCAACTACGAAAACGCCGAGCATGTGCCGGTTTACATTTATGATGGGATCACTCGCAAGGAGCGTACTATTATTGTCCCTACGATGGAAGAGCTGCTTGTTCAGCACTGCATCGTAAATGCTATGAAGCCGATGTTCTGCAAGGGAATGTACGAACACAGCTATGCCAGTCTTCCGGGCAGAGGTGCTCATAGAGGAAAGCAGGTTATTGAGAAGTGGATCAGGACTGACCCGAAGAATTGCAAGTATGTTCTCAAAATGGACATCCGGCATTTCTTTGATTCGATTCCACATGATCGTTTGAAAGCCAAATTGAAGAAGACCATTCATGATGAAAAGATGTTAGGTTTATTATTCCGCATCATTGATGTCACGGAGGTTGGTATTCCGCTTGGCTTTTATACTTCTCAATGGCTTTCCAACTGGTATTTGCAGGGGTTAGATCATTTCATCAAAGAACAGCTTTGTGCTGTGCATTATATGCGCTACATGGATGATATGGTCATTTTCGGAAGTAACAAGAGGGGTTTGCACCGCATGAGGCAAGCAATTTCCGATTATCTGGAAATCGAGCTTGGGTTGGAACTTAAAGCGAATTGGCAAGTCTTTCGCTTTTCCTATGGTAATAACCAGGGGCGTGACCTGGACTTCATGGGCTTTCGTTTCTATCGTAATCGAACGATTCTTCGGAAATCCATCATGTACAAGGCCACGAGAAAAGCTCGCAAAATCTCCAAAAAGGAGAAAGCAACCATACTCGATGCTCGACAAATGTTGTCATATCTTGGATGGATCGACTGTACTGATACCTATTTAATGTATCAGAAGTGGATAAAACCATGTGTTAGCTTCCAGCAATTGAAGCGAAAAGTTTCACAATATGACAAATACGATGAAAAGCGGGTATATCAAAAACTCGTCAGTCTTTACACTGCGAAAGGAGGAAAGTCGCATGGAGTTAAATTACAAATATGCCGAGAGCACAGTCCAACCGACTGCACTTGAGGTTACGGTTGGAACCGTATATCTCCGCAAGGACATTACGAGTATTACACGAACTTCAGAACAGGGCGATAAAACCACTTACTGGACTTATCAGGAAGCGGCGTTGACCCCTCAGGAGTTCAATGAATACACCAATCTGCTTATGGCTGAAAACGCCATTAAAGGTACAAATGATTCGGACAACATTGTTCAGATCATGGCAGGTCAGGAAACTGGCGATTCCCAGCAGCTTGCTATCATGGAAGCAATTGCTGATCTGTATGATGCCGTCGCAGCAATGATTCCTGAATGAGGAGGTAGCAAAAATGGTCAATCTTTACGCCACGCTTATCATCAATAAGCGAAGAACCTTCGACCAGGTGCCTGAAAAATTTAAGGCAGATGTCGAGGCAAAATTGTTAGAATATGGCTACGATACCAACGGCGATCTTATCGCTGAGGAGGAGTAACCATGTTTTATATTTTATCCAAAATTTTGATAGGAGGTAACAACATGGTAGCACTGTATGTCGCACTCATCATCGCAGGTCGTCGGACCTTTAATCAGGTTCCGGCGAAGTTCAAGGCTGCTGTCAAGGCTGATCTGGAAGCTCTCGGTCTTGACGAAAATGGTAATCCTGTGGATTAACCGAAATTGGCAGGGAGTCTACTTTGCGGTGGGCTCCCTCGCCTAATTAAAAGAGGTTTGGGGTGATATTTCCTACAAGCTTCTTAATTCATTTATGACTTCAAGGAGGATGATACATGGAAATGGAACCCTGGCTGCAAACGCTATTAACCATTTTGGGGACGATACTTGCTTCTTCTGGATTTTGGGCATATATCCAAGAGCGAAGCAAACGAAAAGCTGCTGAGAATAAGCACAACAACCTTGAAACGCAAATGCTCATTGGTTTGGCTCATGATCGCATTATCTATCTCGGTATGACCTACATCGAGAGGGGCTACATTACACAGGACGAGTATGAGAATCTGTACGAATACTTGTACAAGCCTTATGAAAAATTAGGTGGTAATGGTTCAGCTAAGCGAATCATGACAGAAGTCGACCAACTTGCGATTCATAAATCAACTTACAATGCTTGAATGGGAGGTGAGATTATGAGTTACAACATTACTGGTACAACTATCACTTTGACCCGAGGTGATACATTTGAGGCTCTGGTCTCTGCCACCAAAAGGGACGGGACACAGTATATTCCGGTTGAAGGCGACTCTATTCGCTTTGCAATGAAAGAGAATTATGATGACCCCCGTCCTCTTCTCGTCAAGGACATCCCGATTGACACGATGATGCTGACACTTGAACCTCAAGATACGGCGGATCTGAACTTCGGTAAGTATGTCTATGACATTCAGCTCACGAAAGCAAACGGCAAAGTTGATACCTTTATCTCGAAAGCAACTCTGAAGCTTTCGGAAGAGGTTGACTAAGCATGGGTGGAGTATGCGGAATCGGGTCTATTAAAGGTCGTCTTTCGCCCATTGGAAGCTTACAAGGAGCTTTATCTATATCTGTCGGCGGGAGTATTGACTCTGATATTTATGAGGGCGAGTATAACATCACCCCCAGCGATACAGTTCAAGTGCTGCCAACGGCTAACAAACTGCTGAAACACGATATTGTAATTGAGGCAAATTCCGGAGGTCTTCCTGAAGGGAGTGAGATGGCTACGGACGACGATATTGATGATTTGATCGATGATGTTTTCGGACCCGGGGTCAATCCTGATCCGGATGAGCCTACTTACAGTCCTGATGACATCGCAACAGAAAAAGAGCTGAACGATGCTATCACCGATGTTTTCGGCTAAACATTTTGTGGTCACAGCAGCGCCAAAACGCTGTGGCAAAAATAATTTTATTCCAATAGGAGGAATGTATTATGGCAGACACTATTAAGATCACTACCCTGGCACAGTTGAAGGTTGCTCTTCAGGCAGCTAAGACTTACATCGATGGTCAGATCGATGGTCTGGGTACCCTGGCAGGCAAGAGTGAGGTCGCCTATGACGATCTGGCTGCGGCTCTGAAGACTCTGATCGACGGCAAGGCTGCTCAGACTACCGTTGATACCCTGATTGGCGAGGATACTGGCAAGTCTGTGCGCACTATCTCTTCGGAGGAAGTCGCAAAGATCGTGGCTGGTGCCGACAAGTCTTACGACACCCTGAAGGAGATCGCGGACTGGATTTTGAGTGACACCACGGGTGCCGCAAAGATGGCTAATGACATCACTCGTCTGGATGGTATCCTTGCCGGTATCGGCGGTACTGACGAGGAAGCTACTGTTGTGGCTTATGTCACCAAGATGATCGAGGCTCTGGGCATTGATGACTATGTCAAGACCGCCACGATGACCACTGAGCTGGGCAAGAAGGTGGACAAGGTTGAGGGCAGCCGCCTGATGACCAATGCCGAAGGCACTAAGCTGGCTGGCATTGCCGCAGGCGCTCAGGTGAATACCATTGAAAAGATCAAGGTCAATGGTACTGAGGTGACTCCTGCGGAGGAGGACAAGTCTGTCTCTCTGACTATTCCGACCGGTAAGCTGGCCAGCAAGGAGGCCGTCGCTGAGGCTGACCTGGACGCTGCTCTGAAGGAAAAGGTCAATGCGGCTTCTGAGGGTAACCACAGCCACGCAAATAAGGCGTTCCTGGATACCCTGTCCGGTGCAACTGACGAGGAAGTCACTGCTATGTGCACTGAGGTCTTTGGCGCCTAAAGACTGCAAGTCTCATGGGAGGGTGTAACAGCCCTCCCTAAATCTTTCAAAGGAGCGTGAATCGAATGCCTGATTACAAGCTGGTATCTCTTGAACAAATGAAGATACTTGCCGGACAGACTAAGTCGTATGTAGACGGTAAAGTAGGTTCCGCCAGTGATATTCAGTCTGGTGACACCGTCAAGACTTTTTCAAAAGATTATAAGACCGTAACGACGGTTTACGCCAATGGGAACCAGCTTGTGAAGACTTTTTCGGACGATATGAAAACAATCACATCGGTTCTCACGGACTCTGAAGGAACGGTCATTGCAACGGAAACCAAGACGCTGTCGGACGATGGACTCACCATCTCTACGGATGTGGTTTACGGCTAATAAATAGCAATACAGGGCAATAGAATGTAGGTTAGTTCTGCATTATTCCTACACTTCGGCTAAAAAAGCCAGGAAATACGGGATATTTTGCTTACATAATAATAACAAGCTTAAAGTATGCAGCCAAAGTAAGGAACAAAGGCCGCTGACCTTTGTGGATGTGCCGGATAATCAGACTTACAGTAAGAATACGGCACCGCTTGAGGCAGATGAGATTGTGAAATATGCTGCTATGAACAAGGATAAAAAGATAGCTGTTATCACCCCTTTTGCCAATCAGAGGGAGCTGATCAATGAAAAACTGAAGGAAAATGGACTCTCCGATATTTCCTGCGGGACAGTCCACGCTTTTCAGGGAGATGAAAAGGATGTGGTTCTTTTTTCACTGGCACTGACAGACAGGACAGGCCGGGGAACGTATGAGTGGCTGAAAAATAACAAGGAACTGATCAATGTGGCAGTATCCAGGGCAAAAGAGCGGCTGATCGTGCTTTCAAGTGATCAGGAGCTGGAACGGCTGCATGCCGGCTCTGATGACGATGATCTGTATGAGCTGGTGCAGTATGTGAAGCACAATGGGGAAACAAAGGTCACGCCGAAAACCAATGCGTCAAGAGCGCTTGGGATCAAGCCGTACAGCACAGAAACAGAACAGGCCTTTCTGGAGAATCTGAACCATGCACTGGATAATGTGCTGAATACCAATCAGAAGTGTATCGTACAGAAAGAAGTCAGCATTGCTCATGTATTTCAGGATAACAGTTCTTATAATGACCTGTTTTATACAGGAAGATTTGACTTCGTGGTCTATGAAAGACAGGGAAGGACCAAAGTGGATATCCCGATCCTGGCGATCGAGCTGGACGGAAGAGAGCACCAGGAAAATGGTGTTGTCATGGAGCGTGACAGGAAAAAGAATGAGATCTGCCGGGAGCATGGTTTTGAACTGATCCGGATCGAGAACACGTATGCAAGAAGATATCAGTTTATGAAGGAAATACTGATAAAATATTTTGCAAGTGTGAAATAAGGGAAGAAGGGCATAACCCCTCAGGATACTTCATAGAATGTAAAAAAGTATTCTGAGGGGTT
>ERZ1026860.115-NODE-115-length-61613-cov-742.222148_pt1 | contig 61613 bp, 63 predicted proteins | sample MGYA00380160_ERZ1026860 | MGnify/ENA primary metagenome ERZ1026860 (study PRJEB33269, sample SAMEA4719796) | human gut metagenome | biome: human-associated habitat; feature: organic feature; material: feces | place: Cameroon | collected 2013-10 ... | reverse complement strand
CTATGGTGGTGCAGCATCCAATTCGGGCGATTGGGGTGCAGCATTCAATTCGGGCGATTGGGGTGCAGCGGAAACATCGGGGAAACACTCTATTGCAATGAGTGTGGGTTATGACAGTAAAGCACGCGGGGCATTGGGAACTTGGATTGTGCTTGCTGAGCGCGATGAATGGGATGGCGCGGGCTATCCCATAAAGGATGTAAGGGCGTTCAAGATAGACGGAGAACAGGTTAAGGCAGATACTTGGTATAAGCTGAAAAACGGAGTTTTAATGGAAACGGAAAATGAAGAAGATTAAGTTTGATGTTATGCTCGGTGACAGGTGGCAGTGCACGCTCACATACGAGTACTGCCCGCTGTTCCCGCTTGACGAAGAAGACCTTCGGAAGTTCATTGAAGAACAGAGGCCGACATTAAGAAACAAACCATTTAAAATAGCATTTTGATATGGGAAAAGAATACGTTGATATGGGATTGCCTTCAGGAACTTTATGGGCATCCGAAAACGAAGAAGGGTATTTCACCTTTGATGAGGCTGTTGAAAAATTCGGGAACAGCCTCCCTGCAAGGTGGCAATTCTGTGAGTTAATAGAAAACTGTGATTGTGTGTTTGATATAGAAAAAAGGGCTCTAATATGTAAGTCTAAATTTAATGGGAATACTATTGAGTTTCCCGCGTTGGGTTGTCGATACGATACGGGGGTTCCTGATAGTTTCGGCGATGCCGGCCTCTATTGGTCCTGCACTCCGTGCTCCGATAGTAGGACCTTTGTATGGTATTTCGGCTTCTACAACTTCGACAAATTCGGTCCGATACGCTTATGCGCACGTCAGTTCGGTCAGTCTGTCCGTTTATGCAAACTTGAGACGATGGCATAAAATAAAAGGTCCAAAAAAGAATTGAAAAAGAAATGAAAAAAGCGGCTGGGGACAAAAAGATATGACACAAGTGACATAACTAAATGTCACCAGCCGCATAAATCAAATAGTTATGACAATAGAAGAACAAGCAAAAGTATATTCCGGTTTAGGCCAGACTTTGGAGTCAAATAATTTACTTGACAATTCGACAAGGTATATGGCTAATTGTGGCTTTAGAGACGGAGCAAAATGGATGCTTGAAAAGGCAACAGCTTGGATTGTGAAACAAGGTTCAAAGGCAAATGATGGCGTTGTAATGATTTGTGTGGAAGATTTTTGTAAAAGCAATGGAGGAATAATTATGGATAAAACATTTGAAAACACAATTGAGAAACGAGCGAAGAATTATGCTAATGAACAATGCCGTTGCTATAAGTGCGATGGCATAGACAACTTCACGCATGATAACTGCAAACTATCATTGGATGAGGGGTGTCAAGAGCACAGATGGAAAGAAATGGGGTATAAACAAGGTGCAAAAGACCAAAGGGAAATCGATGTGAAAAAGATGTGCGATTATATGTGCAAGATTTGCAAAAATAATTCAGACGATGGTCCATTTGAATGCACCTCAGAAGAAAAGGAAATGTGTTGCATCCTCAACATCAAAGCAATTAGGTCATTTATGGAGGAATAATTATGACAAAGGAAACACGGCAACAAGTCTATAACAAGTATAATGGGCATTGTGCCTATTGCGGTTGTGAGATAGACTATGAATATATGCAGGTTGACCACATCGTTCCTAAATGCCGAAACAACGAGGTGCGAATGGAGAAACATTTAGGCGGCATTGGGAAGGATGTTATAGACAATTACAACCCATCTTGCCGTGCTTGCAATTTCTACAAAGGGATGTCCACTATTGAGGGCTTTCGTAAAAAGCTCCTTAAAGAACTTGATTACAAACACACATTCGCTACGAAAATGGCAATAAAATACGGCATTTTGGAAGAACACGAATGGAACGGAAAGTTTTATTTTGAAAAACAATAACTATGGCAAGAATTATTTACAAGAAAGGATGTGAGGGCCAGAACTGGCTTGAAAGCATCGAGGGAATCGAGATCGGACTTCTCAATGGACAGCGGGCATTGATTTACCCGAAGTATGCGGAGAGGGAGATGCTGAAAGTGGAGCAGATATGGAATTGGGATGCTCGGGTAGAGACTGAGATTAAGGTTCTAAAGGTTGAAAATACTATGTGTGATACAGATGAATTGTTGGAGATTGGCAGTCCCGCAGCAGAATGGGTTAAACAATTCCACTCTGAAAAATACGGCATCTTCGCTCTTCCGTCACTGTTGGCAGCAATGGAGATTCAAGACCAGAAAGAAGATATCGATGCTCTTGCCAAAACTATTGAAGGTGCTGATTTATTACAAAATTACACTGATTTTATTTGGTCTTGTTCTCGCTACAGTGATAAAGACTGGTGGGTTATGGGTGGTCATTTTGGTATTGCAGGTGGTAACAGTTTTTATCACTCAAACCTGGCTGTTCCGACAATTCTTTATTAAATAGAAATATAGTCATGGCCTGGAAAGTAATACTACATAATGAGACTATCTTTGAAATCAAGGAAATTCCTGATGAAAAGGCGAAGGGATATACAAATGCAATATATCATTTCATAACGAGTTCTGAGTATGGAATATTTACCGTAGATAAAACAAGGGAATGTGCTGTTCAAAGAATGAAGAAACATTTAAAGAAGGAACTCGAGGACGCGAAAGACAAAATATCAACAATAGAATTTTTAATCAGTAGAATTGAAAAGCTATGAAAACAAAAGAAGAAATTTTAGAGTGGTTGGATAAACAACCATGGAAAGCTGAGTTTTATAAAGCTGTTTTCCTATACGGGACTGAACCAATGCATTACGACAGCTTCTTTATAGGTAAAGCATTTGATTGGACCAAAACAAAGCAAGGCAAAGATGTCTGGCGCAAGAGAGATGATGAATATCTAAAATGGTACGTCGCCGAGAAACCGCTATCTTGGGAGATGTATTGCAAACTACATCCAATAACTAAAGGCGATTGCTGTATTGAAGATGGCGAAGTCTGTGAGATGTGGAATCCATTATTGGCACCGCAAGAAAGAGACCCAAAGACTTGTGTTGATGTAATGTCTGAAAAATTATGTGATGCATTTATTGCATACATGAAGCTCATTCAGTTACGAAATGCGTGGGTGCAAGACCACGGTGGCTTAGATGAGATGTGCTATAAGATTGTGACTCTTGAGAATCGTACAAACCTATACCTCATAAAGACAGATTATAGTACGAATGGCCTATCCTTCGCAGATAGGGAAACAGCATATGAGTTTCTAAAGACATTTAAAGACCTTTTAAAAACAGCTGCCCCGTTACTATAATGACGAAGATAGAGATAATAAGATTGCTGTATACGAGGTCCCCGACAATTGAATGGTTCGGTTTGATTGAGGAGGAATGATATTCTCCCCATTTGCATCAATTACAAATTGTCGCTTTTTATCCTGCAAGGTGTCGCGAAATGCCGAGAAAACACCTTGCGGGTGATTACAAAAAGTCGTATTTTTGTATATCTTCCAAATAAAAACAGCCCGCGATTCTCACCGGAGGCTGCCCAATAAAGTTACCATCACAAAAGTAAGCATTAAAATCATAGTTGGCAATGAAGGAGAGAATTATTTTGGGCATAGACCCGGACACCGAGAAGTCCGGGGTGGCAAAACTCCATCTCGACGGGCAGGGCAACCACGTGCTGTCATTGTTCCGGATGACGTTTCCAGAACTGATGGACTTTCTGAGGACGTTTTCCGAGTTAGGACAAACGGGAAGCATCACAGTTGTCGTAGAAAGGGGCTGGTTCACGACGACAAACTATCATCTAAGATTCGACCGCGGGCAGAGGTTTGCCTCAAGACAGGGCGTCGACATAGGAAGGAATCACGAGACGGGACGCAAGATTGTCGAGATGGCACGGCACTATGGACTGGACGTGACGGAAATGAACCCACTACCGAAGAAATGGAGCGGGAAAGACGGCAAGATAACAAAGGAGGAACTTGAATCCTTCACCGGGCCGCTCCCCAGATGCTCCCAAGACGAGAGGGACGCAGCCCTGCTCGCATGGGTTCACGCCGGGCTCCCCGTATCGGTGAGAGTATCGCATAAAAGGGAGGTATAGCATGATGACCGGAGACCACATTAACACTATGGTTGCGGACATCTGCCGCATCCCGACAAGGACAGACGCTCTGATGATGATTTATAGGGACAAATGCGTATTTAATGCTGCGGCATGCTTGCTGCTCGGAGTGTGTTCCGGAACGAGAGTCCGTTTTGTCCGCAATCTTGAGGCGAGGTGTGAAAGTGAGAGCAGACGGATATATGCCGGTGTATCGCGTGACACGTCTGGCTATCACGTAACGATGCGCGGTGCTTCTGGCTCCGCATGCATAAACTCGCGTAGGCTCAGTAGATTTCTCTCCGAGAAGCTCGAAGGGTACGGAACTTATTCAGTATGTCGAGACTCCTACATAGAGGATAACGGAACAAAATTCCACGAGATATTTTTCAGAAAGTTCACAAGGACAAATTGATGGGCAAAGACAGTGCTGTCGTCGGAACGAATGTAAGTATATTTGTCGACAAACGATTACAAGCCAGATGGTCACACTGAATATCAAATACGATGATGTCCTCGCGAAGATTCGCGACGAAATTTCTCGTGTCGCTGACAAGGCCTATGACGACGAAGGGAACTCGCTGTATGACGGCATAGTTGTCACGTCCTCCGATGAGGCGACACTGACTGCAATGATTTCCGACTCCATCAATTCGTTTGTCAGGAGAGTCTCGGACATAGTGTCTGGAATGGAAAACTCTGCCGATGGGACAGGAATAAGCCTTGACGTCCCTGACTTCGATACGAATTTCGAAGGGGCAGTTTCAAGCGAGTTCGAGAGGCACATTGTGCTCAACGTGTGCGCAGCATGGCTCCAGGAGAGATACTCTGAGCGTTCCGAAGAATACGTGGCAAGGGGGCAGGTCGCGGCAGACAAGACTGTTGCCCTGCTCAAGACAAGGAAAAAACCAGGCATAACAAGACAATGACGGCAAACATCACACTGAAAAGGGAGGAGATTCTGTTTGACATAATGAACAGGTCCCATTCGGAATGTGCGAACATCACCGATGTCGAGGCGCGTTACCGCGCAGAAGCCGGAAGCGATCGGAAGGAGCTTATCGGGCGTCTCCTCGGAGAGGCCACTTCGGAACTGAAGTCAGCCATATCGCGCTGGCTCACGGACGAGTTCTCAAGAACCGGAAACGACATTCCGGAAGACGGAGACGTCACGCTCCAGATGGAGCTGTCACAGAGGCGTATCGACGGAAAGGTCCCGGCACTCAAGGAACGGGCGCACGCCTATCTTGTAGAGAGGACGTTGTTCCGCTTCTATGCGACGGCGGGACAGCCTGAACTCTCGACCGCCTACCAAAGGCGTTCCGAAGATAGCATTGCAGCCATAGAAAGAATAATGTTCAGCAAGAAGCAGCCGATGATATGATGACAGAGACGACATACAAGACAAGGAAGATAACGATACACAAACCCAAGGTGTACGCGGATATAGACGTGGCCACCTTCAAGTATATGGATGCCGGAGAGGGAGCGTCACCGAGAAGGGAAAACGCCATAGCCTCTGATTCGTTGGAATCCCTTGACCGGAGCATCGTCGTCTCTCTCGTGGACTATAGGGACGCAATGCTGCGACGCAGCTTGCAGACCTGCCTCGCTGATGAGGATGTAGAATCGGCCGATGACATCCAGGACAATGAAGAATACTATTTCTACATGTTCCGGCTTCCGGAAGGCTTCCGGGATTCACAGCTCAAACCTATGGCGATATTCATCCACCGTTACCTCGTGCTTGGGGCTCTCCACGACTGGTATCTAAGGATAGGAAGCGCACAAGCACAGGCATACAGTTCACAGCTTGAGGAAATGGAACGTGAAATCGTGTCGGCATTCAGGAGCCCGAGCGTGGCGAAGAGACCACTTCAGCCGTTCGGGCCAGCAGGAAGAACAAAGGGACCCCTTAATTTTTAATCAGGCGATATGGCAAGAGGAAGACAGGCCGGAGATGGCCGCGGAAGAATGGGAGGCCGGCAGAAGGGAACGCCTAACAAAGTCACGAGACCGATGAGGGAACTCCTCGCCTCGTTCTGTGAAGAATCATTTGAAGACTTCGTGAAGGCCTTCAGGGAAGTGAAGAACCCAGCGGACAAGTGTCGAATCTATCTTGACGCACAGGCCTATGTCACGCCCAAGCTCTCATCCGTTGACCTCAAGCCAACCGATGCGGGGAAAAGCCTTGCGGACGAGCTTGACGAGATTGCTTCCGAGGAGAAATAACAAAAATCTGATTTTTGCATACATACTTTGCAGAATGTCGCGCCCTGTCGTGAGACAAGACGCGACTTTTCTTCGCCCAAACAGATAATACTCAGAGTTCTACTTCTTGGGGATATTGAAGAACCCGTATGTCTCCCCTGTTCTGAACCAATATATATTCTCATCACTATTCTCCGGAAATCCAAGACGCGCTTCCGCCACAGATCTTGACGGATGACCCGCGACAACTGCGCCTATCTCGTCAGCGCACGATATCATCTCCGCAAGAGAACGTGCAGATTCGATGTCGTTGACAAGCACTATGCCGTTGCCTATGTCAAGCCGTCCTCCGAGAATTGTCGAGGGCGACACTTCCGGTTTTATTATACTTATCGTTTCCATATTTTCGGTTTTCGGCAAAGATATGCAAAATTTTCATCAATCAGGTCTGTTTCACTGAAGTAGTTTAAGGTAGTTGAGTGGGCAAAGTGAGTGCGGTATCTGTACTCGTCTTCATTTACTTTGTACGTATAAAAACACAAGGGAAATGATAGGTTCAATAATAGGAGGCGTCGCCTCACTCGGCTCTGCAATCTACGGAGCCGTCGCGTCATCGAAGGCGAACAACAAGGCACGTCAACTTCTCTCCGATCAGAAGCAGAAGAACGAGGACTGGTACAACACGAAGATGTCCGAGGACTACACGAAAAGGAGCGACGCGCAGGCAGTCATCAGCAAACAGCGGGAGCTTCTCAACGAGCAGTATAGAAATGCGAAGGCGACGAATATCGTTGCCGGAGGAACGGACGAATCCCTCGCCCTTCAGAAGGAGTCAGCAAACAAGGCGCTCGCGCAGACGATGAGCGACATCGCCTCACAGGCTTCTGATCACAAGGACAACATCGAGCAGCAGTACCGCTCGCAGGACGCGGCTCTCGCCCAGCAGCAGGCGCAGAACTATGCGGCTCAGGGAGCGGCGGCAGCCCAGGCAGCGGGACAGGCCGTCAATGCAGGCGTCAGTCTGATGGGAAACGACATATCCGAGATGTCGAAGGCAAAGGCCGTAAAGGCGGCCGCAAAAGTAAACGCTTAACGGAGAAATACGATGCCAGCACCAACATCAGACGAGCTTCTCAAGAAGCAGCAGGAGGCGAACGATGAGTATATAGCCGCCATAAACCAGAACAGCGAAAAACTTGCCTCCGCAAAACAGGCGGCAGCGGACACATACACGAGTTTAGCGACGCTGAACAACAAGCGGGTGGATGCGGCAGGAGACGCGCTCGCCGCGGATATCGGAAAAATCAACGGAGAACAGACTCAGTATTTTGCCGACCTTCTAAAACAGCGCGGGCTTGACGTCAAGAAAGCCGAGGCCGAGGACGCGGAATTGACCGAGGGAGAGAGAAAGGCGGCCGCCTGGACTGGAGCGACCGAACTTGCCGCCGCAATCGCGAACATGGTCGGTGTCGGAAGTTTCAACGCATCCAACCAGAAATACCATTCGTTCTCTCAGGACTGGATGAAGAAGGCTGACGAGAACAGGAAGGCAAGGAGAAAGAGGATGGACGACCTCCGCGAGCGTCAGAATGCCGCGGGGGCCCAGCTTTCTGCGATAAAGGCGAGCGGGGCAAAGGACCTCGCGCAGTTGCGTGCAAGACTTGTTGGAGAAAAGGCGGCGCGTGACAACAGCGTGCTCGGCGTTAAGTTCAAAGCAGAGAACGAGGTAGCAGCGGCCGAAGCGACTGGAAGACAGGCCGCAGCGGAAGCCACGGCAAAGGGCAAGCAGGCAGAAATCTCTCTCGGACTAAAGGAACAGACACGAAGCGATGCGAACAGGCAGCACGAGGACGCGCTTCTCGCTCAAGGATTCAAGCGAGGCAAGGACGGAAATCTTGAGGTCGATCCCGACATCGTTGCGGCGAGGGCAGCCGCAAGGGGCAGGACGACATCGTCAGGAGGGAGAGGAAGCAGCATTCAAGTAACCTTTGCCGCATCTGGAGAGAATCCGGAAGAGACGATGACAATCAATGCGCAGAGCCTCTACAACACCATTCTCGCCAACAAGGAAGACCTCGGCCTCACGAAAGAAGAGCAGAAGGAGGTTCTTAAACTCATAGGAAGCGGAGGAGCCGAGGACACCGCCAAAATTCTGACCGCCTACGCGACAAAGAACAAGAAATTACGCGACCTCGTCCGCAAGTCGGCAGTTTCGTCAACATACGACCCCGGAAATCCTCCAATCCCGTATCGTCCAGCCACAGAAGACGATGACGAAACAGGCAACCCGATACCATACGAATTCTAATATCCGACACGATATGACAGACAATCCTAAGAAATATTTGGTTCAGGTCGATAGTTACGACCCGAAGATAATAGACGCGGACGCGTTTGAAAAGAAAAGGGATGATTTCTTCCAGAAGTTTCCACAGGCCAACGTGACAGAAATCTCGTCATTCGAGGACGATGGTGAGGTTGGAGACTCGGACAGCCTTCTTATTCAGGTCGATAGTTACGACCCGAAGATAATAGACGCGGACACTTACAGAAGAAAGTCCGCAGATTTCAGAAAGGCATATCCGGACGCCAGGATTTCCCGCGTCAAGCCAGTCGACTATTGGGGTGACAGGCTCCGCGAGACGGACTCCGCGATAGCGCCGCTTGAGAAAAGGCTCGGAGAGATTGACGATGAACTGTCGTCTCCGGACATCCGCGTCGGCGGTTTCAGGCGCGCTGATGCCGTGAGGCTTGCGAACGAGAAAAATAACATCGGCAAACAACTGGAGGGGCTGTATGCCGACCGCGACAACAACTATCTGTATAGGAAGCAGCGCGAAGCACAGGCGAAGATGTTCGAAGACGAGGACACGAAGCTCAGCGAGATGCAGAAGCAGCTTTCCGATGAGAATCCGGACGCGGAGAAGGCACGACGTGCAAGCCTCGTCGGCGGTGGGGCCGGTCCACTTGCGGCATCAGCACAAGTATTCTACGGGAAAGACAGCGACCCAGAGTTCAACAGGGACGCGGAAAGCCTCGCGCTCGCAAGAATTTACCTCGATGAGGCGAAAAAGACCGCGTTTGCGCCGAGCAAGGGTGACAAAAGCAACGGATTCGCGAACTTCTTCCGTGGACTCCAGGGTGCGGCTCCCGAGTCAATATCAGTTGTGAATCTGATAAAGACGGGACTTGACATGCACCTCGTGGATGCAATAAAGAAGATACAAGAGACGGCCGGAGAAGATGCCAACATATTCGACCTTGTGAAATCGCCGGACAAACTCACTTATCTTTCATCAGCGGAGAAGGAACTCGTCAAGGCGTTCTGTATCAAAAGCGCAGTTGACGCCGAACGTGCCGGAGACCTATCTATCGGCTATCAGGCTGGAGGCTCTGCGATGCGCTCGCTCGGATTCATGGCGGACTTCCTTATGTTCGGAGGTGAGGGCTCGCTTGCTAACGCGGCGGGAAAGAAGGCCACGGAAGGACTTCTTAAGGCAACGGCAAAGGCATCGAACAGACTCGCGCTCAAAGGTATGGCAAGAAAGGCCGCACTCGCTCCGGCAAAGTTCGGGATAGGAACTCTCGAAGCGGCGGTAAAGACGGCAGTAATGACGCCAATGATGCCGTCATCGTGGACGAACCTCACGGACAACCTTCTCTCAGTCAACGACGCGGGGCAGGTTGACCTCTCAGGGAAGGCTATTCTGAACGCAATCGGAGACACTTTCATTGAGAACCTTTCGGAAAATGCAGGTGAACAGGTGGAGGCAATCATCGACGCTCCATTCAAGCTCGCAGGAAAGGCCATGTCAAAGGTGATTCCGGAAACAAAATTCACGGACTGGGCAAAGATATTCAGGAACTCCGGCGCGTCACGCCTGATGAGGGATGCCGCTTGGCACGGCTACTTCGGTGAAATCGGAGAGGAATGGTACGGAAATGCCCTCCGTGTCATGACAGGAGTGGATAAGGACGCATTAAAGAATTTCGCGACGGTTGACCAGCAGCTCATAACCCTCATATCGTTCGCCCCGATGTCCGTATTCGGGATGGGAACGTCAGCGGGACAATACCTCAGCGCGAGAAAAGGGATGAACAAGTCCGCTGAACGTCTGTCCGCACTTCTCTCGCAGAACGGCTATGACGAGGCGCAGATAAAAGACATCCTCGACGTCACGAAGGCGGAAAACCCGACGCAACTCGCGGCAAAGCTCTCGCCCGTCATCACTCAAGTGGCCGAAGATAATGCCACGGAGGATTCCGGAGCGCAGATCTATCGTGCCGTTTGCGACTATGCCCAAGCCGTGGCACGATACAGGGTGTTCGATGGAATACACGATGCCGATGTCTCCGACCAAAGGAACGCAATGGCAAACGAGTTGTCCGACAGGGCTGGTCTGACATCCATAGCACAGACGCATGACGCCGGAAACGGAGTGACCTACGAGACCGTGAGGACACTCACTGACCCGGATGTCGGCCCGTCTTATGTTGTGGGTGAGCAGGATGGAAAACTCGCCATCGTCCAAGCCGACAACGGAAGAAAATATTTCATTCCAAAAGAACAGATTGGGGAGAATGTAATAGATTCCGGAGAGATGCCGCTCAACGACTTCCTTGACAGGGAAATCGCGAGGAAGAGAAGCGCGTCCGAGGCGGAGCGGATTGAGACCGACAGAAAGCAGCAGGCGCAAGAGATATTCGGTGCGCTCAACATAGGCGATAGTATCAATGTCGGGACGGAGGAAGATCCGGCGATGGGTATGGTAATAGCGAAGCAGCCGGACGGCAGGACTGTCATACAGCTTCCGGATGGTTCCGTGAACGAATACACGCCTTCGGAAATCGGGAATCTCATAGGGAAACCCATATCATCTAAGACCGACGAGCAAATTGAGACCGAGGCGGCTGATGCGGAGCAGGAAGTGGATGATGCTGTCAGATGGTTCCGAGACGCGAGATATTCGGGCGACGCTCAAGGACTTCCGTTTGTGATGGCAGACGGGAGCACGGTTGTAATAAATGATGTGCGTCGCGGAGAGTCTACAGGCAGCGTCACGGCGACCATAACCACATCCGACGGGCAGGAAACCACGACGGAACTCCCTGCAAAGTCTGTAAACGAGGCGATCCTCGGAAATTCCGCTGTGACGGACGAGGCAGAAACTAAAGACGACAGCACACCACGCGACTTCCGAGGCAATCCCCTTCCACTCAAAGAAGACGGAAACATAGATCAGACAGCACTTTGGAACAATGACCCGGAGGCTTGGGCGATGTGGAACGATTCGGTAAGGAATGACGGAGGAGAAAACTCCCTCGCATACATCGAGACCGCTGCCGGAAAACTGAAGAAGGACATCAAGAATATTGATAAGGAATACGCGAAAACGACTGACTTTGACAAGCGTGACTCTCTTGAAGGGACGAGGAAGAATCTTCAAGAGAGGCTTGCGGCACTCGATGCCGTCCGTGCAAGATATGCAGAAAGGCAGAACGCAGAAGCGGCTGCAAAGATGCAGGCGGGGATAGAACGCGCAAGGGAGGCGAGAAAGGCGAAGGCAGACGAGCTTGCAAAATACAATACGGAATCTCTTGAGGGGATAAACAAGAAGTGGGAGGACGCGCCGAAGGACATCGGAACTGACGACGTCATCGTGCTGCCCAACGGCGAGGAAGTCGGAGGCAACTATGTGCTTACTGAGGCCTTCGCCCCTACCCCATCACACGACACAGAGAAGGGATATGCAAAGACTGAGGGATTCCCGGTTGACGAGAATGGGCAGACTGTCAACGATAGGGACTATGAGCACGACAAGGAAGCGCAGAGGCAGGTGGAGCAGAAGGCAGCATCATACGACCAGAGGGCATTGCAGACACCGGTGGTTGTCAGCAACGACGGTGTGGTTCTCTCCGGCAACGACAGAACAATGGCCTCGCAGCTCGCGGCAAGACAAGGCACGGACACGAAATATAACGAGTATCTCGCGAAGCATCCGCAGAAATACGGATTCACAGCAGAACAGGTAGCAAAATACAGCAATCCCCGCGTGGTGTTCGTGCCTACGGAATCTATGCCATACACGGCGTCCACCTTCGCGAAGTTCAATGCGGAGGAGAAGAAGACGCAGTCAAAGACTGAAAGCGCGGTCAAAGCAGGAAAGACGATAACTCCGGAGACCGTCGCTACCATCGCGCAGATAATCGATGCGCACGAATCCATTGCCGAGACATACGCCGATGAAAAGGCCGTGGCGACTATCATCCGTACCCTCGTCGATGCCGGAACGGTGCAGGAGAACGAGATCAGCCGTCTCATGGACGGAAATCTTCTTTCCGGAACCGGCGAGGACCTCGTGGAGAGTGTGCTTCTCGGTGCGGTAATGAGGGAAGACGCGCTCCGCTGCGCCATGGGAGACAAGGCGATAAGGCGTAGCATAATGTCCGCCCTCACCCAGCTTCTCAAGAACAACACATACGGAGAGTATTCGCTTTCCGGGGAGTTCTCCGACGCGGTTGTGCTCTTGTATCAGGCCAAGCACAGCGGCCTTGTCAAAGGCGGTGAAAGTATCGCAAACTATATGAACCAGCCGGTTCTTGAAGGATTCGGGGAAAATCCGCTCGCGGCGGCCACCGTGCAGATGATTGCAAACACAATCAATGGAACGAAGGTCAACGGATTGAAAAATGTTCTATCTTTGTACAACGCAAAGGCGGAAATGGCGGCTTCGGGACAGGCGGATTTGTTCCTCGGAGACGTCGAGACAAAAGAGCAGATAATCAGAGAAATACTCAACGAATATGGATACGACACAGAAACCTTCACAGGAGAACAACAGCAGTCAACAGCCGCAGCAGCAGAACAACCAGAGCAGCAACCAGAGCAATCAGAGCAAGGAAGTTCAGAAGAACAAGCTCCTGATGCTGTTTCAGGCGATGCAGGAAGCAGCAACGAAATAACCCCCGAACAATCGCCACTTCCGGGCCAGCCCAATTCTGACCAATATCCGACTGAACGGGAGTCATCTGACAGCAAGTCTACGCAATCTTCTGAAACAAAGCAAGAAAATGCAGAAATTTCTGAAGGCAGGTCTATTCAGGGACTTGAAGGCTACTCTCGCGAACAAATCAAGGGTATCGTATCAGACCATATCAGAGAGACGCTGTCAGATGCCGGAATCAATGCAGAAATTGTCGGTGTGGAGATTCACGGCTCCCGAAATCGTGGTAATGCAAGGGAGGATTCCGACCTCGATATTGTCGTAGAATATCGCGGAGACATCCGTGAGGATGACATGTTCAATACCCTCAATGATGCGGAGAACCAACTCATTATCGATGGTATCAAGGTTGATATAAATCCCATCCGAGCGGAAGAAACCGGCACGCTTCAGGACTACATGAAGCGTTCTAAAGAGTATGATCAGAACAAAGCGGAGGAAGAACCGCAACCGGAAGCGAAAAATGAGGGGCAGTTCGGTCTTGTGTCCGATGAAAGGATGGCGGAACTGAAAAAACGCCTTCTCGAAAAAATCAAAGGACAACTGAACTCCGGCTTCGACCCGGAGCTGCTTTCCATTGGAATGGAAATGGCCGCAGGCTACATTGACCGAGGAATCAAGACCTTCGTCGATTTTTCCAAGGCAATGATTGCCGACTTCGGAGACTTGATCAGACCATACCTCAAAGCCTTCTACAACGGCGCACGCGACATGCCTGGTATGCAGGACCTCGCCAAAGAAATGGACGGATATGACTTGGTTTTGTCAACCGACATCAACACAATCGGTAAAGAGGAGACGAAGGCAGAGCCAAAGGTGGAGGAAGCCAAGGCAGAGAAGGAGGAAGGAGCACAGACCGGAAAGACCACACTCGGGAAGGTAATTGCAGACAAAGACACCAGAGACAATTCTGATATCTGGCTTGTCCAGCCGTCAGAGAGAGTTTCTACGAGTGAGTTCAAGTCTCTCAAGACAAAAGCGAAAGAAAACAACGGCTACTGGTCATCGTTCAAGAAAGCCTTCCTTTTCAAGAACGAGCAGGATGCAAACAAATTCAACAATATAGACAATGGAGGAAAAGAACAATCCGACGAGCCTGGAAGAAATTCCGGAAGCGTACAAATCAATGACGAGAGAAGAGCTAATACAGCAGCTGCTGTACTCGAAGCAGGCTCTGTTGCGAGCGAAGCAGAAGCTATTGCGGAGGATGAAGGAAGAGCAGCAGTTACAAGCACACGAGCATCGGCAGCAGTCAGCAAAGTAGACCGAGCTCTTGATAAGGTCAACAGCGAGCTCGCGTTGCTCGGTTACTACGTCGCGGATGAAGTCCAGAAGGACTTTAACGAGATGTATGGGTATACTCGCAATGCCGAGAAGAAGGCCGTCAAGGATGCCAATAGGCTCGCAAAGAAGCTGAGTTTTGACCTCGGCGTGGAAGTCAAGGCAGCGGCCAAAGCAAACATCGCCCCTATCGGAGGCGACATCATATTCCGGCTCCAACTGACGGACGGCTCCGACCTTTATGTAAACATCAGCGTCGAGCCAAATTCCTATGGGCATTTCCAGGAGGACGGCGGCGCGGATGACCTCGGCGTCGGCAGCATAATGTATCGCGCAGAAACTGGCAACAACTTCGGAACGAACATATTTCTGCCGCCATACATTTCATATAAGGACATGCTGGCAGACATCCGCTCAAATATGTCCGACAGACTTCCTGAACAGCCTACGACAGAAGATATTCTAAAAAACGCGGAGATTATATCTCAAAACAGCAAAAAGGCAAAAAAAACATCTCAAAAAGAACGTGATTCACAAGAAAAACCCGCATATTTGCAGGACGGCAACGACCTTATGGGGAATCTGTTCGGAGACTTGTTCGACAACGAGGATGTTCAGGGCAAGGCAACGGAGACCGAGCCACAGGCGGAGCCAACTAAAGTTGCATCTATAACACCTGAAGAAAATGGATTACAGGGAATTTATGGCGTTCGCTCCTCCGGGCTGCGGTCCGACGATAGTGGACACGAGGGCAGACTTACAGAAGAGTCTGGAGAAATTGGCGAAAGAACTGGGCAAGACAGTGGACGAACTGACGGACAGGGAATGGGATCTGGCTTCGGAGAGAATCAGGATTCCGGCTCACGACTGGGACATTCCGTAGAAGACTCCACGGAACAGAATTCCGTGGAAACCGTGAGCGGCTCAGATGATGGAAGTACCGCTCCGGCATCCGCAAGCGAAACGCCGACTCCAAAGGCGAAGAAAAAGAACACGCGCAACAACAGCGTGGCACGCGGGGTTGAATACGCGCCTAAAACTCCTTCTGAAAGGTTCAAGGCCAACATCGAGGCCATAAAACTGATGAAAGAACTCACTACGGAGGAACGTCCTGCCACAAGGGGCGAAATGGAAGTGCTCCGTAAATACACCGGATGGGGTGGTCTTGGGACATTCTTCAACAACAGATATTCAAAAGAATATCGCGAGCTTTCCTCTATTCTTACACCGGAAGAGCTACAAAGTGCGGAATATAGCATTAACACAGCCTATTTCACGCCAAGCGGCATCATTGACACGCTATGGGATATCGCAAAACGTCTCGGATTCAAGGGCGGGAATATTCTTGAGGGCAGTGCTGGAATCGGCAACATGCTTGCCTCTATGCCAAAAAGCATAAGCGAGAACAGCGACATCTCCGCGGTGGAACTTGACACGATAACGGGAAATATGCTCAAACTCCTTTATCCTGACGCAGATGTTCAGATAAAGGGATTCCAAGACGCGGACATCGAGAACAACAGCGTAGATCTGGCAATAACCAACGTTCCGTTCGGCACAGACATTAGCGTATATGACGCGAAAGAGAAAGACATCACAAGGAAATTCGGAAACCGGATACACGATTTCTGCATTGCCAAGAACATACGCAAACTCCGAGAGGGCGGAATCGGCATCTTTATAACAACCAACGGCACCCTCGACAGAAGCCGCGCTCTCCGCAACTGGGTGGTGAACGAGGGGAACGCTGACTTTATAGGAGCATTCCGCCTTAACAACCAGACGTTTGGCGGCACTCCCGTAACATCTGACATCTTGATAGTCCGCAAGAGAGTCAACGGAAACAAATCACCGAATGCCATAGACGTGAATGAGACATCGCGGACACGGAGCGTGGAGATCAAGGGCGAACAGGAATGGAATCAGAAAGCCAGAGAATGGATAACTCCGACACGAGAGGTTCCTATGGAATACAACTCCTACTTCGTGCAGCATCCTGAATATATGGCCGGAGAGATGAAGTTCGGGCAGGAGGCAGGAGATACTTTCCGTCCGTCTTCCGTAGGTCTGTATCCTGACGAAAAGAAACCGCAGGATAAACTCCTTGCCAAATGGGCCAAGCAGCTCCAGAATTCCGCAAAGGAAGAAACCGCGTCAGTCGAAGGGAAGGCCGAGAGTGAAAGTGAGAGCACTGTGGGTGTCAAAGAAGGTCAGATAGTAGTAAACAGCAAGGGAGAAATATGTCTCTCCCGCAGGGGCAAGGCCGTGCCTATCGAGACGAACAACAACAAGGTTAAAGGCCACACAAAAGAGCAAGTCGTCAAGGATTATGATGCTTTGAAGACCGCCATCAATAATGTCTTGTATTATCAGACGAAGCACAGCGATGACGATGGACTGAAGCCATTGCTTGACGAACTCAACCGCGCTTATGACGACTTCACCTCGAAGTATGGCAATCTGAACAAGAATACCGCCCTGTCTTTTCTCCGAAACGACGTTGACTTCCCTTCCGTGGCAGCCTTGGAAGATTACAAGGAAGACGTCAATCCAGACGGCAAGAAGGAGATCAAGGTCTCAAAGACAGACATCTTCAACAAGCGTGTCGTGGGATTCAATGAAGAACCGCATCCGGCCAATGTCAAGGACGGAGTAATCGTATCTATCAACCGCGAGGGGAAAATTAACATTCCATACATCGCAGGTGAGACGGGACTATCCGAAGAACAGGTCCGAAAGGAAGTTATCGCATCTGGCCTCGGCTTTGTTGACCCGGCTACAGGAAAAATCGAGGTTAGGTATGAGTATCTTTCGGGAAATGTCCGGGAGAAACTCGAATATGCGAAAGAACACAACAATAACGGAGAGTATGACGAGAATATCAAGGCTCTCGAAAAAGTCATCCCGGCGGACATTCCTGCTCATTTGATTAACTTCACGCTTGGTTCGGACTGGATTGACGGAAAGTTTTACACCGACTACGCTAAGGAGAGATTCGGCCTTAACGACAATTTTACGCCGTCCAATATCGGTGGAGTATGGGGTGTTCCTCAATATCTGTCTTTAGGACAAACCAACGAGCAAAACCGCGCAGCAGGCGTAATTAGTGAGAAGACCGGAATAATGGTTATGGGGCACGAACTGATGCTCGCAGCAATGAATAACACACCCGTCAGATTCGCAAAGACGAAGAAGAACTTCGATGGGACGACGGAGACCATTACCGACCCGGAAGCAACCAATGCGGCGCAGGCCAAGATTGAGGAAATGAGGCAGGATTTCTGCGATTGGGCGAAAGAGAAAATAATGAAGGACAACGAACTCGCCCCAAAGACATCGGAAACATATAACCGATTGTTCAACGCCATTGTTCCGAAAGAAATAGGAGACGAGTTCCTTCCGGAAAGATTCCCTGGTTCCACGACTCAACGAACTCTCTATCCGCACCAGAAGAAGGCTGTAATACGAGGAACAACCGAACCGGTATTGTTGGCCCACGAAGTCGGAACGGGGAAATCTTACACCCTTATATCAACCGCAATGGAATTGCGCAGGCTCGGACTCGCGAAGAAACCAATGATTGTTGTGCAGAACGCAACCGTAGGGCAGTTCGTCGGAGATGCGAAACTCCTTTATCCAAACAGCAAGATTCTCACAGTGAGCGATGCTGACAGGACAGCAGCCGGAAGAGCCGCATTCTACGCGAAAATCAAATACAACGACTGGGATATGATTGTCGTTCCGCAATCGGTGTTCGAGATGATTCCTGACAGCGAAGAACGACAGCGCGCCTTCATTCAGGAAAAGATTGACGAGAAGATGCATGTCATTGAGCTTGCAAAACAGTCAGGTATGGACAGCCGTTCAGTAAGTTCAATGGAAAAGGAACTTAAAAATCTTAGGGCGGAATATGAAGAAGGGGAAGTCTCAAAAGGTAATAAACGCGATGCAAAGAAGGAAGCCAAGACCAAGGAAAATGCGGCAGCGAGAGCGAAACAGCAGCTTGACAGGAAAACAGATGACGTGTCCAACTTTGACGAAATGGGAATTGACGCACTTCTTATCGACGAGGCGCACGCATACAAGCACCTCGGGTTCAGCACTCAGATGCAGCGCGGTGTCAAGGGAGTGGACCCTTCATACAGCAAGCGTTCAGCAGGAGTTTATCTGAAATTGCAGAGCATCTTCAGCAGAGTCGGACGCAGGAACGTGGTATTCGCCACGGGTACGCCTATCTCCAACACGGCCGCGGAGATTTGGACGTTCATGAAATATCTCCTATCTCCAGATGTGATGAAGGCTAACCACATCTACTATTTCGATGATTTTGTCAGGAACTTTGGACGAATCGCGCAGACAACCGAGTTCACAACCTCCGGCAAGTATAAGGAAACGACAAGATTTTCCGGCTATATCAATCTGCCGGAACTTGTGAGGACTTGGTCCTCTGTGGCGGATACCGTTCTTTCAAAGGATGCCAAAGACGCGAAAGGAAAGGACTTCAAGGATAAGCTCCCGGAAATCGAAGGCGGTAAGGCGGAAGACATCTTCCTGCCTCAGTCCCCTTCCCTGGTCGGCATAATGAATTTCGTCAAGGCGAAACTCGACGAGTTCGACAAGATGAGCGGCAAGGAGAAACGCGAGCACAGCAGCATCCCGCTCGTAATGTATGGGATTGCACAGCGTGCAGCGATTGACCCAAGACTCGTGGACAGGGACGCAGCAGACGAGCCGCTGTCCAAGACGAACAAGGCCGTCGAGGAAATTCTGAAAGACCTCAAGCAGACAGAATCATACAAGGGCACTTGTGCGGTGTTCTGCGACAATTATCGTCGTCTTGATGCTACGGACAGCAAAGACAAGGTCGAGGGATTCAATCTCTTCAAGGAGATGAAGCGCAAACTCGTGGAAAACGGCGTTCCAGAAGAGCAGATAGTGATAATGGAGTCCGGAATGTCGGTAAACAAGAAGCAGCAGATTTTTGACAAGGTTATTGATGGAGACGTCCGTGTGATTATGGGCACGACCCAGACTCTCGGAACCGGTGTAAACATACAGACAAGACTTCATGCGGTCATACACATGGACGCGCCAAACCGTCCTATGGACTACACTCAGAGAAACGGGCGAATACTCCGGCAGGGCAATCTGCACAAGGAGTGGGGCAAGACCGTGCGCATAATCCGCTTCGGGGTCGAAGACTCCCTCGACGTGACGGCATACCAGCGTTTAAAGACAAAATCCGAGTTCATTGACGCCATCATGAACGGGAAACCGCTCCTGACAAACGCGATGGAAGGACGAACAATAGAAGAACCGGATGAAGGACTCTTCGACAACGCCGTAGCGCAGCTCTCCGGAAGCCAATATGCGATAAAGGTTTCCGCCGCAGAGAGAGAAATACGTAAGCTCAATTCTCAAAAGCTTCAATATGAACAAGACCAGATATATATTGAGCGACAACTGCGCACCAACGAAGCCAAAATATTACGTTTCAGTGACTATGTCAAGGACCACGAGAAGGCACTCTCTCTTCTGAAAGACACTTTCAAGGGAGGGAAAGTATCTAAAGTCTCTGTTGAAGGCAAGGCTTATTCAAACGAAGAAAGCCTTAACGAAGCCCTCAAGGAAAAAATAACAAAACCGGTCCGTGAATATCTGGAAGAAAACAGAAAGAACTATCTGTTCAAGGACGGGATGCTGTCATTCAACTTGTCGTTTGACGGAATTGACGCAACAGTCAATGTGCTTATCAAGAAGATTGAGGATTATTCCGCAGGAAAAGGGTTCATGACACGAATGTCCACGGAAATGACATACAACTGTCCAGTTCTGAAAATCGAAGGAAGGAAAGTCGCGGGAAATGCCATAAAGGAAATGGTTTCCGACTTCCGGACAGAAGTAGCAACAGGCAAATATTCTCAACACGGTATTGAAGCATTACAAAACAGCATCGAGAGAATGGAGCACGACAACTCGCTCATGAGAGAGAGGCGAGGCAAGCCGTTCAAAGATGAAGAAAAGCTCAAGGATGCGCAATCTAAACTCCAGGAGTATCAGAAACTGATGAAGGAGGAAATGGATGCAAAGGAGGCCAAGTATGCGAATGTCGCTACAGCAGGTGTTCACTCCGACGAACTCAACGGCGAAGTGAATGCACTTTTGGACTCTGACGGCAATTCAGAAGAAGCGGAATTTGAAATAGAGAATGACGAAGACTACATCTCTCTGGAGTCTGCCCCGGAGAAGCAGCTCGCGTTCGACACCGTCTCGCAGATGCTCTCGGATGCGGGAATTGTGGTCGAGCAACTGTCCGATGACGCGATGAGAGAAATGGCAGCGGCGCGGGATTCTGGAAGCACAGGACGCATCGAGTTACTGAAAGACGGAGATGTGGTCTATGGCGCCGCTGTCGGAGGGAAGATATTCCTCAATGCCGATAGGCTGAACCCGAACACGCCTATACACGAATACACGCACCTTTGGGACAAGGCCTGCAAGGCAAGAAACCCGGAACTGTGGAAACGCGGCGTGGAGTTGATGAAGCAAACATCTCTATGGAAAGAAGTGGAGAACGACCCGAACTATGCAGGACTTGACGAGGACGGAATAGCCGGAGAGGTTCACGCTCGGTTGTCCGGAGAACACGGCGCAGAAACGCTCGAACGCCTCAGCAAGGAAGCGATTGACGAGAACGGCAACCTCGCGGAGTCCGCGATGAAGGCTTCCGTGATTGGCAGGCTCCGCAAGTGGCTGTCCGAGTTCTGGCACTGGGTAAAGGACACGATGACCCCGTGGAGCAGAGAGGAGGCGGAGAAAGTCTCAATCGAGGACTTCATCAATATGCCGCTCGCCGATCTCGCAAAGGGCACGAAACTCAACGACAATCAGTACAATTCCGAGGAGCGCGACATTATAGACAATGCGAAGAAGGACGGGACATTCATGAAAGCCCCGAACGGCAATCCTACAAATCTCAATGAACGTCAATGGGTGCAGGTTCGCACTGAAGCATTTAAGGAGTGGTTCGGCGACTGGGAAAACGACCCGGAAAATGCATCGAAGGCCGTTGACGAAAACGGCGAGCCAAAAGTGCTGTATCACGGAGGTCCATATCGTTTCTTCCGCTTCGATCCTGCGAGGCTCGGTCAGTCCACAGATGCGAACTCCGCAAGAGAAGGTTTCTTCTTCACAGATAGCCAAGACCTCGCAGACGTGTTTGCAGAGAATTCACTCAAAACGCTGCCTGAAGACGATCTCGACAGTCTGGTGGAAGCACGGATAAATGAGATGACCGGTGACGAACTTGAAGATGCCTACATCGCCTATCGCAACGAGGACGACTCGTATCAGGACTATATTGATGAGACCGAAAGTCCGAGTGACGAGGACTTTCTTAAGGGCTACAACTATGATTATGGCGAAGGATATAAAGACGGGATGTCACTTGATGACGCACGCCGAGCGTTCTTATGGAATGCCATCGCCACAAAACTTTACGGTGGATACTTCTCAGACATTGAAGATATTGCAGAGGAACTCTCTACAGTAGGCGTAAATCTCGGCAACACCGAGGCTGTGTTCCTGAACCTGCGCACCCCTGCGGTTGACGAAGTGGAAAGGGACTACTTCCACGATGGCGAAGATATTGCCCCAATGACTCCAACCTTAAAGGAAGCAAAGGAGAATGGAAGAGACGGAGCCATCTTCACCGGCATCACGGAGAATGGCCAGGAAGGACCTGCTTTCCAATACGTTGTTTTCAATCCGAATCAAATAAAATCGGCAGTAGAAAATTCCGGAAAATTCTCGGCAGACAATGATGATATCCGTTTCTCCATCGTGACGGATAAGGACGAGATTGATAGGCTAAATTCGAAGCCAACAATCAAAGTCTACCGCGCGATGCAGCTCGTTAACGGTAAACTCTATCCTCCAATGTCCGGCAAAGTAAACGGCAAATGGCGCGACGGCATCGCTGTTGAAGACCTCGGGAAAGTATGGGAAAAGGCGGACGAGAATCCAGAGCTTGCGGACGACAAGGGACGCTTCACCCTTAACAAGGGTAACGGAACTACTTTGAAGGCAAGATACAATCCGTACATCCATACTTCCACGACACCTCTGAACGATCAGTTCTCATCCGCACAATCACGCCCGGAACTCGTCACTGTAGAAGTGGAGATTCCAAAGAGCGAACTGACTTCCGGCTACAAGGCAGACAAGGCAAAAGACAGCGTCGGCAAGGTAGAGTGGAAGGCAGGTGTCGTTCAGGGCAAGCTATCCGGAACAAGAACCGTCATTCTCTCGCGCTGGGACAAGCCGGTGCGTATAGTGCCGGAAAGCGAGGTGGCAGACAAGATTGTCGAGATGTTTGACGGCAAGGACATCACGATGCCGTCCAACGTCGTGACACCTGCCCTGCGTGCTGAACTCGAAAGGAGAGGCGTGCCGTTTGTCGAGACTGACAATCAAGGAAAACCGACGGAGACTACCGTGCGATTTAGAGAAGATGGCAAGTCATTGTTCAAGGCGATGCAAGACAATGCAGAAGTATTGACACCACGACAACTGACCAAAGAGATTTGGGACAAAGAAGTCAATGGAAAAACTTTCAATACACCAGTTGGAGAGGTGCGCCTCGGCTCCAATCAATATGTAAAAAACATCAAGAAAGGACGAGAGAAAGAATTTGGGATGCTTATCCCTACAATAGAGCGTCCAGACATAATATTTGAGGAGAATGCGCCAGAGCCAGGAGCGGAAAGGCAAACAAAATATGCTTTCGTGAAAACATTTGTTGATACGAATGGCGAAAGACATCTCAATTATACCTCTATATCTGTAAAGAAAAATGACATGGAGGTTGTTGAGAGCAGCCACTTCCTCAGAGACAAGCAAGTGCTCAATAAAATAGAAAAAGAGCATATACTTTGGAATCGTTTCGCAAGCGATTCTGCACTTTCGGCACAAGGCGGCTCGATAGTTCAAAGCAATGCTCTTTCTTCGAGGGCAAAGGTAGGAAATGAATTCGAAAAAACAAATGAATCCTCTGAAAATCAGCAGGACATTGAACTCGACCGCGAGGGCGAACGCTCCTACGATTCCGTTCCGACATCTCTGAACCATAGCGAGAGCGGCAAGAGATACGCCGCAGAGGAGACTGCGAGCGCAATCGGGGTCAAGGTAGAGTACATCAGCCGCGATGAAATGCCGAAGGGACATGAGAACGCGAAAGGAATGTGGAAGGACGGGAAGATTTACATCGCACTCGAAAACCACCCGGACGCGAACGATGTCCGGAGAACAGTTCTTCACGAGGCTGTGGGACACGAAGGGTTGCGTCGGCTCGTTGGCGAGAGGAACATGAACGGCTTCTGTATGGATGTATATAAGGCACTCCCTGCAAGCGAGCGAAGAAAGATTGCGGATGCTGCCCTGCAAAGATACGGAGGCGACGTCTATGAGGCAACCGAAGAATACCTTGCAGAACTTGCCGAAGATATGGATACCAACAAATCCTATGACACGATATTGGACGAAATAAGGGTGAAGACAAGAAACCTTCTCTCGAAGATTGGTATCAATATCCCGTTGTCACGGAGAGACATTCGCTGGATTCTCTGGCAGTCCTATAATGCCAACAGACAGGGAGACCTCATAAACGAGGCTCAAAGACAAGTTCTTGCAGATAGGCTCGGCTTCTCGCTCCGTGCAGATAGCCTCCGGGCGAAGGCGCAGGAAGAAATTCGACTCCGCAGTGCGAATGGAGGGAATATTTCCGCAGCAAATATCTATAACAATGCCGTCGCGAGGGCATCAAAACGCCTGCATGAAAGCTGGGTGGAGATGACGAACTCTGTCAACACTCTTGTGGAGGCAATCGAGAAGCAGACAGGCAAGGCCGCGAAGAGCTTCGAGGACATAAGGCTCGCGCTCAATCAGCAGAGTTCAAAGGAACTCGCCGCAATAAAGGCCTGGGAGCGCGACTTCTACAACCCGATGATGAGCGCGATAAAGGAAATGATGGACGCGCACCGATTGAAGCGAGAAGAAATCGACAGATACGCCTTCCTCAAGCACGGACTGGAAAGAAACGATGTCTTCGCAAAGAGGGATGCAAAGGCCTACTATCAGTCGCGCTTCGAGAAGAACGTGAAGAAAATCAATGGTGACAAAAGGCTCTCCGAACTTGAGAAGAAACTCAAGATTGCCGATGCAGAGCAGGTTCGCGATTCATACTTCGCGGACATTGATGCCGGAACGGACAAGATGTATCTCAAGTTCAGGGAGAAGGACTACGGAGGACTCACCGCCCTGTTCAGCACATTCTCCCCTATCTCACCACAGGGCGAGAACGAGACGGACGAGGAATATAACGCCCGTGTACTTGCGTCACGCAAGCCGCAGTTCGCCACTCTGGCTGAGACCGAGGACGCGGCAAGAGCGGAGGTTGATGCGTTCGAGAAAAGAGTAGGGAAAGCCTCTATTACAAAACTCTGGGATGCGACTAACAAGGCCACAAAGTCGATACTGAAGCATCAGTACGAATCCAACATGATTAGCCGGGAACAGTATACGCACGTGAAGGATATGTTCAAGTATTATGTTCCGATGCGAGGATTTGCCGACAACACGGCCTCCGACATGTATTCATACTATGCTTCGGACAAGGGTTCTATCACTCCGCCGCTACTTCGGGCGAAGGGAAGAAAGACGCAGGCCGAATCTCCTTGGGGATATATCGGAGCCATGGCCTCCACGGCATACGCCGCGGACTTCAAGAACGAGACGAAGCTTGCGCTGTTCTACTTCATATCCAACAGGCCGGACAACGACCTCGTCAGAATATCAGATGTCTGGTACGAGAAGACAAGCGAGACAGATCCTGACACGGGAAAACCAGTATTCAAGCAGGTCTATCCGGAATTCAAGGACGGTCTCAACGCTGCTGCCACGCGACAGGAATACGACAGATGGGAAGCCGACATGGAGGAGAAGAGGAAAAAGGGCGAAGCGTACAAGGGCACGAACGGCATCGACCTCCAGAATAGTGTCATCCACATCGATGAGGCACAGAAGAACTCTCACATCATACGATTCAAGGTGCGCGGGCAGGAGAAGATGCTGCTAATCAACGGTAATCCGAGAGCCGCGCAGGCAATCAACAATGAACTGAACATCGACGCGGCGCAGGACGGCATCACGAAGGGTGCACAGAAGATACTCCGATGGATGGCAGGGTTTAACACCTCCTACAACCCTGAGTTCTGGATGTCTAACGCGCAGAGGGACTTGCTGTTCTCGATAATGGCGACAAGCATCAAGGAAAGCCCGGAATACACGAGGCAGTTTATTGCGAACCTCGGCAGAGCGGTCAAGGTCATAGGAATGTTCCGCAAGGACAAACAGGGAAAACTCGGCAGTTCATACATAGAGAAGATGTATAAGGAATTTGTCGATGGCGGTGCTGTCACCGGATTCACGGTCATCAAGGACAACGAGGAATGGGAGCAGGTGGGACGGCAGTTCACAGCCGACCGCAACAAGGCGGGACAGGCAGCGATGCAAGCCCTTGAGGCGATTCAGGACTTTGGCGAGGGAATAGAGCAGATGACGAGGTTTGCAGCGTTCCTCACGGCACGCGAGAACGGCAAGAGCATCACCGAAGCGGTGGCCGATGCAAAGGAACTCACGGTGAACTTCAACCGCAAGGGTAGCGGCAAGGGCATCTCGTGGAAGGAATCCGAAAAGCTCAAGAACCGGAACGGCGAAAAACTCAACACTGCGGAGCGTGTTTTCTATGTCGGAGCATCGATGCTTTCAGGCTACGGAAGGCGGTTCATCATGTTCTTCAATGCTTCAGTGCAGGGTCTCAACACGATGTATCAGCTGTGGACCAAGGACAAGAGACGCACATCCGCATGGATGGCCGGATATTTCGCACTCGGAGCGATAAACGCGATGCTCCACGCACTGCTCGACGACGATGACGACTATCTTGACATGCCGGACTACGAGAGGAGGAACAACCTCCTGCTCGGAGGAAAGGGCAACTACTTCAAGTGGGCGCTCCCGCAGGAATCCCGGGTGTTCTATGCCATGGGCGACATCCTTGTCAATGACATGATTCTCGGAAGAAATCCGCAGAAGAAGACACGCGGTGTGGGAGACATTCTTGAGGCAGTAGGAGACATCATGCCGATAAATCCGATGAATGGTCTCCGTGACGTTGTTCCTCAGGCGCTGGTTCCAGCCTTCGAGAATCTACAGAACGAAGACTACAAGGGGACAAAGGTTTATAACGAACCTCGCTGGCTTTCGGAAGAGGAACAGAAGCGCACTCCGAAGTACACTATGGCCTACTCTAACACAGGCAGGCAGTTTGTTCTGCTTTCGATGGGCCTGAACTACATCAGCGGTGGCGACTCAACCGATGCTGGTGCGATAGATATTCGCCCGGAAAAAATGGAGCACCTATTTGAGGGTCTAACAGGTGGACTCGGCACCACGCTCAACAGGTTCTGGAAGAGCACGGGAGGGCTGGTCATTGATTCCGCCATTGATGCAAATGAAAGCGGCATGAACTTCGGCGATGCAATCCGCGAGAACGCGAGTGTGCGCAACACACCTTTCCTTAATAGGCTATGGGTTCACAACGACGACCGCTACCGCAACGTGCACACCAGCGACGTGTTCAACTATTACAAGGCAGAGGCCGAGCACACTCAGAATCTGATAAGGAAAGCCAAGAAGGAGGGAGACGCCGACCTGCTTGACAGGCTATATGACGATGACAAGAGAATGAACATTCTCTACATCTATCGAGGCTACTCCGGAGTGATGAAAGCCTATGACAGAATGCTCAAGATTACGGATGACAAAGCCGAGCGGAGACAACTGATACAGGAGCAGGACGAGTACCGCAAGGAAATGATTCAGGAGATAGCAGAAGAGAACAAATAAAAACATTCACAATATGATAAAGCAGATACAGCTCAGGGGCATATCACGTTCTCCGTCGGACAGAATGACGTCCGATGGAGGATGCTCCGAATCACTCAACGTCATCACCGACAACACTGAACTCGCGCCGATGCCGATGCCGGAAGACATAACCTCCGAATTGGGACTACCGAAAAATTTTTCCGGCGAGGTACTCTACATACACAGCTGCGGAGGGAAATATCGAAACGTGATTATCAAAAGCGGCTCTTCAATTGTGGCGTATATGGATGGAGGCAAGACGCAAGTTTTGATGACAGACGCCACGCTTATCAATGACATAAACTCGTTAGGAAATGTGTTGTTAATTATTATGAATGGAGACATTCACTATTTTCTCTTTAACTACGGAAGATATAGTGAATCACAGTCCGGAGCATTACATTTGCCCCAAATTACAATCTCCGCTGTTCCTGATACCTTTGTAATTGGTTCTGCAACGGGACACCCAGCTATAACTAATTCTTCTCAAATAACATCAGGAGTTAAAAACGCCATTTATAGCACCATGAGAGAAGCATATCAAAATGGGGTTGAAAAGAGTTCTGATCGATGTAAATATAGGTTTCTCAGATATTCTTTTTTATTCTATGATGGCAGTGAGTTTTATAGTGACCCAATTATTATAAAGTACCCGACTCCACAGATTGTTTCCGCGACAGCGTCTGCGGATGTTAGGATTTATAGACGGCATATACAAGACGCTGAAGGTAATACCACCATCAGCGAAACTATTAGCAACCCAACTTTATCAATATTTTGTAAAATAGAGAAATATACAGGGAAAATAAATATATCATTTGAAGATAACGGCAAATTGTTAAAGTTAAAAAACATTATAACAGGCATAAGAATATATGTCACGTCAGATTTTGAGAATTTTAATGATTACAAAGATTTTACTTATTTGAAAGACGAAGGTAATGTAAATATAAAATGCAATGTTATTAATGAATACAATACGGATGATCCTACAACAGAATCCAGTTATACAGAATCCGTCCCCATCAGTCTATATCAAATGACATACTCGTATTCATCTGTAAAAGACAGCATTAAGAACATTTCTACATTTAGACTCGTTAATACATTCTTATTTGAGCCTGGAGATTTAGATAACGTTCAACAACTATCCGCAAATATAACCGCAGAGATTCCCAACAACGACACTCTTGAAACATATCCTTCTCTGAACTATGAGCAGGAGTATGCACCAAGTATCGGCAGCTTCAAGAAAATCAATATCTACAACAACAAACTGATTGGAATAGGAAATCCAAGCCTTCCCGAACTCAAAAACCTGCCCCATTCAATTGCGACAGATGCAGAGACAAGCGGTAGTAAACGAGGTCTCTCTTATTCATTCACATTTGAGATTGTGGAACCTGTCACAGGCGAAATCAAGGTAGTCACAGCAAAGAACGGAGATTATGGAGAATGGTGGAATTTCCAAAAACAAGTGTTAGGAATCCTATTCTTCCCTGATACAAATTGCCATCGCGTCTATATCACCGCAAGAAAAACGACATATCTTGATGGAAAACCTTCAGGATATATTTACTTCGGAAGAAAATACTACGACATGAAAGAACACCTGACACTCACCGGTTACTCTTATGTTCTGATTGACGAGACACTTAGCAAGGACTTATCATCGCTGTTAAGTTCAACAGGAACTGAGTTCACCGAAGAGGAGAAGCCGCAGGACACGGAAGCCACCATTGAGAATAAGAGGCTGTATGTTTCGGAAATGGACAACCCATTCATTTTTACCGCAAAGGGAGTATTCTCTTTTGACGACGAGATTATGGGCATAGCAACGACTACCAAGGCTCTGTCTTCCGGCCAGTTCGGACAGTTTCCTCTCTATGTATTCACGAAAGGCGGCATCTGGTCTATGGAGACGGCAGCCGACGGCTCATTTGTGTCGAAGAAGCCGCTCTCGCGGGACGTAGCCCTGTCTGCTGACTGCATAACGCAGATTGAGCAGGCTGTTGTGTTCACAACAGACAAGGGTGTGATGCTTCTCACGGGCTCCGACATAAAGAACATATCCCCTTTCATGACAGGTAAGCACTATGTACTTGAAGACCAGAGCGCGGGGATGCTCGGCAAGTCCGGCACATGGTCTCCCCTGCTTCCGGCCGTCTCCGATGCTACTCCGTTCATGGATTTCATGAGGTCGGCAAAATGCGCCTACGACTACACTGGGCAGCGGCTTCTGTTCTTCAATGACGGAGAGGCATATCAATATGTCTATAAGTTCGACACCGACACTTGGCACAAGATGTCGCTTGACATTCCGCCATTTGAAGATCACCAGTACATACGGCTGAACATCGGCGCATACGCTCCCGATTTGGTGGACTTGACAGGGCTGTTCGGGTGGTTCGAAAGCCACGGAACAACGATGGTTCGCCCGATTGAGGAGTGGACTACAGAAAAAATGCAGATGGGCGGGACTTATCTGATTGGTTATAACGATAACGAAGACAACTACAACTATCTTTATGAGTATTTTAATGACGGCTCACCTTGGAACATGCAGGCTGATTTGGATGGTTTCAACAACACACAGAAGGTTTCTGTTCTGAACTCCTATCCTGACTGTTGGGTATCCCTTAGGGTCAAGGACGGAGGGACGAAAATACTGAACCTTTCAACCGCATTCGACACAGACAAGGTGCAGCCGCTGAAAGGCATCATAGTAACGCGTCCGTTCGACCTCGAAGAGCCGGATATACGCAAGGCAATCAGAAGCATACGCATCCGTGGAAACTTCAACAGAAACGACGTGAAGTATATTCTTCAGGCATCGATGGACGGAATCCACTGGGGAGTACTCCCCTCTCTCCGTGCAGGTTCGTTCAAGTTGTTCCGCCTCGTGCTGCTGTGTGACCTTGAGGCATACGAGAGAATATCATACATCGACATTGACTATGAGACGCGGTTCACGAACCGACTGAGATAGGGCAATCGTCCGGGCAAAGAGAGGACACTCATTCCATACAATCGGCTCATTTTTGCGCGACAGCAAACTTGAGCCGATATATGTATACGAAAACAAGACTGATACGCAGGAAGATCACAGTGTCCGAAATGGACTCCGTGAAGTCAAGGCAGAACCGAATAGGACGTGAAAGGGATGTCCAGCTGCTCGAACGATGCAACGCGCTATGGGAAAATCTGAGAGACTTTCGCATAAGGGGCGCGAGGGCAAACCGTTATGCCTATGGTGACCAGTGGGGAGACAGCATCAATGTCAACGGCACGGTGATGACTCAGAGGCAGTATCTCCAGAGCACTGGCAATGTAGTCCTCCAGACAAATCAGATAAAGAGCAAGGTGGATTCCATTGTCGGAGTGATGGTTAATGAGAAGAACGAGCCTATCTGCAAGGCACGCGACAGGGCGGAGCAGCAGTATGGTGAGATTGTCACGACCGCACTTCAGGCGAACTGCGACAAGAACAAAATGAACGAGCTGTACATCCTGTTCTTGAAGGACATCTGTCTCCGAGGGCTCGCCATCGCATACGAGTCATACGATGACTACAGCGGACCGGACAGACGTCTCGATTCCTGGACCCGCTATGTCAACCCCAATATGGTGTTCCTCGATTCTCAGATGACAGACCCAAGGTTCTGGGATATGACTATCATCGGACAGTTCTTCGACATCACATTCGAGGAACTTGTCTCTCGCTTCGCGAAGAACGAGAGAGACTATGCCATTCTAAAGGATCTATATGCAAGCCAGTCCGTGATGTTCCGCGAAGAGGCGGATATGGAACTCTCGGAGAAGAACGATGAGGATAACCTCGTGTTCAACCAGCCGTATGATAACACGAAATGCCGTGTCTTCGAGGTATGGACGAAAGAGACCAAGGCGAGAATAAGACTCCACGACACTAACGAAGGTACGATAGAAATCATCGACGCCGACGATTACGACTACCGCCGGAGAGTCAAGGAAGAGAACGAGAGCAGGCGCGCGGCCGCAAAGGATGCAGGATGGCCGGAAGAGGACACTCCGTATATAATCGGAGACGGATTCGGTGTCGGGGAGGAGAAGAACGGCTTCTTCATAGACACGTTCTGGTACTGCCGCTATCTCGCCCCCGATGGAACGATACTCTGGGAGGGTGAATCGCCATACGCGGGACGCTCGCATCCGTTCACGATTATGGCGATACCTTTCGTAGACGGAAAGATTTCCGGCTATATGAACGACGCGATAGACCATAACACGGCGATGAACCGCGCAATCATTCTCAATGACTGGCTTGTCAGAAGTCAGGCAAAAGGTGTCACGGTCGTGCCGAAAGGCATAGTTCCGAAGGACATGTCATTAGAGGACTTTTCAAGAAGCTGGACCGCGATAGATGACCTCGTGTATATCGACATGAAACCGGGGCAAGAGGGGCTGATGCCGAAAGTGTTCACCGGAGTCGCACAGTCGTTCAACGTTAGCGAGCTGCTGAACACATACTCAAAACTGATGGACAACAGCACGGCTGTCTCCGGAGCGTTGCAGGGCAGGACTCCTGCGGCAGGAACGTCGGGAACGCTCTATGCCCAGATGACGAACAACGCGAGCATCCCTATCGCGTCGCTCCTCGAACAGTTCAGAGGCTTCCTTCAGGACGTATCGACGAAGAAGATGAAGAACATAATCCTGTTCTACGATACGCCAAGGTTTGAGAGTATAGCCGGTGACATCGGAGGGGTTCTTGACAACGGCAATCTCAATCTGAACGAGATTGGAGACATCGAATTTGACCTCTCCATAAAGGCGAGCACGTCAACGCCTGTCTACAGAGCAATCATCAACGATGACGCTAAACAGTTCCTGATTGCAGGTCTAATAACATTCGAGGAATACCTTGAAATTGCCGACGTGCCTTATGCGGACAAGATTCTCCAGATGCGTCAGGCACGCCAGGCGGAAACTGAGGACGCGCAACAGGCTGGAATCATGCCCGGCGGCGAACCCTCTCTTCAAGAAGCCCAGCCTTCGCCAGCCGCTCCCGTATAAAGGCACGGCGACGACGCTCCATTTCAGAGATTGACATCTCTTGATTACCGGCAGTGTCGGGAGTATGATACCAGCATCCGTTTTTGAGAGTCTGAAGGGTCATAATCCTCGCGAGATAGCCGAATGCCCTCTTCTCGTTCTTGAACTGCCACCTGTCGTAGGTGGTCCGGGCGGAACGTCTCCGAGGCGACGTAAATCATCACGCCCTCCTTCTTGTGGCGGGCATCGGCCGTCTTTACTGCATTGTTGTAGATTCTTCTCGCATAAGCGGTCACGAAAAAGACCGCAATCTTTCTGAAAAACTTCTTCATTGTATAAATGTATTAAAGGTTTACCACGCTTGAATTGGTGCCAGTTATTCTGTTGGTACTGGTTTCAGTCCTTCTTATCCACTGAGGATGCTCCATTTCATTGAACGCAATCCACAGGAGTATCGCCGTCGCCATGAGGACATCGTCATGTTTCTTTGGAGGAGCCGTGAACTTGTTTGCCACCTGAACATATTGTGACATCTCCTCACAGCATATCTCGCTCGGTTCATACCATTTGTTCTCCCGAAGACAAGTCTTCATAAAATTGATTATCTTCGGTTTCGTGAACCTGTCCGTGCGGAATCCCCATTTGCGCTTCGGGGACTCGCGTACATCTTCGGCGTTGCCGCTCCTCATGTAAAGATTGGGATATATATCACCTACGATGTCAAGGATATATCCGGAGCCATCACCGCCCGTATCGGTTTCTTGATTCTCCATTTCAACAGTATTGCACTCTATCACCAGCAGGGCATTGTTGTACCACGCGGCAAGACGCATCGCATCGTATGCGAGAAGGTCGTGCTGCGTATGGTAGTGCATTTCCGCAACAACATTCGGACGCCCGTTAAGCCCGAACTCCGGAAGCATCATATAGCGGTCAAGTACGCGAACCGATGACCAGTCGGATGTCTGGTTAGGTCCGCCGATGTCAACCGCGACTACATATCTGTCAGAAATCGGAGAGTCATCCGGCATTTCCCATATCTTCAACAGCCCGTCACGTCTCGGCTTGAACGTGATGTTCTTCAATACGTCGGGACCTTCCATCGCATCGGAGTACAAGTCCCCGCAAATTGTCGGAGCCTTGCACTTCATCCGTTTCTCTTCCACCTCGTAGAAATCAAAGACTTTAAGACCCGCAGACTGGAAAGCTTCCATCCATGTTGACGGTGCCTCATTTGCCATCTGCATATAGTCCGTGAAGTCAAGACGCTTATACCGATACCAGTTGATTCCTTCGAGCGTAGCGCCGAGTTCCCAAAGCCACCAGTAGTGCTTGCCTGAATCGAGCCACTTTTCGCTGCGACTCTCATCTGTCCTGTGCTCCCAGAGCCATTCGACAAACTGACGCAGGTCTCCAGTTATCGGTATGGTGTCGTGCGGGATGTAGAACCATGGTATGAACAGCGGGCGATAGGAAGATTCTCCGTTCATCGCCTTTATCCAGATGTCGTGGAAGTAGTCATCCGACGACTTGGCGGTAGACTCCATCGCCTGCATATCAAGAGGAAGTTTGGTTATACCACCCGATATGCTTCGCACGAGATCTTCCGGTCGTTTCTCCGGTGTGTCCGGCCAGATGCCGACCTCAGAATAATGCGCCCCGTGCGCGTTCTGGCTTCGCAGTGTCTCCGGTTTCTCCGCCGTGCCTATGTAGATGACAGTTTCGCGTACCTTGTTGTGGTTGCCATCCTTGATTATATAGGCGTTGGCGGTACGTCCGCGCGGGCTGAGCGTCAGAGTTGTCTCTGGAGGAAGGCCAAGATCCCAAGCGGGATATTCAGCGACCGCCTCCTTAAGCATTGAAAGAATCGTCTCGGATGCAGACTGAACGTGCGCAGCCACTACAAATGAGTGGAACTCATCCCACTCGAAGGCGAGCCATGTCTGATAGAAGATACAGAAGGTTGAACCGCCCCACTGCCTTGCCTTGAGGATAATGACGTCTATCGGAACTCCGGCAAGCCTCATCTCCTCGCACAGCTTCAGCACTATAAGCTGCGGGAGATTGAGCTTGAAACGGATACGGCCACCGGTCTTAGCAGTTATCTTTATGCAGAAATAGGCCCAAAAGCAGAAATCGTGCTTATGTCGGATTCGTCTGATTCTCCGTTCTATATCTATATGTGCCGGAACGGCTGTCTTCCATTTATGTGCCGCGATGTAACTATCAATGGAGCCGGACTTCACTATTGCCTTAATCAGCGGGTTCTTCACAACTGCCTCCGGAACCCACTGTTCAGGTATGGCGAAATCAGGAATGCTGAGAAGTACGCGTCTTTCTCCGAGAAGCGCATCAAGCCCCTTCCCTGTTATTGGGTCATACTCCGCCGCGAGGCGCGATCGTCTTCGCCCGTTTTCCTCGACAATCACGTTATACTGCTCGTCCGTCAACATAATCCAGCATCCTTTAGAACTGAATTCTTCCACCTTCGCGCATAAGCCACGAATATCCCGAGAACGAATGACGCCACGTGAGTTGTCGCACTGAACTGAGGAATGAAAACCATGACAATAGTGACGGCGAGGAACGCTGCCACAGGTGCAGTTCGCCACCATGCTGACGATAGGCACGGAGTACGCATTCCGAGTATGGCATACATTACATTCGAAATTCCAACAACCGGGCGAAACGACAGAGGATAGACAAGGACCGAAATGACATAGGCGATCGCAAGTTCCTTGAACGAGGAACGCCGCGAGAGTATTCTCCACATGGAAACGACGTTGACAAGAAGATGCCAGACATTGGCATGAAAGAGCGGATAGATCATTGCCCTCATGATGTATGGAGCGCCGCCGGGAAGCAGAGCATCAGGGCAACCGAGAGCAATGAACACGGCAGCCAATATGGGCACGATTGTCACTCTCATCATCTCGATTCTACCTATAAAGAAAACGTGTGGAATTGCTCCGAATCCTCCTATTCTCACTCTGCAAAATCTTCCTCGCAGTCTCTGCCGATACATAAAACTGCGGAGCTCCCTCCTCTACAATCCGTTCAAGGACAGCCTCGCGCGACTCGGCTTCCCTACAATCCGGATGTTCGGCCAGATAATGGACATATCTGTCATATATTTCCCACGCACGCCTGCGTGAAAGGCTGTGCAGACCAATGAGCGACACGCCGGATTCAATCATTCCGACATAACACCCGGCAGTCCTGGCCGTGACGTAAAACCTCGGAGCGGGCTGGAGGCAGACATATTCGGCTGCATCACGCATGCTCGGGAAGCGGCCTTCCTGAAGGCCGTCCTTATAAACCTTGTAGAGGTCTCTGTCACGCAGATATTTAAGTTCAGTGTCGAGCATAGTATCAAGTTTTACCATAACAAATTTATCAAAGGGCAACCAAGTGGGCAAAGTCAGTGCAGATGACGGCGGTAGTCATTATAATTTTGGGGCAGAAAAACGATTGCAATAAACATTAGCACAATATGGCAGACACTGAAAATCAGAAAGTTAAAACTCCAAGAGAACAACTGCTTGAGAGGATGAGCTCAAGATACCCCGACAGGCACTTTGTCGGTCAAGACGGTCAAGACGCTCAAGATGATCTGGAACAGGCAATCATCGAGACCCTCGATGAAGTCAAGGACAAGAACTCACAGCTTGCCGAACTTTTCAGCACAGACCCGCGCTCGGCGGAGTTCATCGGTTCGTGGATAAGAACAGGTGATCCGCGAGGTGCAATCATCGAGACGTTCGGAGATGAGTTTTTTGATGCGGCAAAGAGCGAAGAGGCTCGCGAGAAATTCAAGGGCGAGCTTGAAGAATGGAGAGCACGCAAGAAGGCCGACGACGACGCGAGGGCAGAATATGAGGCAAACTGGAACAAGTCGCTTGAGGACCTTGAGAACTGGGGAAACGAGAAAGGGCTTTCGCAAGAAGATAAGGTGAAGGTCATCCTTCGTCTCGCAGATGTGAGTGAGAACGCAATACGCAACATATTCTCTCCAGAGGATTTCGAGATGGCCTATAACGCGATGAATTACGCGAATGACGTCAACACAGCACACGACACAGGAGTGATTGAGGGACGCAACGCGAAAATCGCCGAAAGGAGAAAGTCAATCGAAGATGCTGGCAAACTGCCCCCAGCCGTTACTGGACAGGGAGTGAGAGCAAAGGAGCCTGCTCCTACAGTTCCACGAAAAGAAAACCCATGGGCAGGCCTGAGATAGAAAACAATTCTTTTTATAAACAAAACAAAATCAAGTATGAAACTGCTTAATTTAACAAAGAAGTATGGCATGGGGCTGCTTTCGTTCGTCCTCGTGCTATTGGCAGCGGCTTTCGGAGCCGACTGCTCATTTGCAATGGCGGTGGATCCGGTGGAACTTGCAGACGAACCGAACCCGTCAGACAACATGAACCCGGTGAGCGAGAGCAACCCGGAAGGACGTCCTGCCGGTGAGGCATTACAGCCGGACGAGCACGGAGGTCGAACACAGCTCCAGGGGCACGCGGCGACAGCAACGGATGTCAGAGATGCAGGGCTTGAAGCCGAGGACTATGACGAAGATGTGGTAAACTTCCGCAAGTTTCGCTTCCCTATCGAGACCTACATCCTCAATAGATGCCGTCCGGTAAAGAGCCAGTCCTATGAGCACGGCCACTACCGCAGTGCGTCTACAAACCTTGAGGCGACTTACAACGGAGCGGACATTACCATTACAGCCGGTGCAGACACTTCTATCAGCATCAGTTCCACTTCAACAAAGGTGTTTGACAACAAGACCCACATCCTTACACTCCCGGCAAGTCTCTTTGAAAACCCGGAATGTCTTATGAGATGCTCGACCGTTGCAGTGAACGGTGCGGAAGGATATTCAAGGGACGAGGACGGCAGCGAGGTTGCAGACGGAGAACTCATGCTTTTTGTCCTCGACAACAACAAGGACACAGGCAACATCAAGTTCCTCGCTCTCAATTATCCGTTCAACACGACAGGAACAGCATCCACGTCAAAGATCGCGTCAGGCACAACGTTCTTTGCTTGCGCCACGGCCGGCTCAGAGTCCCAGATCCGTGTCGATTCCGAGACTTACCTTCCGGAGAAATACATGTCATATCTTCAGAAGAAGATTGTTACCTGCATCATCACCGACGAGTTTGACGAGCAGGACAAGAAAACAGGAGTCAACAAGAAGGATGTTCTTGCCAATGCGATGTACAACTTCAAGCGCAAATGCGCACGTTCACACTGGCTCGGAACTCAAGGCAAGACGCAGATTGACGTCAAGGAGACAGGAAACCGCGAATATGTATATTTCGAGAAAGGCATTATGCGTCAGATCCCGATGTTGTACACTCACGGAGACGAACTGAAGGACGATGACCTTATGGCAATCACGGCACTCCAGTTCACTCAGAACTCCGTTTCCGACTCAGCGACCGCATTTTGCGGAAGACGTGCAATCCAACGTCTGATGAAGCTCGTAAACTCCGCACAGCACTTTAAGGACATCAAGACCGTCACTGTGAACGACTACGGCATCCGTGTCCGCAAGTGGGAGGACAACTTCGGAGAGATTGAGTTTGTATATGATCCGACCTTGGACGACATCGGCTATGAGGACTTTATGGTTGTCGTCGACCTCAAGAATGCAGTGCGCTACTACAAGAAGAACGAGAAGGACACCACTCAGGACATGAGCAAGTCCGGAGAGTCCCGCGAGGCGAAGGCATACAACAGGTGCGTCATCGACTGCGTCGCACTCAAGGGCTACAATGCCGTTCTCGTCTGCCCTTCAAGCCTGGCACAGAAGGCAAGCAAGCTCGGAGGCATTCAGGCAGACTTCGTTTCTGTGGCAGAACTTCCGAAGGACACCGCGCTCACCGCTGCGGCCAAACTCAAGAGGTACTACCTCACGGCAGACTGCGAGGGATTCCAGAAAGGTACCGTAGTAGAGTGGGATTCTGAACTCGGCGACTGGAAGGAGTTCGAGGGCATCCTCAGAGGATAAGTCCCTCCGTCATGAAATCTTGGGGAAGGAGGATTCGGAAGGGTTATCCTTCCCCATTTTCTGATACAATAAAACAATACAACAGATATGGTTAAAGTATATGGAATTGCAGGGAGAACCTGCGCAGAGATAAGAATCGGAATGGGGAAAGCATCCCTTCAGATAGAGTTCACCAAAGGCTGCCTTGACAGGAGAAACTTCCGTCCGGCAACATACTCCACGGGGAATCCTGTCATTCAGGCGATGATTGAAAACAGCGACATGTTCGGAAGTCTCATCAAGATTCACCGCATATACGGAGAGGAAGCGGCCGTGCAGACAACTGCTCACGGTAAAGAAAATCCGACAAAGGTAAATCAGAACGAGGAGAAGGTCTATCCCGATGTCACAACTTTCGAGGGTGTCGTGGAAGTGCTGAAATCACTCGGAGCGAAGGCGACGAATCTCAACAGCATGGACAATATCAGGAAGTTCATGACCAACAAGAACATCAAGTTCCCTAACTTCAAGTTTGAGGAGTAATGAAGACGCTGACGGTGGAGTCCGCTATCGCGGCTATAAGAAAGAACCTTGACGAACAGGGATTCAATGAATCTGTGATGTACTCGGACGAGAACGAGGACAACAAGTCGTTGGATCTCATTGTCGCGAAGTTGCTCCCGGAAGCTATAAATGATGTGAACTCATCCGCGTCCGTGGAAACGCTTGAAGGCTCGGACATTTCAGACTCTCTTACCCAAAAATCGGTAACGGGCGGCGTGGTGACATTTTCTGTGCCGGAAGCGAAGAAGTTCCTGCGTCTCGTCAAGTTCAAGGCTTCAGACACCGACTTCATCGTCACCGAAATCATAGCGGAGTCTTCTCCCGAAGGCAGAAAGCAGCTCAACCCTGCTATTCGCGGGACATGGGACAGACCGAGACTCGTGCAGATGCAGGGCAATGTCACTTCACCGACATTCAAGTATTACTCCCTAAAGGACGCGAAAGCGACTTCAGTTCCGGAAATCGAGTTTTATTCCGTACAGAGAGAGGAGTATGACAAGGCCACAATAGAATATGAAGTGTCATCCGCCTTGTTCGAGCGGATTCTCTGCCACCTTACAGCCCTCGTCCTCGCAATCTACGGCGAGGGTGACAAATCCGACTATTTTGAAAAACTTTCGCAGCAGAAATAATATCCAATGGTAAATATTCTCATAGGAAACACCTTTCGCGTCAGCTGGCGAATCCTCACAAACAATGAGGCCACGCCACTGACGGGAAGGAATATTCGTCTGATACTCGCGGCGCCTTCAGGAAAGCCGATGCCTATCACTCCAAACGTGTCTTCTTCTGATTCATCTTCTCTGACCTTTGTCTTTCAGGGCGCGGACCAGAAGGAGACAGGCATCTATCGCCTTATCGTTATAGAGAACAAAGGAGTAGAGTCACAGGCTCTGACTTCAGAGACGATGGCGTTCCGCCTTGTAAGCTCTCCAGGGAGCGCCGATTCGGACATCCCATCGTTTGGGGATGCAATTATAGTAGACTGCGGCACAGGCAATCTTAAAATCGGTTATCAGGGAGACTCTGCCTTCGAGTCTTGGCTACGAGCAATTAGGCCGGAGAGCGGAAAGGACACTGAAGCCGATTTTATGGAATGGCTGCGGAAGCCATCGGACGAGGCGGCTGCGGTTGCTCTCAAACAAGCCAAGTACGCAAAGGAGCAGGGTGACGCCGCAAAGAAAATCAGTGAAACCCTGTCATTGTCATTTGGTGCTGTGCGCCACGACATCGCCCAGAACCTCACGGACACCCAGAAGACGCGGGCACGTCAGAACATCGGGGCGTTGTCGGATGCCGACGGCGCTGTGACACAGTCCAAAATCGCCGACGGCGCCGTCACGACGAGCAAGATTCAGGATGTTGCCGTTACCGGGGCAAAGCTTGCATCTCAGTCCGTGTCTTCTGCAAAAATAAAGGACAGAACCATCGGCGCGTCCAAGCTCGGGGCAAATTCCGTCACGACAGAGAAAATCCAGACCGGTGCTGTGACCAAAGAGAAGCTTGCTGACGACGTCGCCGGCGTTGCTGACGCTGTGGCTCAAGGAGATTCCGACCATAGCCTCCAGCAGACCTCCTGCCAGGCGATAAGCGCAAACTCGACGGCATTGGGCAGCGGAACGGTCGCCGGGACGAAAGGAGTTAAATGGACGGCGATAGACTTTGCCGGCAAGGTCATAACTCTTGCAAAGCCCCTTGCTTCAGCAGTAGGTGCAGGCGCGCTCGTTTCTATAATCAACGACAAACACTATGACAAGTGCTCGAAGGTGGCGGCTACGGCTGCCAAGGGTGCAACGGAGCTCAAGGTGGAGTCCCTCCCGTTCACAACGATAGCAGATGATACTGGAGACGACGCCAAGACGCTCATGATTTATTCCAACCCAATGGCAGGAGATGTAGATTTAGGCCTCGGTGCTCATTCTGAAGGCATCAACACAAAGGCAACACAGAGAGGTTCCCATGCGGAAGGAAGGGATACCTACGCTGCTGGACAATATTCCCATGCCGAAGGTCGGGAAACCGAAGCGTTCTATGCGTCCCATGCCGAAGGCAGAGGTTCAAAGGCAACTGGTGACGTATCCCACGCTGAGGGTCTTGGCACTTTTGCAATGGGCGACCATACCCATGCCGAAGGACAGAATACCCACGCCGTAGGGTTGAATGCCCATGCGGAGGGTTTGCGTGGATGGGCCAACGGGAAGCACTCCCATGCCGAAGGTGTCGATACGGTGACGAGCAACACGGCAGAACATGCCGAGGGCAAGTTCAACAAGTCGAATAAGGCAGACGGCTCATTCGGCAGCGCGGGCAATACCCTGCATTCCGTAGGTATCGGCACATCCGCGTCTGACAAGAAGAACGCCTGGGAAATCATGCAGAACGGCGATGCCTACCTTCTCGGACTTGGCAAGTACGACGGCACCAACCCGGCCGTCGCGAAGACGGTTCAGGAGGTTGCTGGAGCACTCCTCGCCGCATTCAGGCCTGTTCAGGTAAACGACAACAAGTCCGGTGCGACCGACTCCACGCAGATCGCGGAGATAAAGGCCTACGCGGCAAGGCTCGCGGCGTGCGGAGTTGACACCTCAAAGGGCTACGAGATTCCGATTCTCTACAACGGCGGCTCCAAGGGCTTCATCGGATTCAATCCAAACGCGGCGGCGTCCTTCAACGGCTATGCTGTCACTCCCGAGGGCAATCTCTACACCCTGACGATGAACGCCACCACCGGAGCACTGACCAAGAAGATACTCGCGACCACGGCCGTCACCGATGCCCTGAGTTCCAACAAGCAGCCGAAGACCGACGCGGCTCTCAAGACGACGAGCAAGACCGTCACCGGCGCAATCAACGAGGTGAACGACAAGACCGCATACGTGGCGTTCACCGACATCACGAAGCTCTCGACGAACCTCGGCAAACGCCTCATCTACAAGGGCGGAAACGTGACGCTCTCTTCGCCGGTGACAATCAACTCGAACATATATGAGATTGATTTCAACGGCGCGACCATAACCATAGGGGCGCTTGCGAAGACAGGCATAACAGCCATAAAGGGACACGGCCACTGCATCATCAGAAACCTTGTAATTGAAGGCACGTGGACCGTGGACGCGGATGCCGTGAGCAATGTCCTTGAGACATTCGCCGGGGTGGAGAATGTAAGCGTTGATGTCAATTTCTCAGGCAGCAAGTACGGCAGAGGCTTCTTCAGCTGTCAGAGGCTCATCAACTGCAAGGCGGAGATCACGAGCAATCGACCGGAGGTTGTGACGCGCGGATTCAGCTACTGCGAGTATCTCTATATGTGCAGGATTGGGGAAAATAGCGACGGTGAGGGATTCTTCCATTGCACAAACATGATTTCATGTGACGCGTTAGCAGTTGTCAATGCTTCTGGTACAGGCATAACAATGGGTTGCTTTAGGAAAGAACTTGTAGAGTGCTCTAACTATACGAACTTTCGCCGACGTACCAATGAGTACATATCAGATAAGGAAGTTACCTATGGTTTCTTCTCAGACACCGATAGCCTCTCAGTAAATGGCTATAGCCTTACTCCCTTTTCAAACACTATTGCGGCTAAGAATGAGGATGATACAAAAGCACTCGTCCATCCGTCAGGAGGAACGGGCGTGGCTGAAGTTCCGCTCAACACCGAGGCTTCCGGAAACTCCATCGCGCGACGCCTACCTGACGGACGGCTTAGGGCGGCCGCAGCCACGGCACCTGATGATGTGGTGATTATGAGCCAGATCAACGCCCTCGTCTTGCAGGTTTCCGCACTTAGACAGACTGTTTCCGAGCTTCAGACCGAAGTAAACGCTCTAAAGGGATAATGTCATGGACTGGACGAACATAATAATGACGCTCATAACGAGCGGGGCGTTCACTACAATCTACCTCCTTGGTGACAAGAAGACATCCTCCGTGCTCGACAACGTCAGCAAGACCATCGACCAGTGGCAGGAACTCGTGAAGGAGGTGAAACAGGAACTTCTGGAGCAGCGCGAGGAGTTCAGAAACTCGAAGGTAGAGTATGACGCGCGTCTCGTGACCAAGGACAACAAAATTGACTCGCTCTACAAGGAAATAGCCGTCCTGCGTGACCGCAACGACAAGCTCAGTTCCAACGTGGCGAGGCTTACCATCATCCGCTGCTGGAATATTAGCTGCGGAAAGCGACATCCACCGATAGCACCGAAGACACGAATTCCGAATCCTGATGATGTAAAAGAATTGAATGAACAATTAGGAATTGAATAGCAATGGGAACAGTTAGCAAAAATTTTGATTACAAAGAGTTCGAGAAGACGGACGTACCTGGAATGCAGGTGAAGAACACAATCGCATCTGTGGAGGTTCGAGACAACATCAAGGCACTCGTCGACAAAGTTATTCAGCCGCTTCGAGATGCCTGGGGCAAACCGCTCGCAATCAATAGCGGCTACCGATGTCCGGAAGTCAACAAGGCCGTCGGAGGCGTTCAGACCTCTCAACACACCAAGGGCGAGGCAGCAGACGTCTGCCCATTCGGAAGAAACGTCCACGGAGACATCGAGATGGTGAGGCAGCTCGCCATCACAGCCCGCGACCTCGGACTGCCATTCGACCAGATGATACTCTATCCGTCATTCGTCCATTTCAGCCACAAGCGGAATGGAGTGCAGCGCGGACAGATACTCTACAACAGAAGATATACAGGAAAAAAGCTATGAAACTTAAATTTAGAATGATATGAAAGGTTTGATTTCATTTTTGATGTACTTGCATCAGCTTCCGCAGAACCTCTTGGGGTTTGCGCTTTACCTCTGTTATCAGGGATATGAAGAAATGCGTCAAGTCGGGTATAACGATGTTGTCGTGGTCAAGTCTCCGAAGATGCGTGGCGGAATATCGCTCGGGCAGTATGTTATCGTGAGCAGAGATGCTAATTTGGAGACCATATATCACGAATTGGGGCACTGTAAGCAGTCTCAAATCCTCGGTTGGCTCTATCTTATTGTCATCGGACTTCCGTCAATCATCTGGGCTGAGCTCTATGGCATCCAAGAAATCAGAGAGAGGTGGTCTTATTATGACTTTTACACCGAGCGCTGGGCAAACGAACTTGGAGAGGAGACAAGAAGAAATAACAACTTAAAATAATGTGCAATGAAAAAGATTGAAATTGGAACAGAACAGGGAACATTGAACATTTCCGAGGATGAAGTAAACAGAACACTTCTCCTTGATGAAATCGGCGCCGCGGCGAACGCGGAAAATGACGAGGAGAAAAGGTCTGAGCTCGACCGGCTCGCAGGCTGGCTCGCAAGGGTGAAGTTCGCGGATTAGGCATATCACCCCAAAATAAAGTTGAAAAAATCGTCTTGTACTACAATTGTAGTATAGGAACAAATCCAAGAATTTTGCAATGAGAAATGCCACGAAATACATTTTTGCGATGCTATCTGCCATGTTTCTTCTCGTGGCATGCAGTCCGAGAATTATCACAGTACCGGTGCGCGATTCAACGTTCCTGGCAGAAAGGGAGCACGTTACGTTCGTTCCCGTGGAAGTACCGCTTCCGAAGGAGACCGCGCAGCGCGAGACACGAGACACCCTGTCACACCTGGAGACATCCGTGGCTGAAAGCGATGCCGTCATAAGCGGTGGCATTCTTTATCACACGTTGACGAATAAACCGCAGCCCGTGAAGGCGGAGGTTCCGCAGAAGGAGAAGATTGTTACCGAATACCGTGAGAAGGAAGTGCCCGTCCCCGTAGAGGTGCCGAAGCCGTATATTCCGAAATGGGTTTGGTGGGTTGCAGGATGGGCTGCCGTATGTACCGGTTGGTTTGCCATCAAGCTGTTTCTGCGAATTAGAGGGCTGAAAATTTAGACCACAGAGGGGCAAAAGAAAGCCCCCACCGTTTATTTAAGCTTCCACACTTGAAATAAATAAAGGAAATCACACGCATCCCCGGCGAGGGCTTAGACCCCAAGGTTGTGTGTGATTTTCTTTGTGTGGAAGTGCCACAAATGTAATGACTTAAAATGATAAAAGCAAATGACCAAGAAAGAAATTTTCGAGGAAATCTTCAATGTAGTATGTGATGTATGTGAAGTGACGAAAGACGACATCCTGCGTGGAGTCAAGAAATCGGAGATTGTGGAGGCCAGAAGCATAGCCGCTCACTATATGTCGAGATACGGAGTTTTGCCGAGTGACGTGGTGCGATTCAGCAACGGCATCGTCAAGCACCGGCACTGCGTGACCAAGTCCGCGAACATGTACCATGAGCGTTATGAACATTCGTTTTCGTTCCGGTGCGATGCGGATGCCGTCGGCAACATTCTGGAAACGAACCTGCAACAAAAGGGAAACCAAGAGACAACGAGATAATTTGTGAGGGAAGGTGTTCGCCATACCTTTGTCGTACCGATTGTACAACGGGTATGTATAACAAATTAAACGTCACAAATTATGTCAGACGCAAAGACTTATATTTTCGGAGAGAACGGCGGCACGAACGGAATGCTGTCGGCTCTCGCTCCGCTTCTGAACAAGAGCGGACTCGATCCGAATCTCCTGCTTGCCATGAACAACGGCGGCGGTGGCTTCGGAGGTAACGGCAACTGGCTGTGGATAATCTTCCTTTTCTTCATTTGGGGATGGGGAGGAAACCGAGGCTGGGGCAACGGTGGCAACGGGCAGGACGGTCTTGCAGCTCTCATCAATAACGACAACGGAAGGGATCTTCTCATGTCTGCGATTCAGGGCAACGGGACAGCAATCAGCCAGCTTGCATCAACGCTCAATTGCAGTGTGAACACAATCCAGCAGGGTATCAACTCGCTCATGTCCTCTGTGCAAGGTGTCGGCAATCAGGTAGGCATGTCCTCAATGCAAATAATCAACGCAATTCAGGCGGGCAATACGTCTATTGCTTCGCAGATTGCACAATGTTGCTGCGAGAACAAGCTCCTCGTGACCCAGCAGGGTTATGAGAACCGCATCGCCAACTCTGAACAGACGGCCATCCTCGGTGGCAAGATTGACCAGCAGACCACACTTCTCAACGACAAATTCTGTCAGCTCGAAATGCGTGAGATGCAGAGCAAGATTGACTCACTTCGCGAGGAAAGAAGCTCTCTCTTGTCGCAAATTTCCAATGCCAACCAGACGGCTGCCATCCAGCAGTATGTCGGGACTGTCGTTGCGCCTATCGCGAAAGAGGTCGCTGAAATTAAAGCTGCTCTTCCGGGGTCAGTCACCATTCCGTATAGCCCAGTAGTGGGTGTTCCGTCCTGCGTGGCGGCTCAATACGGACTTGGTACATTCGGTGCTGGAGTAAGTCCGCAGTGGCTGTAGGAAAAATGGAGTCCAGATAGTCTCCTATGTGGACTCCATTATCTATTGAACCATAAAAATAAATGTTATGCCACAGTATAATCCTATTTTCTACCTTGCCAACAGAAACGGCATTCCGCGCATTGAGTCGCAGTCCGTCACAGTGAACGGAACCACAAACGTGGCTTTCGCATTCAGTAGCGACGTCAGTTTCTCAAGAAACTTCGGTGGACTCGTCCTCGTGAAACTCAGTCAGGCAATCCCGGCAGGAACGACGGCAACGCTCCCGATAGTGTTTAAATCTATCAACGGGGGCACACGTCCACTCGTCGGCTACAATGGTGCTCCAGTAACGGTCGGCGACATTTCGGGAACCGGAATATACCTCGTGTACTACGAGAACGGTATGCTTCAACTGGTGAAGGCCGTGTAGAAACACACATCAAGTAACAAAATTAAAATAACAAGACAGTATGTTCAGCGCATTGAGAGAATCGTCCCCATTCTATATACTTCGCAGGGGAGCCGGAGAGATTCCGGTATTGCAGACAGGGCAGGTGCAGTCAGTTTCGCAGCCCAAGCCGAAATTCGGGACATTTCCCGGGCAGTTCGGCGCGGAAACCACAGTGGACGTGAAGGTCACGGTGGGAAACGAGACGCAGAGCTTCGAGCAGCTTCCGAGCCAACTCACGATAGCGAACTTCGGTTCAAGCGGAATCGTGGTATCGGAAAGCAGGGAAGCCATCCTCGCCGAGGTCGAATCCATCCATAGGAACAGCCTTGATATAGTCAAGAGCCGTGACTATCACGAGAAGGTGGCGGAGGCTTGCGGTCAGATAGAGTTGGAACTCAACCCTCAGCTCCGGAAGGAGAGGGAACAGGAGGAAAGGATTGCCGTCCTCGAAGGCAAGATCGGAGGTCTCGACGGCTCCATAGCGGAGTTGAAGGACATTGTTATCAAAGCTATGAGCAAGACTGACAAAAATTGATTTGCCATGTATATGATAGAAATCGAGGAAAGCAAGGTGGACAGGATGTCCGAACTTGCACAGACGATGCTCCGTGCCGGAGGGCAACTCATGGAGTGCATTGAAGAATGCTCCGACCGAGGTTCCTACGGGGAGCGCAACGAGCGTTATTCGAGGGAAATCCCAGAACGCGGAGACGGCGGATATGACGGCTATGGGGAAAGGCGCGGAATGCGCGGACGCCATGGACGGTTCTGAAATGACGGAGCGCGGCGGTACACCCCGCCCGCTCCATTAAATCAAATTTATTATGGAAAGACAATCACTGGACATGTATGATGTTCTACCTCCGGCAATGGAGAACTATCTGCGCCATTACGGCAGGCACTTTTCCGAGAACATGTGCAAGTTTGCGGTGTCGAGAATGAAACGCCGCAATGCCGGAACCGGAAGAACAGAAAGGGTCGAGATGACGACACGGAAGAAATTTGAGGAACTGATGTCCGCACATGGCATAGTGCCCGAAAACGACATTCTGTATGACGGCCTTTATGTCTTCAACATGGCGATGGCCGACTTTTTTGGCTCATCTCTTCCTGACGAGAAAAGCGTCTGTCTTTTCGTGAAGGATTATGTCGACGATGTGGATCAGGCAGACGGATTCATATTCAACCGGTTCTATGCGGACATGGTGAGGAACGGGATACCTATTCCATGGGAAGAGTGCCTGTGACGGATATTCGTAAAGACTTCCACGTTGCGCGGTGCGACTGGGAGGTGAGCGCATTCTGCGGCAGTCTCCACAGGATGAGGAAGGACATTGTCCGTGAACTTGAAAGGATAGACTGTCCGGAACACATCATACGCGAAGCCGACTCCCTTCTGAGAAAAGGAATTGAGAATAACGGACTCACATACACGAACAGAACTCTGCGGCATACGGTGCTCGTCATAGGGACGGCATCTTCAGCGGCAGAGTTCTTCAATAGCCTCACGCACGAATCAAGGCATCTCGAAGCGCACATTGCGGACACATTCAGCCTCGATCCTTTCGGAGAAGAAATCTGCTACATTGCGGGCGAAATAGCCGCAAACCTATTTCCGCTTGCACAGCCATATCTGTGCTACAATTCCTCTTCGGAATTGACATAATCGATAATCCTTCTATTGGCGGCATCAACCTTCTTGTAATCATAATTGATATAAATTGAAGTTGTCGGGCATCCCATTTCATGGCCAAGCCCGGCCGCGATGGTTTCCTTTGGAATGTCAAGCTCTGCCGCGATTGTCGCCCACGTATGCCTGCACCAATACTGTGATATGCCTGGGAAAAGCGGTACTTCGTTCTTCCCTGCGGCATGTCCCGGGCGAGACGATGTGCCGATTGTCTTAAGATTATCACCCATTCTGTGAAGCCAGTCCTTATAGCTTGAGCACGAATCCATCACAAACAGCAAATGCTCTGTTCCCGCATACTTTTCAATAAGCCTCATCGCCTCCGGCTCAACCTTTATCGAATACGACTTATGCGTTTTGGAACGGATGTATTCAAGCCGCCCGTTGGTCAATGCTCCTTTAGGGGCATTCAGCAAATCAACGGCATTCACGCCTATCAGATAAAACATCAACATAAATATATCGCGGTACACAGATTTCTCTGCTGTCAGAGGATAGTCTCGCAAAGTCCGCAACTGCCGGACGGAAAGAGAACGCTTCCGTGTCGGTTCAGTCTTCAGCTTGAATTTTCTGAAAGGATAACAGGTCGTGAGCTCGTCATCTATCGCGTCATTGAACACTGCCCGAATATTCCTGTAATGCACATTGCGCGAGTTGCGGCAATTTGTCAGGGCAAGAAAGGCATCGAAACGAATTAGGTAGTCCTTGTCTATGTCCTCAAAACTCCGCTTCTCAAGCTCGGCATCAAAGGCCTGGAGCCTGACGAGAGTCGAATGGTACGCAGCTCTTGTGCCGGGAGTGTTCCTCGATGCGGAAAAGGAAAGATACTTGCGTAAAAACTCTCCATTTTTTGAAGTGTCCACTGGGGTCACTTTTCCTTCAAGGCGCGCCTTCAATTCGGTTGGCTCAATCGTCTTTAACTCTCCGGCAGTTTCGAGCTCCATCAATTCGGAATTTATCTGTGTCTGCCTTATCAGCATGAAATCATTGAGTCCCTTCTTTCGCGGGTGGTTAATGACACGAGAAGATGCCGCATCCCACTGTATGGGCAGCACCCTTATTCCAAGATTAATTAGAAGTGTTTTCTTCTTGAATGTCATCCGGATTTTGATAGGGGCAGTCTTCCCTTCCGGAACATTTCTGGTGTCAAGGTAAAAGCTTGTTGCGATCATAATTCTATAACACGATTTTAACACACATACCTCGCCAAAGTTCGTCAAAATTCGCCAAAATTCGCCAAAACAGTCTTGAAAAATATTTGTTTTTAGTCCAGAAAACGCAAAAAAATAACTCTCTGAACTTCATTAATCATTGAAATTCAGAGAGTTATAATCGTGACCCGCACAGGATTCAAACCTGTAACCTTTTGATCCGTAGGTTTATGCGGTCACATCAAATGTTCTGAATATCAATAATCTACAAATTTAACACAAGAAAATTAACACGAATTTAACACAAATTTTCCGCGTTAATGACCTTTTGATAAGGCGCGGTGTGCATTTTTTTACATTATATTAAGGTTTGTGGAATCAGATTTAACATCTATTTCTCGTACTCAATAAAAGCATTGCATGGGGTCTTATACTTATTGACACCATCCGAAATCTTAAACTTTTCTACGTATCCATCTCCATAGGTTTTTTCTTCATATACCGGTTCTTGCATAGTTGATGTTCTTACATTCGTTATTCCGGAAATATAAAACTCGTTCCGTATAGGCACATCTTGCCCATTATGAACCAACATTATTCTGTTCATAAACAGACAAGGCGAAGCATTATGGTCGCTGAAATAGACTGACGAAGGCTCATTATATGGTGCTTCAACCAAATCATCGGAAGTAAATCTGCGACTAAAGACTGGAAATTCACAAAAAATCTTTCCAACGCCTCCCGGGATTATTGATATTGGACGTTCTCTATAAGAAACCGCATGCCCTCCACTATGAGTAGAAGTGCTTTCGCGTCCATACGCATAAACATTCGCCGAGGAATAGGTGTCGCGCAAATATGACAATGAGCCAATATTGCCGTCAGACACAGCGTGAGAAGTCAGAAAAGCTGAAGTAGACGAATTCCCAGAAACTGACACATTCCCAGAGCGGCTTGTATTTGTCGTCGAGGACCACGAAGCAGACATCTTGTCACGATAATAATCAAAGGCGATTCCATTGACGCAGAAAAAAGAACGAGCAAAATCAACCTCGATGTCATCATTGGTTCGGTTTTCTATAAGAAAGCAGAAGGAATTGTCCGAAAAGTCATACGTTATTCGCACGGCATCATTCTCATAATACAAGGCCTTATACTCATTCGCCGTCAATTGATCTGACGCCAAAGTCACAACTTGTGTATACTTAACGGTTGAACAAGAAATAAGCAACACGCTTTCAATTAAGACAAAAAATTTTTTCATATCTGTTCTATTTCTTAACGTTTATATCCGCCCTTAGCTCTGCGGAATTTCTTCCGGAATTATTAACCATTGCTTCGGAAAGCTTCGCATACTTGTTAATGATGTCGTAGTTCCGAGCCAACGTATCATTAAGGCGCTCCGAATATTCACTTCTGACATCGTCAAGCTCTTTTCTTGCTTTTGCGAGCTGCTCTGCCAGACCTACATTTGCGCTGACAAGTTCGGAACTGCAATCGAGTGCCTTGTCTCTTGAACGCTCCAAGGATGTGATATGTTTGCTATAAAGTGTCGTGTAATGCTCACATATCTCACTCAGGCGCTGTATCATCTTATTTGTGTCGTCTATTCTCTGTTCAGAAGCTCTCAGCAGTTCAAGCAGCGGAGCCATAATTCTGCCGTTAAAAAAGTTCTGAAATGTTTCGGTTATTATTTTTTGCAAGCGGTTATCTTCGTCATCCATATCATTAAATCAGTTAAGTACAGCATTTTAGGAGTATAATACCCCCCCCCATCGGATTTTTTCAAGACAGAGGTATTCCCCTCGAAATCTGTGCTTTCTGACATTATGAAAATTAACAAACATACAACGTAAACTACCCTCCGCAGAGGAATAATACATGCTACAAATCGCTTATAATCCTATCGAACCCCTCCCAGAAGGTCGCCTCCTCCTCCTTTATATCATAAAAATAAGGTATTCCGTCCGAACCATATCTGATTTTTATTGAGAGTCTATCAGTTTTCTCAGAAACAGACATAGCCTTTTTGAACTGCAACTGTCGGATATGGTCATTGGCCAGCGTAAAAAAACGAATTTCCTTGTTGCACTTCACGGCTATAACATACCTTATCTGCTGTTTGATGAACTTTTCAAAGTTCTTTAATTTAATCTGCGCTATTGCCGTCCTATTCGGCCTGAGGGTAACGGTCTTAACTTGAATGAAATAGAAATTATTGTCCTTGGATGCTATAATGTTAATCCCATCATCGACGGTCATGTTGTTCGCGTTGAACCCTCTAAATAAGAGTTCTGACATCACGGCATACTCACCAGCTTTTCCGAAAAAATTAGTCGTCGGTTTTTGTTCCTCAACAACATTCTCCTGAACATCTTCTTGCACATCCTTTGGAGGACTTGGTAAAGGTTTGCGCGGAGAGTCAGACCTCCTCATTCTGTAATACCCAGGCTTAATTGATTTTGTCTTGGGATTGACTATTCGCTCAAACACACCACCCTTCTTCGAATTTTCGTCAAGAATGCCTTTAGTAAAAGCCTTAACCTCATCAAAAGACTCATTGGCAGAAAATAAACTATTTGATTGAATTGCCTCAACGATTTTCTTGATATGCATGCCACTATGCTTTACACGCCTATCGGAAAGTATCTTGATTACACAATCTTGTATTTCATCCTTATCCATATCACAGGTATCATTAACTATTTTCTATCCAACAAAATCCCGATGAGCCTTTCCTTCTCTTCTATGAGGCGTTCTTTCTCCGCAAGAGAGTTCTCAAGGTATTTTATACGCTCCTTGAGTACGGTGCACTCATCGCTACCGTAGTTTATGTTTGTGCTGACGGAGCCGTTCCCGGCGACTTTTGCAGTCACTCTGTTATCACCAACGTGCGTGGCATTAGTCAGCATGCTTGTGTCCCAACCATTGGGATTGTCAGACAATTTCTTTACCCAAGTATTAGGCATAGGGCGAGTCCCTTTCTCCACCTGCGACACAAATCCTTGTAATACCCCAAGGTATGACGCCAACTCCGATTGGGTCAAGTTATTTGTCTTTCTAAAATCTTTCAAATCAATCATTTCACAACGATATTAAAACTTTTCTTAATTATTTTTGCAATTTATCAGCAAATAAATTTGCAAAATAATTGCAATTTATCAGCAAGTTGCTTATATTTGCACCGTCAAACAATTAGACAAACCAAAGTAAAACCATTTGACAAGCGAAACAAAGTATGCAAAGTAACAACAAAAAAACGATAGATACAAGAACATTCGGAGATATCTACAATTCTTTGAATGTCGAAGACAGACAGGAACTGTTTCGCCAGATGCACATTGCAAATATCTGCAACACACGCCAGACAGTGTGGAACTGGGCGAACGGCAAGAGCAAGCCGGGGCAGCGTCTCGTAATGAATTCTCTCGTGAGGGTTCTCGGTCGCTTCCTCGGCTGCACTGTTTCTGCCCACACCCTTTTCCCAAACACGAAGTAAGGAGGATAAAACTATGACGACAGAGAGACCAAACGTAACAATGACAGGCCGATACCCTATCGGGGAGGCGGCGAAAAAGCTCGGTATCCACAGGGAAACTTTGAGAGCGAGAATCAAGGACGGGTCAGTGAAGTGCAAGTACCGCAGGAACAACCTCCGCAAGGTTATTCTCGGAAGCGAGATAATCAGGTTCTGGGAATCGGCGTTTTAATCCTGTCTTAATCCTTGTTTTAGTAGAAATCGATAATCAAACACACGGCAATATGAAACGAATAATCCTTTTCTTCTTCGGCAAACGAATCCGGAAGATTTTCGTACCTCACATCTTCGGAATCGGTGGAATGCAGGGATACAACGAATTTATCGCGTCTCCCATTTCGGAATGGCGCGACCGGATATGGCTACTCAAACGGGGCGTAATATACCCCGCAGCCAGAGACAAGTCCTTACAGTTCCTCCAGAACGGACGGATCGACGGTCAGAAGCATTGACTGGTTATGATTTACTGGGCTGATAAAATAAAATGCCACATCATTTCCGTTCGGGACAAAGTGTGAGACATTGTCAATGTTGATATAAATGGCACTGCCATCTTCGCAATAAGCTTTGATGAACCTTTTCATAACGATAAAATTTTAATTCCGATACAAAGATAATCAAAAAGGGCTACGGCCGACACGACGATAAATTTAATTCCCAAACGCTACACAATCACGGCCGTGCCCTTTTACAACAAACAAATGACAAGAGATATGAAACCACAAATCAAAACAATCCTCACGAGCGCAGCCGCAGTCGCGCTGTTCGTAATCGGTCTCGCGGCCTTCCTTCTTCTCATCGGAGACGAGGCTCCGGATGCCCCGATGTCGACCGGGGAGTTCATTCTGGTCAAGGGCGCAGCAATGGCGGTTCTTGTCGCGGTGGCGCTCATCGCAAAAAAGATGTTCGAGCACGGGCTTCTGCCTGAGTGGATAACTGAATAAGGAGGACGAAACATGATTGGAGGTGACTATGTCGGCAGGGACTACGACAGTCCCAACGCGCCGTGGAACGAGAGACCGGTTGAATGTCCGCTGTGCAGGGGCGCTGGCTACAGATATTACGCATACAGCCTGAGGAGCGGCGAGGAGGTGGAGGTCACAAGGCACACGCTTGCCTGCCTTCCGAAAAGCGAGGCGGAAGCAGAGAACCTGAACGAGCACTATTGCCGGGCGGACGACCCGATAAGGATATGTCCCCTCTGCGACGGAAACGAGACCGTGGACGAGAGGATTGCAAATGAATACAGAAGATGAAAGCGACGACAGCTCTTTACATAGGAAGTGCGGTTCCGGGACGAAAGTCTACGTCGCGGACTCCCGGGACCGCTTTTATAAGGAAATCAAGCAGATGACCTCACCGCAGCGATGCGCGAAAGTCAGGATACCATTTTATATCAGTTTTAGATAATGGCACTCCGGAAAGACGGAGGATGCGGACGCGGTGCGGTTGGCTGGCACGCGAAAATGAGGCGGAGGTTCGAGTCCTCCCGTCCGCACAAAAAGAAAGGCCGCTCACGGGGAGCGACCAAAAACAAATGACAATGCAAAGTTATGGAAAATTCAGAGACAATGCAACAGCAGGAGGACAAACGTCCTACATTCGAGGAGCGCGTGCTTGCGCTCCTCGCGGACAGCGCGGAAAAGATTTCCGCGCTCAGTAAACTTGACATCTTGAAAATCACGAAACTTGTCTATTACGAGTCCATCGAGAACTTCGAGATTGGAATCAAGACAAAGGGCAAAATCTGTCTGCACGAGTTCAAGATCAAGGAAGCGTATATGGAATGGGATGAAGTCGCGGAAGCGAATTTCAGAGGGCTGCTTGACTCGCAGGTTGCAAAGGCCAGAGAAGAGATGGAAACACTCGCGGCCGAAATTGAGGAAAGGGAGAAGAAGGTTGCAGAGATCGAGGCGGCACTCGAAAGCCTTAACGACAACACGGAGGAATAACTATGAGCGTCTATCAGAAATTCCTTGAAGTGCAGAAGACCATCAGGGCGCTTGCACCAAACGAGGATGGGCCGAAGGAGAAGGGCGGCTACAAGTACGTGACCGGTGCGAAGGCTCTCTCCGTCATCCGACCGAAGATGGACGAGGTGGGACTTCTCTGCCTCCCGGAGATTGTGGGTATCAGGAACACTCCGATAACCTACAGCACGAAGTACGGGACAAAGACGGAGATGTTCACGGAACTCGACCTTCTGTTCACGTGGGTCGACACGGAGGACGGCAGCAGCTTCACGGCACGCTTCGCGGCAAACGGGATGAACGACTGGGACAAGGGACTCGGCTCCGCACTGACCTACGGTGAACGTTATTATCTGCTGAAGGCGTTCCACATCGCAACGGACAAGGACGACATCGATTCGCTGCAAAGGGAGGAGGCAATCGGGATGTGCGAGCCCACGAAGCAGACACAGCCGCAGCAGCGCGTCAAGAAACCGATGAGCAATACCCAATTCCTAAAGGCCTGCCAGAGGATTGAGCAGGGAGACCCGATAATAAAGCAGGTGGAAGACACCTACATTCTCACTCCCGAACAGCAGGAGATAATCAACAACTATAAGTGAAACAACAACCTCCCGGAAACGGTGGAGGAATACAAAAAAATCAGAAAATGGGAAAGAAGATGACACTATTTGACCTCGGAAACGAGGAAAGACAGATTGAGGACGCTCTCTACGAGAACGGCGGGGAACTCACTCCGGAACTTGAGGACGCGCTCAGCGACAACGAGGAGTCGCTGAGAAGGAAGGCGGACGGATACTTCCGCATCATCCGCGAACTCCAGTACCACGCACAGAACTGCAAGGACGAGGCGGCAAGGATGACGGAGAAGGCAAGGCGTGCCGAAAAGGCGGCGGCAAAACTCAAGGAGCACATACTCTACAGTATGGGTCTGTTCGGCTGGGACAAGTTCGAAGGTGACGAGGTGAAGTTCTCCGTAAGGAACACGAAGGCTCTTGACGTGGATGAGGAAAAGATGCTCGGAGACCTGAATGTCGGCGAACTTATAGCCGGGATGAACCTTCCCGGATTCGTCAAGGTGAGTGCAAAAATCGACAAGACCGCGTTGAAGGCCGAATTTGCGCCGGACAATCTTCCGGACGGATGCCAGTGGGTCGAGAACCAGTCGCTGAACATGAGATAGGTATGCTCTACGATCTCAGGAAACCACTTGACAAAAGCCGCTTCGAGTGCAGGGCGGCGCAGCTTGCAAAGTCGGGCGAGGCGACGGTGGAACTCACCGAAAGGAAGAACCGCACGCTTGCGCAGAATGCCTACCTGCACTTGATACTCGGATTCTTCGCGATGGAGACAGGCTACACGAGGGATTTTGTCAAGCAGGAATACTTCAAGAGGCTCGTCAATCCGGAGCTCTTCATAGAGGAGAGGGACGGAAAGCTCGGAAAGGCGGAAGTCCTGCGCTCAAGCAGGGAACTCACGACCGGGGAGATGACCACAGCGATAGAGAGGTTCAGGAACTGGAGTTCGCAGGAGGCGGGAATCTACATCCCCTCACCTAACGAAGAGGAGTTTCTGAGGGAAGTTGAGATAGAGTTGAACAAGGTAAACTACTTTATTTAGATGAGCAAGGATACATTCATATTCAGACTCTCGTGGATGGAAGCGATGTCAGGACTCGACGAAGAGATTCAGCGCGAGGTATGCAGGGCTATTCCGATTTATGCGGCAACGGGAGAGGTTCCGAAAATGGGGACGATTGCCAAGGCCGTGTTTGGGTTCATCAAGTCAGACATGGACAGGGACAGCCAGAAGTACACGGAGACTGTCTCGCGCAGGGCAGAGGCCGGAAGAAGAAGCGGGGCGCAGAGGAGAGGCACACAGAAGGTCGCGACGAATGAACAAAATGAACAAGTGTTCGATTTGTTGAACAAAGATGAACAAAACGAACAAGTGTTCAACGATGAAAACAAGAACGAACAAAATGAACAAGTGTTCGATTTGTTGAACAAAAAAAATTCGTGTTCACAGAAACGAACAAAACGAACAAATGTTCATTTTGTTCAACAAGACGAAAAACACACATATTCACGCCGTGATAATGATAGTGATTGTGATAGTGAATATGATAGTGATAGTGTAGAAAAAGAAAAGAATTCTTTTTCTTCTTCCCCAAACCCCTTGCAGGGGCTTCCCAAAGAAGAACAACAAGAAAGATTTCTCCTTGAGAGGTTTTTCTTTGGGAACTACGAGGCCCCAGAATGCGAAGTCCGCAAGTTCCTCGCGTTCAACCGCACCGGAGGACGCGACTGGGACAGGATGACAGAGAAGGAAAGAGCAAGCTGTCTTGAGTTGTGGTCGCAGAAGGACGCAAGCGGCAAGGCCATTCCGCCAGGCAGGTTCAGCGGGGATTTCCTAACGATGTGGCGAGAGGCATACGACATCGCAGCAAGAAACGGCGCATCGCCGGAGATTTCAGGATATATGCTGTCCGACGAAATCAGATGCAGGGCAACGAAAGGAGCGGCGTTCGAACTATGGCTTCCGAAAAAGCTCTACGAGTTCATCGAGAGAAACCTCGACACGCTCAAACCGGTAATATGGCCGTTTATACAGGCTTCCGGATGCACCCGGCTACAGTATCACTTCACAACGGAATGATGACATGAACGAGAAACAGATGCGGCGACTTGTGACCCTTTGCCGCGAGATTGACGACCTGACGGCCGACATCTCGAAAAAGAGGTCAATGATTCAGAACAGAACAAGGCAGATACGGCTGATAATCAACAAGGAGCAGAGAAATGGCAAACAAAGAAAAGCAACTAAAGGCACAATATGAGAAGATTCTCGGAAAGCCCCTCCCCTACTTCGAGACGGTATGCTTCCGTTTCAGGAGCATCAGCACACTGCACCAGTTCAACTGGCTTGCGCTCCACCACAACACGAGGGGACTACTCTACGATGCGAACGAGAACCTGCTAACAGTCACGATCGTTTTCAGCAAGGGGTCTCAGAATATCGCCAAGGCACGGCAGATAGCCGTCGGAGAAATAGAGGCAATCGAGATAACACCGATACTCTAACACACTGAAATCATGAAATTCGAATACACAAAGGAAAGACCATTGCGCGTGTTCACGGCATTCTCGGGCTATGACAGCCAGTGCATGGCACTCGACCGCATAGGCATCCCGTACGAGCTGGTAGGATGGAGCGAGATTGACAGATACGCGATACAGGCCCACAACGCCGTATACCCGCAGTGGGCAGGGCGCAACTACGGCGACATCAGCAGAATAGACTGGGAATCAGTTCCCGACTTCGACCTCTTTACCTATTCGTTCCCATGCACGGACGTCAGCAACGCCGGGTTGCAGAAAGGGCTTTCGGAGGGTTCCGGCACAAGAAGTTCACTGCTTTGGGAATGCAGGAAGGCGATTGCGGAAAAGCGACCGAGATATGCACTGATGGAGAACGTAAAAAATCTTGTAGGCAAACAGAACATAGGCAACTTCCGCAGGTGGGAGCAATGGCTCGCCGGTCTCGGTTACGAGAACTTCTGTAAGGTGCTCAACGCGACAGACTTCAACGTGCCGCAACATCGGGAGAGGGTTTTCATGGTGAGCTGTCTTGATAACACGAACTTCCGTTTCCCGGAAAAAATAAGGCTGGAAAGGAGACTGAAGGACGTTCTTGAGCCGGAAGTCGGTGAGAAATACTATCTCTCAGCAAAGCGATACGAGAAGATACTTGCCCACGGAGATCGCAAGGCTTCCGAAGGGTGCGGATTCGCCCCAGCTTTTCGGGGGGGGCAGGACATAAGCACGGCAGTGACGACAATTCAGGACAGAGGATGCAACACATACATAGTGGAAGATGAGCAAAGACAACAAACCAATATGCCTTAACAGCAGGGCGAACGGGGGGGGCAGCCTAAAATTCAGAACCGGATTTACAGCACAGATGGCGTGTCTCCGGCGATAACGACAGGATTTTTCTACAAGATTGAGATTTATGAGCACACGAGTGGTGAAGTCGAGAGTTTTTCAACGCCCGAGGGGATTTAACTCCGGCGGCTTCATGGAGACAATATCTCCAACAGTCACTGCCTCATCATTTCAGTTCAACGCTTATATCGAAATGCAAGAAGAATACAGAGAATACGACGACGGTCCTAATGTCATGACGCCAAAGCGGACGGAGTTCGGGAAGTCAATCAGGAAACGATATGAATCCGGGGACATCAAGCTCAGCCGTCACAAGATGACAGAAATGGAGGCAAGAACCGACGGGATATCAAATACTCTTACAACGGTACAGAAAGACAATATTGTTATGACCAAAGAATACAGAAATTTCACGACAAGAGGAAGGATGCCGGGAAACCCGTCATTCAGGGGACGTTCAAACGGGGAGTTCCAGCAAAGACCGGAGTTCTGTCCAGACGGACGGACAAACACTATAAGCACAGTACAGAAGGACAATCTGCTTATGGAAACGACAATCGAAACAAGGGAACGACTCCAGAAAGAAGGGTGGAAATGGAATCCGGAAAAACGGATATGGGAAAGACGGAGATTCAGGAGGTACACGCCAAGGGAGTGCTTCCGACTGATGGACATGTCGGAATCCGACATAGACAAGATACAGAATGCCGGAATAAGCGAGACGCAGCAGTACAAGATGGCAGGAAACTCCATAGTCGTGGCATGCCTCGCCGGGATATTCGGCAATCTATTCGACACGACGGAAAGGATAAAGACGACACTTTTCTAAATAAAAACACTTAAAAATCATAAACATCATGGCAAACTTTTCAATCAGAATTAATTTGAAGAAGCTGAACCAGGCCGGTCTCGTCAACATCAAAGGCAAGGACGGAAGGACACGCAGGTGCGTTGTAATCCCGACGGACGTGAACCGCGAGATCTTCGTGGGAGAGAAGAATATCTACTTCAACCTCTCGGCGTTCGAGACAAAGGAGGTGTCACAGTTCGGAGACACCCACATGCTCAAAGGCAACCTCGACAAGGAGGCGTTCGAAGCACTCTCCGAAGAGGAAAGACGGAACCTGCCCATCCTCGGCAACATGAAGCCACTTGAAAGGAAGGTTCAGGAAATGCAAGCCACAAGCATACCGGACGCGGCAGTTTCGGTTGCAGACGAGGAGGACGATCTGCCTTTCTGACATGGTAGCGGAAAACAAGTTCATCGACCAGCCGGCTGACATGGTCGGCGGTCGTCTCAAGAAGGGTGCAGTCTCGCCGCACGACCCACACTGCAACATCGGTGACAGCCGCGAGCAATTAATAGCATGGATTAACAGACGAAAGGACAACAACAATGAAAGTAAGAATTAAGAGATTAAGCGAAAATGCAATTATGCCGAAGAGGGCGCACGCCACGGACGCGGGATTTGACCTGTATTGTACAGAGACTTCGGTGGACTGGGCAAAGCAGGAACTACTATGCCACACGGGTATTGCCTTCGAGATACCCGAAGGGCACGCGGGACTTATCTTTCCGCGCAGTTCGATTGCGAACAAGCCGCTGTTATCACACAACTCCGTGGGCGTGATAGACAGCAATTACCGCGGTGAGGTGACGGCAAAGTTCGTCATTACAGATGCGCGTGAGTTTTTGCTAAAGGATGGCGGCTATCATTCGGGAGACAGAATTTGTCAGATGATAATCTTGCCCTATCCGGAAGTGGAATTTGAGGAGGTTGAGGAACTCACGGAGACGGATAGAGGGACAGGCGGTTATGGGAGTACAGGACGATAAAATAAACAGATATGAAAGCATATAAGGGATTTAATAAAGATATGACTTGCCACGGCTTCCAGTTTGAAGAGGGCAAGACATACGAACACGAGGGAGAGGTAAAACTTTGTGAAAGCGGTTTCCACGCATGTGAGGACCCTCTCGATATATTCGCCTATTATGGCCCGGCAAATTCCGAATTCCACGAAGTCGAACTTGACGGAGTGAGCAATGAACGCAAAGACGATACTAAAGTTGTAGCAAAGAAAATAACCATCGGAGCGAGGTTGGGCATTGATAAGATTATAAAGGCTTGCATTGAGTTCCGTTTTTCCAAGCTTGAAAAGGAATTGAAAAATTTGGGCGATAAGGGTGCAGCATCCAACTCGGGCGATAAGGGTGCAGCATCCAACTCGGGCTATAAGGGTGCAGCATCCAATTCGGGCCATGGTGGTGCAGCATCCAATTCGGGCGATGGTGGTGCAGCATCCAATTCGGGCTATAAGGGTGCAGCATCCAATTCGGGCTA
>ERZ1026860.114-NODE-114-length-62487-cov-564.915973_pt1 | contig 62487 bp, 64 predicted proteins | sample MGYA00380160_ERZ1026860 | MGnify/ENA primary metagenome ERZ1026860 (study PRJEB33269, sample SAMEA4719796) | human gut metagenome | biome: human-associated habitat; feature: organic feature; material: feces | place: Cameroon | collected 2013-10 ... | reverse complement strand
ATTCAGACAATCAAGGTAGCAATCCTATTGCACTTGTTGATTTTACTGGCGAAGAACAAACAACAGAGTTCTCAATCAATAATGAGCAAGTGAAGTATATCCGTGCTTGGGGAAATAATGAAACAGAAGTCTGGGTTTCAAAGGAAGGAATCAGTAAACAAGTAGAGAATAATGCTGAAGAAATATTGCGCTTAAAAGCAAATGTCAAGTATGGTTTGACAGTTATCGTTGACGCTAATGGTAAAGGAGACTACACTTCTCTACAAGAAGCCATTTATAAAGTTAATGATTCCGCAGATACTCATATAACAATATTGGTGATGCCAGGAATATATGTGATGGATGAGTATGATTCAACCAAAAGGCATTTTGCAAACAAGAGAAATCTATCTATAATTGGACTTGACAAAAATACATGTATTGTTCGCAATGATAATGGTAATTATACAACCAACCCATACATAGATAATGCTCCATTTAAATTAAGCGGTAAAGTTCTCATATCCAATCTTACTATCATTTCTTCTGATGAACAAAACAATACAGGAAATGGTATAGCATATTGTGTTCATGTCGATTCAGAAGCTAATGAAGGAGACATAATGGAAATACGAGATTGTATCTTATACAATAATCATGGAGCATGTATAGGAATAGGTTTGCGTCAAGGCTTTACATTAAAAATAGTAGGCTGTGAAGTAAAGAGTGATTTAAAGTCTGATGATTTAACACAGACTTGGCAAGGAGCAATAATTTGCCATGACCAATTAAAATCTGATGTAACCAACGAGAATTTATTCATTAAAGATTGTCTTGTAGAGTCTAATTCAGAAGTATGTATCGTTGTAAATAGCGCAACGTATAAAAATAGCATTGATTTGATTGCAATAGGTAATACTATCGTGTCAACAAATTCAACAAGAGCATTAACTGTAAATTCTCCAAATACAAAGAATATCAGAACTGGAAATAATAATATTGTACAGAAGTAAATAGAACTCTAAGTCACTGAGTTTATAAATTTCAAAAAGTAAGACAATATGAAAAAGAAACAATTACAATTACATGAAGCACTGGCAGTGCTTCTGACTAAACTATCTTCAGCAAGGGACAATCCCTTGCTGATGGATAACTACGTGACGAAAGCCTTGCGCACGGTTCTTTTGGAATTCAAGGAATCGGGCGAGCTTTATGCCGCCTACAAGGAGCAAATACAATCCACCATGGAAAGTGACAATCCTTGGATAGGTATGCTGATGAAATCGATTGGCGGTGATGCCTCTGTCAAAGAGAGTATGACCGATGAAGCTATCGAAGGGATGGTAAACTCTATGTTAGGAGAATAGGCTATGAAGGATTGGACAGGAAATAGAAAGAGTACGTTCGTGACATTGGGAGCATCCAACCACACGGACAAGGAGCGTGAGAGTAATGACTTTTATGCTACCGATCCTATAGCTATTGACAAGCTGGTAAAAGTTATACAGCTTCCTCACAAGATTTGGGAGTGTGCTTGTGGTACAGGGTGTTTGTCTGGCCGTCTGAAAGACTTCGGACATGATGTTGTCTCTACCGACCTTGTGGATAGAGGCTATGGGGGGGTAAGCAATTTCTTGGAAGCCACTGTACTGCCGAACGATTGTGCTTGCATCCTTACCAATCCACCATACAAGTATGCCCTGGATTTCATCAAGCACAGCTTGGAACTCCTTCCGGATGAAGGTCTTTGTGTCATGTTTTTGAAAACTACCTTTCTTGAAGGACAAAAAAGGTATGATGAGCTATTTAGTAAGCATCCTCCTCAGTACGTTCTTCAATTCTCCCGAAGAGTTCTTTGTGCCAAGAACGGAGAGTTTCAGAGAATGAAGGAAGGAGGAGGCAGTGCAGTAAGCTATGCTTGGTTTGTTTGGAAGAAAGGTTATCATGGTGATACTATCATCAAGTGGATATAATATAATAAGGTGTAACTCTTTATGGGGCTACACCTTATTATTTATAGGTCAGTCAATATTCTCACAGATGTACATAATAAATGAGATGCAATCTGTATGACCGGAGGTATTTCAAGAATAATTTGCTTACAGATTGTTACTTTAATAAAGTTTAACTATAAAAATATTGCTCAAAATGAATATTTTTGTGCAGAATTGTTTATTTTTGCAGCACTTTTCTTATTATTAAAAATGAGGAACTAAGAACAAATAATAAACCAAAAAACAAAAGGAGAAGAATTTATGACTAAAGAGGAAGAAGATGAAGTCCATCGGTTAGTTCAATCAGTCGGTGTTGTACAGTTGTCAAGAGTAATATTTAAGGACATGGACGTTAGCGAAATGATTAACGTCATTATCCTTGCAGGTAGAGGCTACAGCGTGAAGCTACTCACTTGGTTCAAGTATTATTGTGAAGTGATGCCTCTTTTTATCATGCTTTTTCATGTGGCTTGTATGGTGACGTTTGCATCACATGGTAAAGAAATGTGCGTATGGTTTAGAGAAAATTGGGTATCAGCAGCATTTATCTATTTCTCTGTTTACATCCATCCGCTTGTGCTTATACTTGCGAGCAGATTCTTTTGGCTCTGCTACAGATGGCGTATTCCGATGATCATCTACCTATTTGGGATAAATGCAATTCATATTGTATACTGGAATGTTTTTACCACCAACGAAATGGTGGAAGCTAATGTGGTAATACTTGTAATGACCATTATATTTTATGTATATGGCTTTGCTGATAAGTATTTCTCAGGCAAGGGCTGTCAAAGTTTAATCTCTAGATTATAATGATATGGGAAAGTTATTTGGTTATCACACCATGGGAGTGTTATTAAAATCGTTATCTGACTCTTGTTTTCGAGCAGACGAGCAAGAGAAGAGAGGGGAGAAGGTAACTGCTTGCGGAATGAGTAGCGATGAGATAGAAGACCTTTGTGAGAACTATCTTCCGTATGCTCTCAACCCTATGATGACTGCCGGGCAGGTGAAGAAGGAGGCTCATATCAGCGAATCTACTCTAAGAAGAGCAATCGCTGATGGGGAGCTGGAAAGCGTGGGGAACGCTGGGGACCATTCTCATTTCTTCAAGAAATGGGATGTTAAGGAGTTTATCAAGAAAAGACTGAAACGAAACAAGTAGAAAAGGAGAGAGGCGAGAGATTGCTTCTCTCTTTTTTATGCTCTAAAATATACAATATTTGCCTTAAATTATATACAATATTCTTGCGAAAATATACATACGGTGGGTTTGATATGGGTCTATGTCATATTAAAATGTTGATAATCAGATAATAAAAGATTTTTTGATAGAGTTATTAAAGAACTTGCCAGTTCCTCGTATCTTTGCACACGTAATCGGTTACATGTGTGAATAAACAAAATGTACAACTTTTATTTCTTTAGGAATTATGGCAGAAGAAGTAATTAAGACTACCTCTTGTTGCAACGATGCAATGATGGGTGGTTTGCTTGGAGCGATGGCAAATCGTGACAACAATCCTTTGGCAATGGCGGCTATGATGCGTAACCGTGACGATGATGACATGTGGAACAATCCGTTTGCCTACATGATGATGATGGGCATGATGCGCTATATGTATGGTGCAGATTGGAACAATCGTGACAATGGCGCAGACGTGCAGCGTGCAGAGATTCAGAGCCAAATCGAGAGTTTGCGCAACCAGATGGCAGACAACCAGAACAGCAACTTGCTGATGGGTGCCATCCAGGGTAATGGCAACGACCTTAAGATGTTGGCAAGCAATCTGAACTGTGACTTCAACGCCTTGCAGAACTCTATCTGTGGCATCCAGGCTGGCATCCAGCAGCTTGGTGGTCAGGTAGGATACTCGGCAGAGCGAGTAATCAACGCCATTTCGCAGGGTAACTTGCAGATGACAATTGCGCTTAAGGATTGCTGCTGCCAGACGCAGCAGAACATCATCAAGATGGGTTACGATAACCAGCTTGGTCAGAAGGACATCGTTAACCAGATGCAGCAGGGCTTTAGCTATACCAACACTGGTATAGAAAGAGCAGCTTCGAACCTCGGTTTCCAGATGCAGCAAGACAAGTGTGACGTTATCCGTGCAGGTGAGAACAACACTCAGCGTATCATTGACACCTTGACAGGGCATTGGAGCCAGGAGCAAGCCAACGAGATTCAGGACTTGAAGTTTAAGAACTCTCAGTTGCAGCAGAACATCTACTTTGCCAATCTGATGAATGGCGGTTGCGGATGTGGCGCAGGTGTAGCAGGTGGCTATCAGTAAAATAGTAAAGAATGAAACAGAAGCGTAGTGGTATGAACAAGATTTCTCCAGTGGGTTTGGCTACTACAGCATTGGTAGCCAACCAAGTTTCAGTCTTAGCTACTTACAATGAGAAGCTTTGCAGACCTTATTGCGTGAATGGTAATGTGCAGCCACAGGCAAGCATAACCTACAGTTATGAGCAGCCTATCCTGAATGGTACAACGGTGTTTGTGCCAATCGTGGCAACTATCTCCATCATTTCGCCTGTAACAGGCAACAGAAACATGATGAGAGCGCAGCCATTAATTTACACGGAAAGATGGGTAGCAGCCTTCCAAGGGCAGACAGCTCTGCCAACGGCTGTGACCATCACCAGTGTAGGCAGAACGCAAAAGGCTAACGATGTGGTATGCGGAAAGGCTAGAGGCCTGAGCATATTTGACAGTCTAACCGTAGCATTGACTACTGCTTAGTATCATTATAGGGGGAAATGATGGATGGTTTGTTAGCCATCGTTTCCCTCGCATTATCCATTTAAAAAGATACGATTATGATATTTAAAGATTTAAAGGCAGGTTTCCCGGTCTTTTTGTTTGACCGGGCAACTAGAAAATTCAAGCAGGGTAAAGTGATGAATGCTCCAAGCCCTGATATTAGTGGTAGCAAACCTAACATGATGCCACAGATGCCTGGTATGCCAAACTTTGGCACCATGAACGTGAAGGTGAATGTTCAGACAGAAGACGGAAAGCAGTCAACCTATTCTGTAGTTGATACTGAGCAAACAGCATACAGCGACACCCTTGTGATCTCCTGTAGCAAGGAGAGTATCATCAACGAGGTAAACGCATTGAAGAACCAGGCAACTGACATCATCAATAAGATGCCGGACTTCGAGCAGACCGTAAAGGACTGTGATCATCTTCTCTCAGAACTGGACACAACGTTTCGAGACCAGCAGAGAACCAACGAAAGACTCAACCAGATGGAAAACAAGCTGGACGAGATTTTCAAGTTTGTCAAATCACAAAAACAAGAATGATATGAACTTAGTAGAACTTATTACAAAATATCAGACAGATGCCACACCGGAGCAGATGGTGATGGTGACAAAGATCATCGGCAAGTTTGTGGCTATGCACGCTACGGAAGATGACCTCCTGAAGCTCTATAAGGAGATTTATGGGGTTGTGGGTAACGGCCACTTCAACGACTTCTTTGCTGAGGCTCAAATCAAGAAGATGGTGTTTGAGGATGATAATGATGTAGAGCATCGCGCTCCTTACTACACCATGGATAAGACTCAGGAGATTTACGAGACGGTGAAGGACGAGATTCGCCCTTACAACTCATGGGACTTTGCCGTGGTGCTCAATATGATCTATTCTGACAACTATAATCTGATGAAGAAATGGTTCCCGGAGGACAGCGAAGAGCAGTTGATGGACAAAATGGTGGACCTTGCCGTGAACTGGCTGAGGGATGATGATAACCCTTATGGCCATTGTAAGGCTTGGGGGTACTTCAACCATTGAAATGTTGAATGTTGAGTGTTAAATGTTAACTTGTTGGGTAAATCCATAATGACTAGAGATATATAAAAGAAAACTATCAGAAGAAGAGAATGCAGGCGGAAAATGGGCTTGTGTTCTCTTTTTTCGTTTGAAGTTGCGCAACTTATCACAGAGAATCGGGAATGATGACTTAAATTTGCATCGTTTCCATAACGGAGTGGGGACAGAAAAATGGAAAAGAAAATGAATGATATTCGAGGTTACTTAATTGGGACGATATGGACTTTTCTTAGTCTGCTGGTTCCTATCAGGGATTTTATGATTGCCATGATGGTGCTGTTTGGTCTGAACCTAGTGTTTGGCATCGTGGCAGCAGTGTTTAATAGCGAAGAATGGAGCTGGAAGAAATTCGGGATGTTCTTTGTCTGTTGTGCGGTGTTCTTTGTGACGGTGGCAGCTCTGTTCATCATCGGGCACTTCCTACACTCAGACACAGAGGCTCTGTTTTGCGTGAAGTGGGTATGTATAGCTGCTACTTACCTGTTTGGAACCAATATCCTGAAGAATCTGAGGCGAATGCTAGTCCCTGGTACACCTTTTTATAAACTGGTGGACTATGCCTATTATGCACTGACTCTAGGATTCGTAGAGAAATTCCCGATGTTTAAGAAGTATCAAGAATATAAAAACAATATTGGAAATGGAAATGAAGGAAATAACTAAGGAGCAGATACTGAAGATTATGCCGAATGCGAAAAATAGGGTAGATAAATATTTGCCTTATTTCAATGAATTGGCAGAGAAGTATCACATCAATACAAAATTACGATGGGCACACTTCCTTGCCCAGATAGCGCATGAAAGCGGTGAACTTCTTTATACCCATGAACTCGGAAAGAACTCTTATTTCACGAAGTATGAGAAGGGATCACTTGGAAAGATGCTCGGAAATACGCATGAGGGCGATGGTGCCAAGTATAAGGGCAGAGGCTTCATCCAGTTGACCGGCCGAAGTAACTACTCAATATACCAGGTCTACAGTATGCAGCCTGTGTTGGAGCATCCGGAGTTGCTGGAACAGCCGGAACTTTGCGTTGACGTATCGATGTGGTTCTGGGAGGCGCATGGGCTGAATGAACTGGCTGATGCGGATAATGTGTTGAGAATTACGAAAAAGATAAATGGAGGCACAAACGGACTGGTTAGCAGAAAGAAGTATCTTGCCAGGGCTATGGTTGCCTTATAAACAGAATAGCTTATGAAATCGAAACATTTAATTATCTATCTGTTTGTGTGGATAGCGTATTTCTCAATGTTGTTTCTGACGAGTTGTAAGACGAAGACAGTGACACAGGAACACTACATTACGGATCAGACAGAGAACAAGGGTTTGGATGCCTCCTGGCAGGAGCGATTTATCTCTGCTTTTGAGCAGATGGCAAATAGCAGGATTCAGGAGCATGAAACATCAGTCAGGGAAACTACACATACAAAAGACAGTACATCTACGACTGTTGACCAAAATGGTAAGCCTATCAAGACAGAGTCATGGCACTCTGTTGTGACCAACAGGAACACAAAAGAGGTGCTGAGGCTAAAGGATTCCATTAATATCATATCTAAGAAGGTAGATAAATATCAACATCTTGTGGTTCAAAAAGATTCGCTGATTCGGTTAAAGCAAGACTCTATTAACATTATGAGGCGAGAACTAACCAAGAATGAGCAGCGACTTATGACAATAGGGAAGGTAAGTCTTGGCGCGTTAGCAGGTATCATCATAGCCATCACAACAGGTATTCTTGTTTGGTTATGGCATTGTAGAAAAATTGCAGTAAAGTATGAAGACAATAACAATTAAAATCATCAAAAAGAGCGTAATGGGCGTGGTAGAAGGAGTTTCTGCCACCATCGCGCAGCATAACCCAGAAGTGGACTTCCAAAGCGTATGGGCCAGTGATGCTGAGGAGGCTAAACTGGACATTTACTATAGGGAGGCGATAACCGATCTAGAGAATTATCTTGCGAGGTTTTCTTCATCGACCACACAGAAGTTTGATCTGCAGGCTCTGGCTGATGATTTTTCTATCACTATAGTGACACTTGCTTCTTGGCCGCCAAGGTTAAGTGGAGTGCTGAGCAATCAGATCCAGAATTACCTGGTGCATGCAATTCTTGCCGGATGGCTGAGTGATTTCCCAGATATGGCTCATACAGACTATGCCAGTATGGGAGCAAGTGACCTTGACGCCATTAAGGAGATTTTGTTAAAGAAAGACTTTAACTTTGCTGAGGCTGAAAGAAAAGCCGATGATACAACGAAAGAAGGCTCTTCGGCCGGTGCTACATCATCCAGAGCAGTAGATGGTGACGAGAAGGCTGGTTCTTCTCCTATGGCTTCGGCAAGAAGTGGCGATGGGATAGACAAGCAGGAGAATGCGCAGGCAACTGCCGGGCGGTCTGTAGATACTGATGAAAAAGAGAATGGCGAACTTGCCGTTCAAAGCCGCAGTGTAGATGCTGAGGCTAAAAGTCAGAACGAACTGGATGCTGAGGCTCGAAATGAAGACGAAGTAGACAAGGATGACCAGCGTGGGCCAAAAGGTTCAGAGCGCAATCAGGACTTCGTTTCGCAACATTTTCATCAGGATCATGTAGACTGGAGCGGAGGCAGGCCACCTTATGAACTGAGGTAGATTTATTAATCATCTAAATATTTCGAAATATGGATAGTAAACTAATTACTTTGAACTTTAGCATGGAGCAGGTATGTAATGACATATTGGCCCGATGCTATGTGTTGAGCCAGGGACTGGTGGATGATGCTCAGAAGGACATCAGAGCGACTATCGAAAGCCCTGACAGTAAAGAGACTCGCAGCATTATTAATCGTGCAGTGACTGAAGCCATCGGTAATATCAAGGTTGCAGCTCAGCGTTATCTGACCTCAGGTAGAGTGGAGGATAACAACAACCTGGAGCGACTGGTGAAGGGTACGAGAAAGTATGTGTACACCGATAACAAGAACGGAACTTGGACGGAGGTAGTGACCACAAGCATCTTTGGCCAGGAAGATGAGGAAGTGACTTCTACCGTAACCAAGGCTGGCCAAGACCGGGAGGAAAGTATCTATGAGACTGTTACCCTGAAACTGGAGATCCCGAACTGGAATGTGGCAGTGACGGATGCGCTTAAGAGCAATATGCACCGGTATATGGTTGACTATACGATGAGCCAATTTCTGCAGGATCAGTATGCAGATAAGGCTGGACAGTATGGGGAGAGTGCTACAGCAGACTTCAATAACCTTCAGAGCAACCTGCTGAGCCGGGATAACTATACTTTGAGACGGCCTAGCTTTACGTAAGAGGCTATTGGGGACAGGCGATAAAATCGCCTGGAACGGTGGCTTTACTTAATTCTTTCTTTTTAGGTGTGTTTATGGAAAGAGCCTTCGCTTTCGGGATTACTCCTGATTTGCGAAGGCTCTTGTTTTTGGGGCACATGGCTTAGAAAGCCATGGAACGTTGGCTTTTCTTTTTAGAACTTGCTGAAACGCCTGATGACTTCGAGGCGTGTGGCAAAGTATTGATTCGTGGATTTCATTTTCAGGTATAGGGCGATGCGGAAGAAACGATAGCTGTGGGTTGCCATGTAGCTGGACTTCATGCCTCCCAAACGACCGATGTAATGCCAATTCTGATTATCATTGCTACCATATAGCCACATGACTGGTATACAGCCGGACGTGAGGGAATGGATGTAGCCTGTAATGGAATCAGGAACGTTGTCTTCATCGAACTTCAAGGTACGAGTGACTATGATGCCATGATACTCTGTTGTGTCTTCGTAATCGTAGCCCTTATCGAGAACTATCACGCTGCCATCCCTATATTGTATGTAGGGGTGAGGATATGAATTGATAGCCGTAAGCACATTCTGTATAAGAAAAGTGCTCCAGGCATTATCCTTGATAGAATAGCAGAGGGCCACCGTATCAACCGTAGAGGCCTTACTCGTCTGTGTAACATCCAGGCAGAAGATGCGAGAGTTTTTGTAGTCATAGATAACCTGACAACGCTGGAAGAACTCTATTGGCGATGAGGTGAAATCTATGAGTTGGCGCATCTGAGCCTTGATAGTCTTGACGGAATCACTATCCTCATCTGTATCAATAAAGAAGTTGAGGAACTTGCCAAGAGTACCGGATATATTGAAGCCGGGACCATCTAAGACATCGGACATGGAAACCACTTGTGACTCTGCTATGCGACTGAGGGAGCGGTTCGTGGCGAAAAGCACGGACTGGTCTAGCTGAGTGATAGCCTTTGTATTGCTGCATACTTCACGACTGATAGGATGTATACTGCTATAAGTTCCTTTTGACGAAACTTCCATAGCCCAGATGCCATCGGTGGAGAATGCCATTAATGGGTATTGGCCAAACTGACCCTGCGATAGCGCACGCGTTGTAGCGGCTATGCCCTGTATGGTTCCGATACCTACGGTATTGATGCCATTCAGAGGGAAATAGAAGGCATTATCGGACTCAGATGTGTAGATCTTATTGGATAGTTCCACTACATCATCAACCGTATAATTAAATGAATCGACCTTATATTGCTCGAAATTGTCGGTGAAATCTCCCATGTGCATGGCTCCATTCAGTTCTGCGCATTGTTCAAGAGGGAAGACGAAGATGACATCATTATCAGAAGAATCCTTGCAGAAGATAGCCATTTTATCAGCTCTGGAATCCGGATAGAACTTGACAAGATTGCTAATCATGAAAACATCAATATCCTGACGAGAGAAAAATTTGTCGCTACTTTCAACATATTTCGTTCCAGAAGTGGTGTTGAGGCTAATTACAATTTTCTGGATTTTATACCTATATTTCTGGTTATCCGTACTATCATCATATTTAAGAATGTACAGACCTGGTAACATAACATAGCCGCTGAATCCTTGAAACAGTTTTTCTTTCATGCCATACAGGTTAAGACGATGATTATAGACATAACCTCCTTGGGCAAAGAGGGAGTTATGAGTTTTGTAATCATCCTTCATCTGTTCCTGCAATGATACCTGATAGACTGCATTCTTGTCAACAGGTAATTTCTTCGTTGTATAATTTGTTAAATCTGAAATTTTCAGCGAGCAGACCTTGTAGAAGGCTGATGTATTCTTTAATTTGTTGCGATAGGCATCTTCACTTAGTGATGGAAAATACACAGAAGTATCTCCTATTTTTTTGCTATTTGATTCATACGTTAGCGATAATAAGCCATGGCCAAGTTTGTAATTTCTTCGTCCAGCTCTGAGACTTGAAATTTTCTCAGATGTGTCAACGTTAGAAATAGGAGGTGTAATGAATACATCTACCGATTTGATGACATCCTTCCATTCTTCAAGTTCATCAAGTTTTGCGTCCAGTATAGCATATCTTAAATCTACATTTCGTGGATAATAGATAAATGCTGCCTTCGTGATATGTACTTTGAATGTGTTATTCTTTCCATCTTCGCGTTGGAAGGTAAATTCATCAGATGTGTTGATAACACCATCAGTTATATTTAAAGAAAATGCATTAGCACACAGCACCATGTAGCTATCTGGAACCTGTACAGGGATGAATACAGGCGATGAGTGCATAATCATGGAACCATCAAACATTCTATAGCAATATCTTACAAAGAAATTGGCATAAAAACGACCTTTACGAGCAATCAGATTGTTTGTTCGATTGACAAGTGCATAGATGCTCTGTGTAATGTCCGATTGCTTGTCTTCCTTAATTGTGAGACATTCAGCATTTCCGATAGAAACTTCATTCATCGATAATTTAACCTTATTGAAAATATCATTGCATGAGTATGTGGTTTGCTGGAATGCTTCCCGGAAACCATTTGCGCTTCCTTCTGCATCAACTCCACCATTACTGTAGTTTTCCGGGTAATCATCGGAAATAGAAAAGGCAATTTCTACAAATGGAGGCTTTTGTGACAGATATTTATAGCCACCATCCACCCATAAAGCATAGTGAAGTCCGTCTGTAGCCACAATGATGAGCGTATTACCGATGGAATTGACGGAAAGAACCGAGGCTTCGTAGTCGAAGGACTTGATAGGGGTGGTTGAGCCAAGAGATCCATCCTGAAGGAACCAGTAGATGGCTGATGAGGCTATGGCTATGAGGTGGCGGTAATTGCCAGTTTCGTGTACATAAAGAATCTTAGCCACTACACCATTAATGGTGAGTGGCTGAGAGAGGGGTGTTCCTGTGACAATAGAAGGGCGCAATGCGCCATCATGCAGCTCTAGATTGCCGCAGAGGGATAGCGCACCATTTTCTACTGCCATTTCATCAGGAGTGAGGCTGAGGCCTTTGTATCTAATTGACTGTTGCATTTGCTTAATGTTTAATGTGAAGTGTTTAATGTTTAATTATCGGCAATGCTCCCTGTCGGCCCTATTGACGATTGCTAAGGCTGGACAACTGACGCCATCTACATTGAGATTGATAGTTTCATTTGCCGTAACCAGTTCTATCTGCTTAGTACCAGTCGGGATATTCGGTATATAGCTAAGCAAAAAACTGACGGTAGAAACATTACTGGCATGGAGCTGCCCCTTACGGCCAGACAGTTTGATGCATACATCTTTAGCTTCTAACTCCGGTGTGGACTTGATGATATACATCTGCTTGCTTGGATTATAGAAACAGAAATAAATCTTATCACCCGGTTTGAGATCTAGCAGTTTGCAAGGACTAGACCTTAGACTGATACGCCCATTCAGATTAAGGGCAAGTCCTCGCTTCTGAACGCGAGGACGATTGAGAATAATGACATCATTTGTTTGCTTCATGATCTACAGGTTTATGGAGCCAGAAACGGAAATAATCGTTTTCGGCATCCTGGTTTCGTACTTTGACGTATTCTCTGGTAACATAGAAATGCTTCTTGCTAAGAGTAGGGTTGAGGTTGTAATCGTTCAACATCATTGCTGGTTCCACTCTGCCATCGAAGGAAATTTCATACCAGTAGCGATGGAGAAAGAACCATGGACGAAGACGGACCTCCTGAATGGTGGTGTAATTACTCTTGTCAGCCCGGCACGGTACGATGCTCCAGCTACCATCCTGCCAATGCTCTGTGATCTCTTCTCCACCTGGTGCCATTTCATGTTTCGTGATGATGGACTTCTGAATCTTAACGAGAAGGCATACATCTGCTGTGAAGACCTTAGCCATCTTGCCATGGCAGAGCATGACGAAGCGGCCTTTCTTGTCGGGAAGAAGCCTACGCTGCTTGCCCGGCTTATTGATGACGCAGACAGTGGAGAGAAACTTGTGGCGAGCCATGGAGAGAAAATCGGGCAGTTTCGCCCTGGCGTGCATGCGGTCGATGACCTTCTGAACCTTTTTGAAGTTTTTCTCTGCCTGAGTCTCATGGATCGTGACCGGAGATTGAGGTAACTGATCTTTTCCCTTTTGCTCACGTATCTTCTTGACGTTTTCACGAACCTGCTTCTTAGAAGGTATTTCCAGAAGATGACCAGTTTTCTTATCAAGTTTGTATCTTGTTTTTTGCTTTTCCATAATGAGTAGTCTTTAAATGTTGCCAGAGTTGAGGCAGATGATTTCGAAATGATGATTCTCGCAGATGTCGTTGCCGTTGGCCATGCGATGATTGAAGGAGCAAGGGATATGCTTGTTGTACAGATCGCACTGAAGGCAATGTTCAGGCACTTCTTCCTGTTCTTTGCCGATACCTTCAGTATCTATAATTATACACAGCTCATTAGGTACTGCTCTCACGACACGACCGAAATGGTCATAGAGTTGACCGGGAACGATAAAGGTAGCCTCACGGAGGGATGGGAGATTGTAACCCATCTTGCGGATAAACCAGAGGCGCAGATAAATGATTAAACGTTTCAACTTTTTCATATAGAATGATGTTATATATTAATAATGTGGGTAAAGGTACGAGAAAAATGATGATAAAAAGTGATAACTTGCGCAACTTCGGCCATAGTAGACCGAAATGCGCAAGATTACTACTTATTTTTCGGACTTATCATCCTTTTTCTCGCTAGAAGATGATTTATGTTCGAAAACATCCATGATCTTAGTCTCGTTGAGGCCTTTGACCTCGTAATCTATCATGGTTTTACCCATAACCTCGTCAATATAGCGGCGAGCACGTTCAAGACTCTTTGCCTGGACGAGATAGGTAACGTAGGAACGTTTCTCCTTTTCGCTCTTCTCATCAATGGTGATGAAGGCAAGACGAGCCTTGAACCAGAGATCATCATCACTGATGTCGGAGAAGAAGATTTCTCCATAGGCAGCTCTATTGATATTAGCTACCTTCAGTTCGCCAGATACGTACACAGCCATTTCTTCTATGATCTTGGCTTCTGCCTCGGTGAAAGAGAGTGCATCTACTGTGTAGAGTTCCGTTGTTATTTTCTCTGAACCATCTTCTTGGGTCTTTTGGTATCTTACTTTGCACTCAAACCAGGTTGAGGAGCGAGAGCGGAGAGATTGGCAATTACCTGTACCGATGATTTTCTCGGTTGCAATGTTTACTTTGGCTGCAACATTTTGTGCAGACTCTTCTTTCTTTTCTGATTTTTTCATAATTCTTTGTTTTTAATTGTTATACGTTAATTTATCGATTTCTTCGTCTGAGAGAGGTTTTCCATCCTTGCCGATATACTTTTTCATCATGAAGATCATTGTACCGGGTGTGGGATGACGTAGATAATCATTAAACATCACATTCGCCAGTTCTTCATCAGTGGACTGGAAGAGGCTATGAGCAGGGCATCTGTATGGCCGTTCCATTACATGATGCTGAATGATATAGCCACGTTTGCGCAGGTCTTCATCCTGAAAGCGTATGAGCTGCTGATCAATCTTTGATTCCTTCTCCTTAATGGTATTGAAGAAGGTCTTTACCAGTTCTTTGTCAGGCTCAGGTTTCTTCTTTTCAGAGAAATACTGCTTAGTAGCTACCCGAAGTTCTGCTACCAGAATAAAGAAGTTCCCATTGTCGGTTTGCGGTACTTTTTGAGGATCAACCTTCATAATGGTATCGTCAACGCGCTTTTCCAGTTCAATGGATTGCCGGAGAACGCCTTTATCGCGGTGTGCCCAATATTTCTTTTCTAAATTTCGCATGGAAGCTACTAGCTTACGAAATGCGAGGGCTGACTGTTCACTCATATTACTTGATGCCTAATGTTTTCTTTATCTTGTTGATGCGCTCCAACTCTTTGGGGAGGAGGTTACCTTTTTCGTCTGTTCGGCAGAGGAGACTGAGATTTGGCTTAATGGTTATCCACTTGTGAAGACCATCGTGCTCACGCTTAATCTGTCGAAGTTGGGCTTCTTGCAGTCTTTCGTGCAAATGCTGCTCATGGCGAAGTTTACTGATCTCGTTCTGTATTCTGTCCATGCCATGATTCTTGTTTAACGTTTGGTGACAAGAATACTTTGTCCCACTCTCCAGTTCCCACAACGCCTAATCCTCTTATAACATCATCTACTAACACAAAGGCTAAATCATTCTTATTTTCCATATTGTGAGTATTTAAAATGCAAGCTTGTAAATATTCCTTAAAGTGTTTCTTCTCTTCAGGGGAGATATATGAAGGACGACTGACAAGACGCTCTTCAAAGTGCTGAAATTCTCTCGCATTGTCATCATTAATTTTCTTTACGAAAGAGGAGAATGAACGAATGGCTTCATCTATTTTCTTTGAAGACTTATCTTGCTGCAAATTGAATTCTCCAAGTTCGACCTTGATCATTGATAAAAGTTCTTCCGTATCTTTCAAACAAGATATTTTGGTGTTGACGTTTTTTGAAGCAGAAGCTAACACCTCTAGAGATCTTTCTAGATTGGCATCATTTTTCTTGATAGCCTCTCTGTATGAGATAAGTTCATCATGCTGCTCTTTGATGATTCTCTTTAAACGCTCGTTACTCTTGTCAAATCGAGCCTTGAAGTTCTTGTCTCTTAGCGTGCAAGAGACGATGCCTAGCGTGATAACAAAGACCAGGCTCAGGCAAATAGTTAATGTTATTGTTACTTCCATAATTATATTTTTTATTGTTCACACTTATTTTTTGTCTGGAAAATCCTCCAACAATTCAATACGAGTTCTTAAAATATCGTAGTAATGTTTCATTGCATGAAATTGAGAAATCATCAATGCTGTCTGAACAGGACCGCATTTTTCAACGATCTTATCGTAATCATTTTCATTCATGAAAGCATTGAGTTTAATCAAACGGGCGTCCAACTCCTTGAACTCAATAATGAGACGGTCCTTGAAGTCTTCTGCTATCTGGTATGATTTTTCGAACACTTCCTTAGGGGACCATGAATCGTAGGTACTGCCATCTGGGTTAGTGTACTGGACGTGATAGCCAGGAACGTCTTCGTTTCCTTCTGATGGTCTTGCCCAACCTTTAGCTACTGCAGCAGATTTTTTCATAGGTTCTGCCTTCACCATTTTTGTACCTATGTACTGTTTTAATGTTTTATTTTCCATATCTTTTTATTTTATTAATTCTTATATAATTTGTTTCATCTATTAACTTTTTGTTTAATGAGATACGATTATCAATACATTTAATAAGTGCATTCTTGATGACTAGAATAGTATCTGAATCCAGATATTTATAAAGACCTATTTTTTGGATGCCAGTTCTGCTATACATATCTACATATAACTTTGGCGTATTTTCATCTTTCAAAAACTTTTCATCAAACACTATTGTCTCAACTTTACTTCTAGCAGTTTCAAGTTGTTCAATTTCAGATACAGCGTTGTTTACATTGCCTATAACTTCATTGATTCTTGCTAATTCTTCTTTTGTCATACACTAATCTTTTTATTGTTCACACTTTTGAATTATCATTGCTAGAATACTTTCAACACCCTTTGGCTTGAAGAAGCGATTGGCATTGAGGAGAGACAGAGCTTCGTTTGCGTTCTTTTTGATTAATGGCAAACGACCAGCTTGATTCTTGTAACTTTTATAATCCGCTTCTAATTGTCGCTTATACGCTTTGCCCTTGTCAAGATAGTCTGATTCAAGTGTTTTTTCCTTCTCCTTATATTCAGAAATGAGAGCTGCTTCCTTTTGGGCATACTCATCATTTAGAGACTTTTCCTTGTCATCCAACTTTTTCTCTTTTTCTTTATATTTCTGAACAGAGGATTCGTAACTTTCGCGTGAAGCGTCTCGCTGCTTGATGCTACGGTTTATCTCGTCTTTCATTCGATCCTCAACCTGCAAGCGCACATCTTCAAAACCTAGGTAAGACTCTGAGGTCTCAACTGTTCGTCTTGGCTTATCGTCTCGTGAATAAAGAGGATCTATTTGACTACCACAAATTCTGTCAAACGTGGATCTCTCATACTCTACTTGCACTTCCTTGCGGATAATGACTCTGGAACCGTCTTTGAGGGACGCAATGGTCTTATCCTTCTCTTTGACGGTCTCTTCTAATTCCTTTACTCGATTCTTCAAGGTTTCGAACTCTGAATAATCTACTTTTACTATAGCCATAATTGTTATGATTTAAATTTAACTTTTATATATTTCAGCATTCTCTATTGGGATGTCGTACCATGGAAGAGAATAACCTTTATCTTTCATTTCTTTAGGCAATGGACAGCGATAATATCTGCCATAGAAATTCGACCATAGCTTATCTGCATCCAAAATCGTACCTGCTGGAAGCTCTGGCTTCGGCTTAAACCATGGGCGAGGATATTTGGTCGTTTCGTGAACATCCTGAGCGCACTTTGTTGGTTTGATTATTTTTATCTTCATTACTTTTTCTTTGTTTTACGTTTGGTGTAATTAATATTTTCTATCTGATATTCGAAGAATGCGATACGGCTATTTAATCTTCGGAGGATGGCATTTCTGATGTAGAGGATTGTTTCTGCATCGAGATACTTGGTGATGTTTCTGTTTTCAACAGGGCATATTCCATCGAGGAATATATTTAGCTTTGCAGGGCTTTCTAGTATAGTCATGTTGTTTGAAGCATCGACTTCTTCTACAAAATCTCTGACCTTGGTTAGTTTTTCGATGGAATTGTAGTATTCGCCTACGGAGTCGATGGTGTTACGCATTTCTTCATATTCTTCCTTTGTCATACGCTATACTTCCATTAATTGTTTTATAGCCATGCAAGCAATGCACAAGCCTATTACTAGAAAAAGCAGCCCTATATGTGCATCCCATATATTTCTACAAATTCTTATGCCTACATACATAAATGCTATTCCTATAGCTATGAATATTATTGATAATGCTGTCAACATACACTACACCTCCATTTCTGAATTTTGTTTAAACCCAAAAAGAATATGCTGCAAGTCGGAAACATATTCCAATTTGATTCCTTGATCATTGCATATAAAGAGGAATTCACCTGTATAGCATGTCTTTTCTATGCACAAGCTATTCTTTTTATATGTAAATACTCGTAAATTTGCTTGATCAAGATTTGTTGTCAACTTCCAGCCATTATTTTCCAAAATATCTGAGGTAAGAGGAATCGGAACAATATCCTTCACCCATGCGCCACAGTCAGCAAACAGGAATCCGTCATCTTTAATGGTTTTTCCTTTTAAGTTGGAAAGAGTGACAGAACCTTTCAGTTCTGTGAATGCATTTCCATCTTGCAATGATCTATATTTATCAGGATTACTTTCTGTGACTCGGTAAACAATGCCCTTTTTGGTTCCGACAGGAATGCCGTTGGTCATCACCAAATCACCTGGTATATAAATTGTCTTTTCCATTTCTTAATATTTTTACTTTGTTATATTGACTATTCTTTTTGATGGACCAGCGATAGAATCGCTGGGAACGGTGGCTTTTACCATATTCTTCTTGTTTTCAAAATAATCAAACGTTTATTGTGTTTAACTAGATTTTCTAACTTTTTCATATCAGATAAATACTTATCCACAGTCTTCATTGTCCTTTTCATAAGCTACTTATTCACTTTGACTAAATTTTTGAGATTGTTGAAAGCCTCATAGTCTTCCTTGCTAATTTCAAGGTAATTGTCGAACTGGATAGTGGCAGGATCAGCTATCTCTGAATATCCTTCATTAATCACCTTGATAGCTTCCATAAGAGGGAACAATGCTGAACCATCATCCTTCATGATAGTAAAGTCAATCTTACGCCATGTGTTAGCGATGTCTTTGCGCATGAATGATGCGACTACGTAAAAATATCTTTTCTTCATATTGCTTCTTGTTTTAATTGTTTGTCTATTGCTTCCTGAGCAAGGATTTGCTGCCAGTTAGCTTCATTATAGTTTCTTGCCTCCTGTTTTTCTGAGAGCTGTGGATCGTAGCCACCGAAACAATAGGTATCAAATTTCTCATACTCCTTCATCGTATGTGGAGGCTTGGAGCCAGGAGTGGCTGGAATGTATTCCTTGGCGAACTCCTTAGGCAGGAGGGTTTCTATTGTTGAGGCTACTGGGTCGAGGACTTCGTATTTGAAAATACGACTCTTTCCTTTTGTAGGGGAGTTATACACAGGTCGTGCCCAACAGATGTTTCCCCTGTAGTGTGACATGAGACCAGAGAAATAATAGGGTTTCCATATCCGATTATCTCTGAATGCACAGCAGATGCCTGTAGGTGAATCTCCATTATAAGCACTATCTGACTTCCTGCAATGGTTGTAGCCGAGGTCACTGATGTGGCTATGTATACAGAACTTGCACATCCTCATTTTCTCCTGATCAGCAACCGAAGGAGTTGGCAGCATCAGGTTTTGTTTGATGTAATTGCCCATAGATGCATGATTTTAAAGTTCATCCTCTTGGTTGGTTACTTTACGTTTCCATTCTCCACAGCACTCCCAGTGGAAGCGATGATGACCGAAGCCGTTGCATGTTCCGCTATACTTACTGTTTTCCGTAGGACGGAAGAACTTACAGCCCTTGCAAGAGCGATGGCGGTGGTTGTAAACTAGATAGATGAATGTGCTGGCCATAATAACAAGGCACAGCATGATGATGATAAATCCGATTTCCATATTACTTCTTGTTTTTAATGATTTTGTTTAATACTTGCTTGTTGTGCTCAGTATCATCGTCACTCAGATGATAAGATTTGACGTTCTGAAGAATGTTGTAAAAAACTGACTGCATGTAGTCTCGAACTACCTTGATAAAGTCTTCCAGAGAGCGACAGAGAGCGTATTTATAGCCAGCACACTGCCAGTAGCCTTGGAAACGTTTCTGATGAGCAGTCTGGTTATTTGTCTTACCATACTTCAACTCGATGCCTAAGCCATGGAATACTTCTGTAACCTTGTTGGAATCTCCGTTTTTGCCATTCTTGTATGAAGGGAGAGCCAGGATGAGATCCGGAACGCCCGGCACAACTCCTGATGCAGCGTTGATGGCTATCTTCTTACCGCTTGTAGCACCATCTGCCTCATTCTTGGGATGGAAGAGGAGAGAGGCATAAGCCGGGTATTGGAGACGGAACCAGCGTACACAGGCTATCTGTAGCTGCCCTTCATGTTGCACCTTCTTCTGCTTGGTAGCAGATTTCTTGGTGTATTCAGGATAATTGCCGTTGAGGCGGTCGATTAATTCTTGTCTGTCCATAATCGTATGAATTAAATTGTTTGTTACTTGTATCTTAGTCGCTGAGAATAGACTGGAGATAATTCTGAGTCTGATCATCCAAGTCGGCCAGTGACTGTTCTTCTTCTGCCACCGATGGATTCCAGACGATGCCCAGTTTAGCTAGAGTGCCATTCTTGTAGGCATCTTTTACCATCTTTGCCATGGAACCATTCGGGTTCTTCTTTGCGGCTTCTATCCAGCCTAGATACTTCTGCCGTAGGGCTTCGGTCTGTTCTTTCTCCTGTTCCTTCTTGCGTTCTTCCTTCATTCTGAGGCGAGCTTCAATTTCCTCGTTGGTTTCCTCGCGTTGAGGCTGTGGAGGAGCAGATGGTGGAGAACTTGAAGGCTGAGGCTTCTTTCTGGCTGAGGCTGCAACTGTAGGGTTGTCGAAGGTTCCTTCCATCAGAGCCTCGTAGTTCTTCGGATTGAAGATCCAGTTGAAGGAGATATAGCATCCACCATCCTTGCGCCCTGAGAGAAGGTCTGAGTTGAGAGCCTTGCGAAGCATCGGTTCTATATCCTCGAAGGAGTAGTCTGAGATAAACTTGGCTACCATCTTCTTTCGGTCGGGAGTCATCTTTGAGATTGGCTTGACCTGCGTGCCCAGGAATAGGCGGTTGAAGAGCCTTAGCACTTCGAGGAACTGAACTTCCGGATCCTGCGACTTTTTTTCTTTTTCTTTTTTTTGTGTGTGGGTGTGGGCTTTCTCCTTTCTTTGTTTGTTTTCTTTTATAGGGGGTTCGGGGGAAATGTTTTCTTTTATTTGTTTCTTTCCTCTTACTTCTGTGCCCTTACCCTTGCCCTTATCTGTGCCCTCAACTTCGGCAGAATCTTCGGAATCACCTTTATTTAAAGGGGTTTCGGGATTGTTAATCTGTGCCCTATATTGTGCCTTTTGGTGTGCCCCTTGTTTAGGGTGTGCCCTTACCCTTGCCCCATCTTTGCCCTTAATCGTGCCCTTATCTGTGCCCTTGTTGCCTTGTAAATATGCTGCACACCCTTGTGTATCAGTAACTTGCGAAGTTAAAATCTGTGCCCCTGATTGTGCCCCTATCTGTGCCCTAAAGAGTGCCCCATTCTGTGCCCCAAGTGGATTTTGATAGGGTAGTATGCAGTGGGAGAGGGGATGCGAACTGTTAACATACACTATTGTTGAGGCTTTAGGGGAGCTGCATTTTGTGATGATTCGCTCCTGTATGAGAACATCGATGGCACAGCGGATAGACTTGACAGAGGTATGGAGCCGATCTGCCAACAGACGTAAGGAGAGCGTAGCAGCGGAAGCCTCATTGTGGGTGGCAGACAGGAGCACGTAGATGAGCACCTGTACCACCACCGGACGATGAAAGTAACGCCACTGCAGCAGCTCTGGAGTAAATATGTAGCCATCTGTTTTCATTTATTCTTCTTTATTTGGAATGTAGAATTTACGATTTCTATCATTTATTTGTTTTCTTCTGCCTCAATGGCACGGAATATCTCGTAAGCCACTTGTGGCACCCAGGCATTGCCGTAAGCCTTTATGGATTCTTGTCGCCACTTGGGGAAAGAAATGGTAAGGCTGTCCACATCAAAGGGAATCCCATCATTTCCTCTACAAACAGGGGATTGAGTTGGGAAGTTCCTCCATCGACCTGATTGTTGAAGTCGAGAAAGTCGGTCAGTCCATTCGGGCGAAGTGCTCCGTTCTTCCGGCTGTACATCCCTTTTGCACCCTTTTCTTTCAATCCCTTCACCCGGTTGGCGTGTTTTATCTCCATAGCTGTAGGAGTGGGAAGAAGACCATTTACTGCTAAGGCTGTCAGCCCTTGCCCCATCTGGGATTTGGAATTGATTGTCTTTGTGTACTTCGTGGCTTCTATGTTGCAAGGAGTGGGAAGCAAGCCTTTTCGAGCGGCGAGTGCCAAGGTTGGGCGTTCTGCTGCATTCGGTGAAAGGCTCTTGTTTATTCTTCCTCCTCCTTTGTCGAGTGCCGTGGGCGTAGGAAGGAGTTGTGCCACTGCCATTTCTTCTAGACCTAGGCTGTGGTCTGTCTTGCCCTTCTTTGGATTTCTTCGCCCTCGCTCGTTGATTTCCATATCCTTGTGAGGAATATCCATCGCATTGGGTGTGGGCAACATGTCCGAGTACATCACTTGTGAAGCCAGGCTTCCGTATGTCGTTCCGTTCTGATAACCGTTCTTTTTGGCTCTTTCCTTGAATTTCTTCGGGTCTTCTGCTATCATTACTGCTGTTGGGGTGAGAAGGAGTTGTTGGAATTTTTCTTGCAACAATCCAGACTCTATCTCTTCTGTGTGGCGCTCCGACACTGCAAGCTGGAATAACAATCGGTTGGACGGAATATCCTTCGGCTTCGAGGTCTGCACAGATTTTGTCGAGGGTGAATCGGCTTTCCTCTCGGTATAGGTAATTCTCTTCGAAAAGATAGTCTGTACGTCCCATCTGAGTGACTTGGCAGGACTCCACCATCGTCTTGATTCCATTAACGTTTTCACCAACGACCCAAGTGGGGTGTATCTGCCGTATCGCTCGAAGCATCTGTGGCCAGAGGTAGCGGTTATCGTCCGCTCCCTTTCTTCTGCCAGCGAGAGAGAAAGGTTGGCAGGGGAATCCTCCTGTGAGAACATCGACCTTGCCGTGCCACTTTGTGAAGTCTGTTTTGGTAATGTCTTCATAACTTTCTGAATTTGGGAACCAGTATTGGAGCACCTTGCGAGGGAACTCTTGTATCTCGCAATGGAAGAGGTTCTGCCATCCCATCATCTGAGCCGCCACCTCTGCACCACCGATTCCACTGAATAAACTAGCGTGATTCATATTGTTTAATTTTGTTGTGCTCCAGGAGCCACTGTAGATGAACAGTCTTGGAAGGATCACGGAAGAGTGATTTTGCCTTATCTATATCTGGATTCAGCAATATCTTCTTCTCTTTCTTTGCTGCTGCTCTTTTCTTTAGATAGTATCTGCGCTGGTATTCCTTCACCTTTTCGGGGTGATTCTGAAGCCATTGCTTAGATTTTTCCAACAATTTTTCTTTGTTGAGCTGATAGTATCTCTGATAATATCCAGTGCCGTTGGCTCGTTTCTTTGCAGCATTTTCCTTATATAGCTTCATCTTTTCTGGATGATCCTGTCTGTATTTGCGAGAATAGGCGAGCATTTTATCACGATGCTTAAGATAGTATTCTTGCTGCCAGTGTTTACGTTTTGACTTTGTTTCTTCTGATTCCATGATGATTGAAATTATATAAAAACCACATTTCTGTTTACCTAGAATGGGGCATCGGTGAATGCCAATTCTTCACTTCCATCGTATTTAATGCAGTGGATAAAGTCACCTACGTGCCCGGTAGATAATAGCAAAGCATTGTACCTGTATGGGGATTCACCTATACGTGTTTTAACAAAGATTGCTGGTCTCCATTTATGCTCATCTAGGTTACGCACAAGCACTTTGTCGAAAGGCTTGAACGATAGCCGTTCTTTGTTCTTTCTCCAGAGAGTGTAAGCCTCTTGGAACAAACTGGCTTCACCCTCTGTCGCTTCTCGCAGTTCCTTGTGTATGCTGATGCGAAGGTCCAAAGCCTGATCGGTAACGAAGTTCTCTGTCTCAATTTCGTACTGATTGCCGATTGTCAATGTGTCTTGGCTCTCGTTCTTTGCGATGAGTTTGCCGATAATGGTCAATTCTCCATCCTCGTCTTCTTCTTTGAAGACGTAGAGGTTGCCTAATTCGAAACATGGCATCGTCTGTTTGTTGTTCTGTTCCATATTGTCCTCCAACTCTTCAAGTGCCTCACGCAAAAAACAAATAGCTTTATTTTTCTCATTCTTTGATACGCGATACCATTTAAGTATGTCAATACTTTTATCGATTTTCTCAATAGCTTTTTCTTTGCTCATTTCTTACCCTCCTTTGCCTTTAAGTATCTTCGTTCAAAACTTTTGAACTGCCTTTTTATTGCATAAGTTTCTTCATTGAATCCTTCATCTAAAGTACCAGACATAGACATAAGGGATTCTGTAGCTTGTAAGAAAGCATCAAAGTCCTTTTCTGTTACATTCATTTTTGCCATATTATCTTCTTTTATAAGATGGTTAGTTAATCTACTTTTCATTCACATGGCAGTTTCTCCTGATGCTGCACGTATATCTTATACTTTAGGCAATACTTGCCATTGATGCAGTTACGCCCATGTGGGCACAGGAGGCACTTGCGAGCTGCATAGGTGCTCTTACTTCTGGAATCGCTCATAATAGTAAGTTACTATCTGATGTTCGGTAGGCTGGAAACCATTTCTAGTAGTAAGCGTATCTACTATCTCATCATAGGTGCTCTGAGGCATCTGTGAAATGAGGTTCTCATCATGAATGCCCTGAGAGAGCTTGCTGAGGCAGAGCCATCCCAGGACTAGCCAGATGGCAATGCAGAAGATGATCTTAATTGTTTTCATAACTTTATCTTTTTATATTGTTTATATTAGCGGTAGGTAAAGGGATTCGAACCCCATGCCCGGCTGCTTAGTCCTTTTTCGCAGTCTTTTTTGATTAACACCCATAGAAAGTAATTTAAACGTTATAACTTGAACATCGCCCCCAATGGGCAAAGCAACTTACCTACCATAGTTTCGCATAATTTGTACTAATCAATATCAGCCTTAAATATCTATCCTAAAAGTAAAATCTTATTTTGGACACAGATAGTCTTGAACTTGGCAGGCACAGGCTTCCAGCTCTGATACTTTGTATTCGTGGCGAGTAATCTTGCCATTTCTGCCTCTAGCGAAGTCTTTCACCTTACCTTCACGTTTCCATCGCTCTACGTTTTTTCTTCCGTAGATGTCGTATGCCTTGGCTTGTGTAAGGAACGGACGTTTGCCCACTGCCTTGCAGACTTCTTCTTGTACTACGTTGCGTATGGCTGACAGGAATGTATCAAAGGATAGCATCTTATCGGCAAACTGGATTTGTACTACTTCGTTCATGACTATTGTTTTTATTTGGTTCTTATAACTGTGATGATCTCTTTCTCCCGGTTGATTTTGGTTTTGAACTTACGACAGTAAATTACACCTAATTCCGAGCAGGTTGTCTTGATCGTTCTCATTCTCTGGATAGGGAAACTGATTGATTTTCCCAATTCCAGTTCTCTGATCTGCGGTCTGAGTGGTACTTTTTCTTCTGACATATTGCTTGATTTTAATTATTATTTAACTAGTTCGAAATCGTAAACGAAAACGAGAGGATTGATGCCCCAATGGAGGTGTAGCTTACAGCTAAGCATCTTGTATGCTTCGATAGGAGTTCTGTACCACCATTTCTTACGTTTGCTATCGTTTGTGGCATCGTATGAATAGGAATCATGGAACCCTTCTATGTGGCTACAAAAGATTCCTTCCTTCATGCAGTCATCGGTGCTGATGTCCTGTAGTCTTTCACACCGAATGTTGGTAATCTTGATTTGATGAGGCATCAAACTAGCCTTTACAAACATCTTGTTGCCCCATCCTGCGGATGCAACTTCCTCATTAAATGTTTCTTCCGTTTCTTCTGCACACGGAATGTGGCTGTAACTCTGTGCGACTGCCACGACTTCACCGATTTTATAATGTGACTTCGCCACTATCTCATTGCCATCATTGATGGTGAGCTTGCCCTTGTCTTTTCCTTCCGTGCAGAAACCGCAGTTGAAGTAATACTTGAAAGGCTCTTGGTAGGCGATTCTTCGGGTTTGGGTCTTGCGACCTTCCAGAACAGCCTGGGTAAGACCGTACTGGTCATTGAACATTATCTTTTGCATACGCCTTGTTTCGTTTGTTATTTCAAAACATTATTCTGAATGGTTTGCCTTTCAAAGATGGCCTCTTGTCGAGGACAAACTTTATTAACTCCTCGTATCTTATCACGAACAATGGACAATACATGTATTTCAGCATACATACAAATCTGCCATTGAGCATAATATCAAGGAATAGAGCTTTATTTTTTTTCATCTTGTGCCTCCTTCCTTATAAAGCTGGAACTATATCTTTGAGGTATGCCCATTGAACTATATCTTCGAATTTATAAAGATTAAAATCGGAACGCCATCCATCGAATTCGATAAAGTCTTCTGTACGATGTCCAATAACGTAAGAGGAATCCCCAAAGTCAAGTAGGCAATTGTCTTCACTTTTTGGAAGTTCTTTTCCTGGGTGCCAGACTTTGCATAGATTGATGTATACCTCATCGTCTGCACTCATTCTGTTTTCCATACCATGCCAAACTGGGTAACCGCCATGTGGGTTTCCATCTTCGTCTAACAATCCGCTTGTAAGCCCGGTATGAAATGGACAAACGTATAGCGTATCTGGTGCATCTGGAACTTTTTTATCTTCATTCTTCATTTTTCTTCAAATTTATTTGGTACTTATGTATTTATTTACTAACTTTGCAGCGTGATTTGGTTAGTGTCATACTAGCACCTCCCTCAAAGTCCGCAATTTGTGGGAACTACTCGAAAGAGACTTGAAAGCCCTTGGATTCCGCACCCTTGGGCTTTTTTCGTGCTCTTGCGGAAGAGCACACTATGCGGTGAGCAATGTCGCGTTACCGCAAAGCAGGAGGGAGGTGTAAATTATGACAACTATCAAATCACAGAAAGATGGAAAGGTTCTTATCTTCCGTATGTCTAAGAGAGAGGCGAATGGTAAAATTCGCCATTCTTCTACTCCAATCCCTATGTGGGTTGATGCGGAGCGATAACTAATCAATCCCTTTCGGTGGGCAGCAGCCGGATGCCCACTTTTTCTCTTCTATCCATCATCAGCTTTTGCCGATTCCGGAAATATTTTATCTAATTTCTTCATTTTTCTTTAAATTTATTTGGTACTTATGTATTTATTTACTAACTTTACGGTGCAAAGATATTAAAAATAATAATAGCTATATACAAAATGATATAAGATTTAATATATCTTTATCATTATACATATAATATTAACTTATATTAAATAAAACGTTATGGTAAAGGATATAATTATAGGAAAATGTATAGAGCAGCGAATTAACGAACTTGGCATGTCTAAGTCCGAATTTGCAAAGAAAATAGGTGTGCTTCAGCCAAATGTCGGTCGCATTCTCGAAAGTGATAATATAAAAACTGATAAGTTGGTTGAAATTTCAAATGCACTTGGTTTTAATTTCTTTCAGTTGTATGGTTCGAATGGTAGCGAAAAAACAACTCTGCTTAATGTTAAGATTGTACGTCAGCTTGTTTTTGATAAAGGAATAAGTGAAATAGACCTTGCTTCAAAATTAGGTGTTACTCGCTCCGTGCTTGCTAATATCTTTGATGGTGGTGATCTTTCTTTGAGGCTCGTTGAAAAAATGGCTGAGGCTTTAGGTGTCCAGCCTGCTGAACTTATCAATGGAGCATCATCTGCTGTTGAGGCTATGCCTATAAATAATTCAGCGATGTATGAAGAGTTGATTGCTCTAAGAGCAGAAAATAAGGTACTGAGGGAGATTCAGGGTCTTTCTTCAAGAAGTCAGGTACATGTTGGATAGTAAAAATGAAACAGAAAATTTTGAAATAACGAATAATAGTAGTAATTTTGCAAAATAAAAAATAGGAGATTGATATATGGAAGATTTATTGAATCAGTTATTTATGAAATATTTGGCAGCTTCGGTAATTGTAACAATTATCGCGGTTGTACTTTTAGTTGTGTTGGTTTGGAAGATTTCCCAGATATGGTATCGTATGAAGCATCTTCCTTGTGATGAAAATGCTGAGATATTGAAGAAACTGACTGAGAAGAGTTTCAATAAGTCTGAGCTGCCATGCAAGGAGAACACCGAGATATTGAAGAAACTGACAGAGAAGAGTTTCGATAAGTCAGAACTGCCATGCAAGGAACATGCCGACAAGGTAAATCAGCACGACAAAGATGTTTTCGAATTGAAGACAACTCTTTCTTATATGAATAAGACTATAGAGAATATGAACACAACTTTAAAAGCTTTGGTTAAGCCTGTTGCTATTCCTATGACCCAGCAGAACAGCCCTTTGAAAATAACTGAGGAAGGTTGGCGTGTTGCCGAAGAACTTGGCATGAAAGAAATGTTTGCTAGAAAATGGAATGACATCAATAAACTGATAAATGAGCACGCCAAGAGCAAGAATCCTTATGATGTAAATGACTTCTGCATCCAGTGGGCAGTAGTTTACCCGGAAAAGTTTTTGGATGAAAAGGATTTGGATAAGGTCAAGGTGTATGCTTATCAAAAAGGCATAGATCTTTCTGAGTACATGAAAATTATCGCTGTGATGGCTAGGGACAGATATTTTGAGCAGAACAATATAATAGTTAATTCTGAGATTAAAAAGTAGCGATAAAATTAAGAATAAAACAGGAGGTAAGGTTATGGGAACTTTTGTAGTCCTTTTACTTATATCCTTTTTATATGCGGTTGTCGCTGCATACAAATGGAAAGGTGTAGTAAGAGATAGTCAGATAGTAGGAGCGTTTCTCGTCCAGATATGCTTCTGCTATTTTATGTCCTTTCGGCCAACAGCTAATGATTTAGTCGGGATTCTTTTATCTTGGCACATAGGCTGTTTTCTCTCAATAATGTTAGGAGGCAGTATTGGTGCCATTGTTGGCGAACATGTAAAGACAGACGGAAAAAGAACAGTAGCTTATTGGCTTCACCTAGCTTTTGCTAATTGTATTCTGGTCTTAATAGGTATATTGTTTTTGTTTCTTAGCTTGTAATTTCTTCCTCTGAGTCAGATGAGGCTAATGCAATAGATCAGGACTAAATTTATTTGGCTGGTCTGAAAAACGAATAATTTAGTAATAAACAATGTTAGTATTGTTCTAGTAGAATATAATTAATACGTATAAATAAAGTAATTATGAAAATTAAACTGAAATTATCTTAGGTGTGCTTGCATATCTTTGATTTTCAGATATTTACGTAAAATGGCTTTGTTTATGCGGTTATACGAACATAAATTTCTGTTTGTTTGGCACATTAAACGTGTTAAATACAAAGGAATGTTCTAGTATGGTTCTAGTAAAAAAGTGAAGTATGGCAACATTTAAAGTAGTAGTATTTGATAAACGCTCTGATGGGTTTTATTCAGTTTTCATCCGTATTACTCAAAATCGGAAGAAAACTCATGTAAAGACTGACAAAGTTGTTAACGATAAGGGCGTAGTGAAGGGCACGAAAGAGGTGAAAGATTCTTTCGTGCTGGAGTCATGTATGGCTACCATCAACAAATGGGTAGAAAAGCTAAACAAGGTTGATAGTAAAGATTGGTCAGTAATACAGGTAAGAGACTATCTTTTAAAATCTGATCAGGAACTTAGTTTTTCGGACTTTGCTCGGAGTTATATTAATTCATTATACGATGAGCTGCAAGAAGGTTCAATAAGGACTTATATTAACTCATTGCAAAGTTTGGAAAAGTTCGCAGGAAGTCAGAAGATTCTCTTTTCACAGCTAACTGTTCCTTTTGTAAACTCATGGTTGGATAGTCTTTCTGGCTATCGCTCATGTAAGAGCACCTATCCGATATTTATTAAGAAAATATTCAAGGAGGCTATGAAACGCTATAATGACTATGATTCAGACCAGATACTGATAAAAAACAATCCTTGGGAAAGAGTCAATATAGCTAAGAAGGATATAGCTAAGAAGAAAGCTATTACCATGGAAGAATGTCGGCAGTTGTTTGGCATCTTTACAGAGAATGGGAATCTGCAATTTACACTGGATGTCTGCAAAATGATATTGTGCCTAGCCGGAATCAATGTAGCAGACTTATATAAAATGCAGAAGACAGATTATTATGATGGCATCTTGCATTATGAGCGTAAGAAAACTAGGACTAAGAGAGCAGACAAAGCATACATAGAAATGAAGGTTCCTGATATGCTGTTGCCAACGATAGAGAAATATCTAGCCCCCAAAGATGATCCATATCTTTTTACATTTCATAATAAGTATGCCAGTTCTCACTCTATGGACACGAATCTGGACTTTTTCTTGCGTAAGATATGTAAGGAACACTTGAATATGGATGCTAATCACTATAGCCCTTATACTTTTCGCCATACTTGGGCTACAATAGCCCAAAATGATTTGGGAGCCAATTATGAAGAGATAGGCTTTGCTCTGAACCATATAAGTACACACAAGATTACCATGGGCTATGTGAAACCTGATTTCTCTAGAGCATGGGAATTAAATGAGAAGGTAGTGGAGAAGATATTTTTCACTAATGACAAGAGTAAACGCCTGGAGGAACATCATGTGCCTGTATTTGATAAGGTGGAAGAAACATTTGAGTTATCTGCTGATGGCTACTTCATGGGCGAGGTTGTGGCTCATGTGGATGGCAAGGGCTATAAGAATATAGATGAGATAATAGAACAGCTCATGGCCAGCATAAATGATACAGTGCCTAAGAACTGTACGATACAGATCAAGGTGAAGAATATCACCAAGGACCAGACGAAGTACTTTGAACGAGTTAGGGACATAAAATAGCTATTTTGTGTTAATACAGATTAAAATTGACCCAATATAAGTTAAAATAGAGCGTTTTTGCTCGATAACCAAGTCTAGGGTAGCCCTCTCTAAAGTTGAAGAAAATTTAGAGAGGGCTACCCATTTTTTATAATTAGCCATTATTAACAATTTTGAGATTTTTGATGTTGATAGTGGTTTCCTGTTTCTCAAATTTCTCTTCCAACTTCATGAAGGATTCCTCAACAGATAAGTTTCGGGTTTCATCATTATTGAATGATACAGACTGGAGTTTAGGAGCCACATATGGAAGGAACTTAGCCACCATAGCCAGACGTCCGGCAGGCTCTTCAATCTGCATGAGATCCGTGAAGAGGGAATAATTATTTTCATTTATGCCGTTGATGTAGCCGGTGAGGGCATCACGGAGGCTTTCACGCACACTTTTAGTTACCTTGTTAGGTGTGCCGGCCTTGCGTCCGCCAGTCTTCTTCCTCTTTGGCTTTGGCTCATTATTTTTTTCTTGTTTTACTGCCATATCCTATTGATTTTTAATGTTTACTGATAGTTTTCGGGTGCAAATATAGTGAAAAATAACGAAACTTGGTGTTCAAGTTGCGGAACTTATCACCGATAGGTAAGAAAAACGCATTACTTTTGAACAGTTTAAACATTAAAATTCGAATTTTATGGGATTAATTGGAAAAATTGCCAAAGGGCTTAAAGGCTCTGCTGGCGGACTTTTAGGTGGTGCAATCACTGCTGTAGGTGGTTCTTTAGCAGCCAGAGCTAGGAACCAAGGATATAATGACTTTATCAAGATGTATCAAAACCGCATGCAGCAGGTGAAGGATCATCGTGACAACTTGTATTACCAGGATCCAACTCAGTCAGCGGAGAATCAGGTAGCCGTGACCAATGCCCAGAAGGTATTGGACAATGCAACAGAGAACGCAAAGAACACCAATATTGTTAGTGGCGGATCTGATGAAGCGGTTGCGCTGAGCAAGCAGGCTGCCCAGGAGCAGGTGGGTAATATCATGCAACAGGCAGCCGTTCAAGGTGCTCAGACCAAAGAAAATGTGTGGAATACTGCTGATTCGCAGATAGACACGATGACTAACTACATTGCTGCAGCCAAGAAGGAGAAGGCTCTTTCTACTGCTCAGGGTATCACGGATGCAGCTGGTGGCTTGGCTGGAGCTGCAAGTAAATTACCAATTTAAGGAAGGAGGTAATTATGGGATTTACATTGGATGATTTAACTCCTAAACGCCCGGCAACAGCAACAACTCCTATTACTGATTTCCCTTCTGATAATGTGGATAAGCCGGATGAAATACCAGTTCAGAACACAGCTACAGAGCCGGTGAAGAATACTGCTCTTGATACTACAGGTATTACTGGGAATGCCGGCCATGAATCATTTGCTGAACAGCCAACAGACGATGTTACGAAGGTTACGCCTAATACAGGTATTACAATCGACTGGAGCAGGCCTTATGCCGAGATAGAACAGAATCCTATCTTGCAGCAGATGAAGCCTTATGACATCATGAGGGACTACCAGAAGAATGGTGATGGAAACTGGTCTGCCTTCATGCCTTGGCTTTCTTCACTTGGTGATGCCGATAAAACTGTGGCTGCAAATGCAGCTCTGCAAAAGAAAGCAGAGAATCAAGCAAAATGGGAACAATGGGGAAATCTTTTTATGCACCTGGGTAATTTCTTTGGTACGGTTCAAGGTGCTCCATCGCAGAAGATAGAATCAGCACAAGAACTTACTGATCGCCAACGCAAGATAAGAGAGGCTACTGAGGCTCTTCGTCAGAAAGGCTATGACCAAATGATGGTGAATATCTGGAAGGATAGACAAAACAAGCAAGCACAGATGCAAGCAGAGGCTGCTGTAAAGGCTAATGAGGCTCTGGCTGCTTATCGTGGCTCACAGAAAGCACAAGAGGATGCTCTTACTCCTGTTAAGGTTCAGACGGAGAAAGAGAGAGGTAATGCCGCTGCAGCACAGGCTGCACTCAGTACTTCCAAGAAGGAGACTGAGGATGCTTTGAGAGGCAAGAAGGGAAAATTACTTGATGCTCAAACTAATAATGCTAATGCCGGAGCTGCTGATCATAATGCTAGCGTTGTCGTTAAAGGTGCGCAAGTTAGACATATCAATTCGCAAACCGAGGGACAAAATCAGAAAAATGCCAACCAGAAGGAGGCTGATGATTTCAACACCCAATATGTGAATGACCCGAAGTTTAAGAAACTTGTAAATAAGTGGGCAGAGAATAACGGTATGTCTATCGGTGGAAATGATGGCAGGGGTGGAACCTGGGCTAACGAGAAGAACAGACAGCAGGCTTCAAGATGGGCTAAGGCTCAGATGAAGTTAGACCGGACTCCTCCTTCTCGTAGGGGTAGTGGTGGCAGCAAGGTCCCTCCTTCACGCAGAAGAGGCAGTAAAGTTCCACCATCAAGAAGATAACTGAATATTAATCATAAAAATAAGATAAAGTATGTTTGACGAGCAAGACAGACAATATTTTTATAATGAGTTCAAGAACAATGGCTATGAGGTAGGTAGCTACGATGACTTCAAAAAGGACTTGAACAACAAGGAAGATCGTGACTGGTACTACAATGAGGCCAAGAACATGGGTTATGATGTAGGAACACAGGCAGACTTTGATAAGATGGTGCTGGAGCCAGCTCCATCTACTTCTGCTACGAATCAGAGTGCTTCTACTGAGACCAAACAGCAGGTGGCGCAACCAGCAGCTAAGCCTGTAGCAGAAAAGCCAAAGGAAGATAACAGATCATGGTTTACGAAATGGATGACTGGAACTTTGCCTGAGGGAGAGAAGAAGGAACCAGCAGACAAGGAACCTGGGCTTATTGCAAAAGCTTTGAGTATGATTCCTACTGGTGTTCAGATTAGCAACGGAACATATCAGCCATCGCCAGCGATTTCTCAGCCGGTTGTAAAAGGTGAGGAAACGCCAGTAAAGAAAGAAGTTTCTCCTTCTTCATCTGCTAATGATGCTTCTCCTGAATCTAAGGAAGAGGCTCCTGTTACAACTCCAACTGGTGTGGTGAATAATGAAGGTATGATGGATGCCAAGTTTGCCAACTATCTGGAGAACTGGAAACTGAGACCGGATAAGGAGGGCGATTACTTCGAAAATATGGTTGCCGACTTGTTGGCTGATGGTACTGCCAATAGTAATGAGGAGGCAGTGAGCATGGTGCTGTCTGCTCTGGGCAGATATGCCAACCGTTCGGCCATGGACGTTACCAACCAGGTAGTTTCTTCTTTGCCAGATGATACTGTACAGGATGCAGAGAGAAGTATCGAAGCGCAATGGTATAGCCATGGTGTGCAGGATAAGTTGAAGCAGGAGGCAGATAGCATGGGTATCAGCTATGATGACTATGTGGCTCAGTTCTTGAAGCCAGCTATGGTACAGAGTCTGGTGAACAAATATGGCCCGAACTATCGTGACATCGCAGAGGGTATTGCCACACGCCTCTATTCTCACGATGAGAATGTACAGGACAGACTGATGAACCAAGACATCAACGATGCGCTTTCTAGCGTTATTAATAAATATGTGAATCCATCTGTAGTGGAAGAGTACAACAAGGCTCAGGAGGCAGGTAGCAAGGCTTTTACGGAGGGAATGGAAGGAAGTCAGTATATTCCGGCTAATCTTCGTCTGGGTACAGCTCTTGGTGCTCAGTATGAGGCAAACGAGGCTAAGGATCCTGCAAAGGTGCTTTCTGGTTTGCAGAAGAAGTTTGGCAATCTCTACCGGAATCCGGAGTTCCTGAACGATATGAGCAATGCCGCATTCAAGGTGATGCAGCGATATGGCTTGAATGGCGGTATGAGTGGTGATCCTAAGCAGTTCAAGCCGATGATCAATTCTGTTCTTAAGAATGAACTCGACCAGCTGGAGATTAAGGGTATGATGCCTAAGGGTAGTGCTGAGTACATTATGAAGACTGGTTTGGGTAACACTATTGTGGGCAAGATTACTCGCAAGGCTATGCAGACGGACTATCAGAACTGGCTGGAGGATATTGCCAATCAGCAGTATCAACCAGGCTTCTGGGAGAACGTAGCTAGTGGTGCTCTGACCTTTGCAGGTGATGCCTGGAGTTATTGGCTACCGGGAGCCGCAGGTGGCAAGTTGACCAAGAGCATGATAGCCAAGGCAGAGGGAAAACTGGCTGGTGACCTGATGGCTAAGGGTATGGAGAGCAGGATGGCTGCACGTGCCGCTAAACTGCTTATCGGCAAGAGTAAGGCTGCGGCTTTGAAGAGCGGAGCCGTGCATGGTGCTGTTACCTTTGGTGGTCAGTCTGTTATTTCGAAGCCTATTGATGAAACTTATCGTACAGGTCAGTTTGATGAGAATGGCAAGATTTACAATCCTTCTGGATGGAAGATTGCGCTTGATACTTTATTAGAGGGAACACAACAGAGTGCCTTAGGTGTTATCATGCAGGGTAATACTATTGCTAATATGCTAGGCAAGGGCAGAGGCTTAGCTACCAATATTCTGGCTGATATTGGTGGTAAGGTTGTGGATTCCGGTATCATGACTGGTCATCAGATATTGGAGCGCATGGCGCACGACCCGAATTTCAAGCCTACTGGCAAGGATGCTGCTGAAACTTTCTTGGAGAGTGGTGCTAATCTTTTGTCTATTGGTTTCCCTGGTTTTGTGGGCAAGTATGCCCGATTCAAGGATGCGCGCGAGTTTAACAAGAAGTTTGACTTCACAGATCAGGATATTGCCGAGTTGAAGCGATTCGGCTATGATGGTCTTCGTGATGCCTTCGAGAAGGTAGGTATCGGGGAGTATGCCGTGGTGGGTGAAAATGCCCAGCGACTTGATGGACAGTTAACCCAGAAGTATATGGACCTGATGAACGACAAGAGCGTGCCGGAGGTATTGAAGGCTAAGATGATGGCTGTTGTGGAAGGCAAACGCCCTTCTTCTTTCTCTCCTGTAGTAGATTCCATCATCATTCAGCCAATGGATAATGGTGGCAAGGTTTATCTCGAAACATTGAACAAGGATGGCGGTATTATTGACAGAAAGGAGTATTCTTCTCTTGATGAGGCTCAGAAGGCAGATAAGAAACTGGAGTATGAGAAGACTCTTGGCTTGGCTTCTGTGCTGGAAGGTGAGTTCCATAAGGAGTTTACCCAGGAGCATCTTGAAGGCTTATACAACAAGGCAGCCCAGAAATATAATATGGGTGAGAAATTGACGGATGAGGATAAGGCAGCGGTTTATCTTCATCAGAATGCTGGTGCCATCAAAGAGATCATGGATAAGCAGCAGAAGGGTATTATCCTTACTGATGAGGAGCAGAAGCAGGTTAACGCCTACCGTCACTATTATGATAATGCTTTGGAGAACAGTTCTGTTATGAGGGAGTTTGTCAACACGTTTGAGGATTCACATGGTGTGACGCGCGGTACACTTCGTAAGGCTTTGGAGTCGAAAGATAAGAAGTATGCGCCATTAGTTGAGTCTTATCTTAAGGAACTTTACAATTCCATCGAACTGAAACGTGAAATGAAGCAGACGATGGATGATCTCTACAATACTTCCCATGGTAATGAGCAGAAGCGCATTGAGCAGAGTGGTATTGAAGTGGAGAAGCCAGCTGTTCCTGTTGAGGGTGCAGCTCCTGTTGAAGGTTCTGCTGGTGGTCAGGAGCCTCCAGTTTCAGAGGGACCTGCTCCGTACCAAGACCGTACCAACTCCGTACCTAGTCCGAGTGATGCAAACTCTGCTGCAAACGTTGCAAACTCTTCTGCTGAGGTTGCTGCCTCTGATGCTTTTGTTATGGGACAGAATGCCTATAAGAATGGCGATTCTGAGGCTTTGCAGGCTATCAACTATAATAGCGATTTGGCTACAGGACGTTTGAAGCGTGCGTTTGCTGACAATGAAAAGATGCCTGATATTGTAGCCAATGCCTATAGCGAAGGTAAAGATATGGATCTGTTTGTGGCTCAGCGTGCCAGTCTGACACCGGCACAGAAAGATGCTGTCAGTAAGTATGTAGAGGCTATGGATGCCAAGAAGGGTGCTATTGATGCTCTGCAGCATGCTGATGATGGTTATGGTGATGCCCTGAAGGAGCAACTCTGGCCATACCAAACGGAAGACGGAAACATCGTACCAGCTACTTTGGATAGTGGAAAACAGGTATTCCTAAAGAAAGACAACGAATATGGTGGAGCCTTTGTTGTTGTGCCTGATAAGCAGGGAAAGCCTACGATTAAGCAGATACCGAAAGCTGGTATTATAGAGAAGGGTACTCCTATTCCTCTTGATGAATACATCGAAAAAGCAGTGGCTCAGCAGAAGGATGCAAGAAATAAGCAGTTTATTAGTCAGTTTGATGGCAGCAGGTTTAAACGTGGGGATATTGTCTCTGTTTCTATGGAAGAAGGTGATGAGCCTTCTGATGTTAAAATTGTGGGTTATACAGAAGATGGTCGTGTGATATTGACAGATACAGATGTTGATGTTAATTCGCAAATAGACCCTGACAAGTTGGAAATTGTTACCAAGGACAAGTTCAATGCTTGGCGACAGAATGCCATCAATGTTTCAATTGGTGCAGAGCTGGATGCCGAGGATGCTAAACGTGAGCAGGAAGCAGTTTCTCAGGCTGAGGCTGATAAGAAGCAGCGTTATGCCAATGGCATCGTGGGACTGAGCGAGGGACAGCCGGACTATTCTTCTAAGGATACAGATCCAAAAGTGGCGTCTGAGTATCTGCAAGAGCAGTTTGGTGAAGACCATGGCAAACTTTTGAATCTGGTTAATGGCAGCCGTGATGACATCAAAACGCAACTTGCCAACAAGAGAAAGGCTGCTATTGAATATAAGAACTGGCTTGATACCAATGCCGATCTTGACCCGGAAAAGGCTAAGAAGGTTGAGGACGAGTTGAGTCTGGTTAATGAGCAGATTGCAGATCTTGATGCTCGTTTCAAGAACTGGAATACTATCCGCAACAGTGTGATGACTCCTGATGAGGTGAAAGCTATGAAGGAGGAGCGCAAGGCAGAGGTAGAGAAGGCTGGTGTTGATGAATCCGCCATCGTGCCATCTGATGATTTCCATTTGCTCGTACTTGATGATAAGGAATTGAAGAAGCAATATCCAACTATGGATAAAGCTACCGACTATATTACTTCTCAGCGTAAGGACATCTATCATACCCAGGAGGATGTGGAGCGCAAGATAAATGGCGTGAATGATATGCTGGATCAGTATATCAATGGCGAAACAGAGCTGGACCCTAGCCAACTTATGGAATTGAATACTACAAAGGCTCAACTGGAGGCTTTGCAGACTAATTTGTCTGTTGCTGCCAAGGACTTGAAGGCTCAGGCTAATAAACTCAGCAGACTCTATAAAACGGAAGTTAGCAAGCAGGAAATGGAGAAACTGGGCATGACACCTTCAGAGCAACGCAAGGCATTGGTGGCTGATGCGCTGAAGAAGAACGATATGAATGCTATCCATGATATATATAAGGATGCTTCCGTTGATGTGATGGACTTAACTCCTCAGACTCTCGAAGAGGCTGTATCAGAGTCTTTGCTTCCTCATAGCTTGAATCCGGAATCTCTTCAATATGAGTTGGGCAAGAGCAATTTTAAGTTTGGTATTGGCAAGGGGTATGATTCTAATAAGTTCAATTATCTTATTGCCAAGAAAGGAACCGGTATGTCAGTTAACGATTTTGCCGTGAAGGTATATAATGACCTTCCTGTAAACTTGCTGGATATGGGATATACCGATCAAGATGTTCGTAATGCCCTTCTTGATATGTTCAAGTCTTATGACAGCGTGAAGGAAATGAGAAATGTGGCTCTGATGAACCGTATAGCTGCTGCAGAAGATGAACTTTCAAGCGAGGAAGAGTATTACGAAGCACAAAAAGAGCGAGAAATTTTCGAAAGACAGGCAGAAAATCCAGATTATTATGCTTATCTTGAAGATAATTCTGTACCTTTGCCGACAGAAAATGAACTCAACCAAATTGCAGGTATGGAATATGACCGCATGATGGAGATTGAGGATCGTGAACGAGAGTACAAACAATATGTTAAATCAATTTTACCAGAATTAGCAGATTATGATGACAGAAGCAATGAAGAAGGATATGGAGGAGGCAGTAGCCTGGGTAGCGACTCTTCACGGAGAGGAGCTGATGAAAGAAATCGCAATAGCCAAGAAGGTGGTAGCAGAGAAGCATCTGCTGAGGCCGAGACTGGAGCGTTACATAATAGCACAGGCGAAGGGAGACAAGAGGTTAGCGGCTTGGCATCTGGCGAAGGCTCAGCTGATAGAACTTCACATTTATCGCAAGAAGCATCCTTCGGAGAACGTTTAAAGAGTGCCATTGCCGAAACTGAGACCGAACCTACAGAGGCTCAGAAGAAGGCTGGCAACTACAAAAAGGGTCATTTGTCCTTTGGTGGCTACGATTATACCGTAGAAACTCCAAAGGGCGTGCCCCGAAGCGGTAAGGACGAGCAGGGTAAGCCTTGGAGCGTGACCATGCACGATACTTATGGCTATATTCTTGGTAAAATTGGCGTGGATGGTGATCATATTGATATGTTCATCAACGATTCCGCTGACCTTGATACTTTTGATGGTAACGTTTATGTTGTTGACCAAGTGAACCCAGAGACTGGTGAATTTGACGAGCATAAGGTGATGTATGGCTATCCTTCTGAGGAGGCTGCTACAGAGGCTTATCTTGCCAACTACTCCAAGGGCTGGAAGGGACTTGGTAAGGTTACTGCTGTGCCTAAGGCTACCTTTGACAAGTGGCTGGAGTCTTCTGACCGCAAGACAAAGCCATTTGCGGAGTATGCTATGGTACAGAAGGAACAGACGAAGTTTGACCGCGATGTGAAGGAGGTGAAGCCGGAGAATCTGACTGAGGCGCAAAAGGTGGCTTATGATGCCGTATCTACCATGCTTAAGAAGGCTGGCATACCTGTTAAGGTTGTTAGCAATGAGGATATGGAGAAGGTGGCTGAGGCGCAAGATAACTTGGCAGTCGAAATGCTTTTGAATGATCCTCGTTTGCGCTTCTATATCAAGACTCCTGAGCAGAAGGAGGCTGCCAAGGCTGCTTATGACTGGGCTGCAAAGAACAGACCGGACAAATTTAAGCAGTATGCCATCGTTAATATGGATAATCCGAACCAACCTCCTCAGTACTTTGAGAAGAAGGACTTAGCGGAGAAGTGGCGCAAATACTATACCAATGCCTGGAAGATAGGAAACTACAAGGCATTTAATCTCAATAAGCCATTTGATGAACAGATCAAGGACATAAAGGGTGATGTTCCTAGTGAGTTTGACCCTTATAAGGCTGATGCACTGAACAGTAAGAAGAATGAGTTGAAAAAGCAGATTAAGGAGACTGAGGATGCATATAACTCAACTGGGCAGGAACGTAATAAGTATCAGATTCAGTTGATGAAGGAGTACATGGATGAGCATGGACTGGCTTCTGAAAACGATATTCCTGATGATGTTTGGAGTGACTTGAATGATAAGGCTCATGAGAAATATCAAGATAAACTTGATTCCTTGTTTGCGAAATATAAGGATTTGGATAGACAGTTGAAGGCTGTAGCTGAGCCTGGAGTGAGATTTTTGCGTACTTACCATGGTAGTGGTGCTAACTTTTCAGAGTTTGACTTCGACCACATGAGCGAGGGTGAAGGTTCACAAGCGTTTGGTTGGGGTGGCTATGTTACCAACTCTAAGGAGATTGGTAAAGACTACACAAAACGTGCAAAGAGCAGAAAAGCGAACCATGCTCATTTTTATGCGAATATGGGTTCTTTGATTGCTAATGATTGGTATGAGTACTTTGTGAAGACTGCAAATAGCGAGTCTCTTGAAGATGCTAAGGAGTTTGTTTTGAAAGACCTTGATATTGAAATTAAAGTTGATGAAAACAAACTGAATCGTAATGAAATTCCCGAATATAAACGTGCTAATATAGTGGCAAACTTAAAGGAAGAGAAACGTATTCGTGAAATCATTGCCAACACCAAGAAGGAAGATTTACCTAATATCGCTAGTGCTAATCTCTATGAGGTGGATATACCTGAGGATAATGGCAGCAACTATCTGGATTGGGATGCTCCTATAACTGATGAACTGATTGATAAGGTAGCTAAAGCACTACCTTCTTTGCGTAGCTATGATATCAAGGACTTCAAGAAGGATAGAACCTTTGATAACTTCTATAAGACTATCTCAATGAGAAGTGTTAAGGATGATGCGTCCTTCAATGATGATAAGGCAGCAAGCAAACTTCTCGCTTCTCTTGGCTACACTGGCATTAAGTATAAAGCTGGTCGTAACTTTGGTGGAGCAGAGGAAGGCGATACCAACTATGTTATCTTCAAGCCTGAGGATATGAAAATAGTTGATCAAACCAAGTTTGCGCAGGGAAAGGGTGTGGTTTATGGCTACACTGATGGTAAGGAGATTGTGCTGAACCAGGAGCATCTGAATCCTAATACTCCTATTCATGAGTATCAGCATCTTTGGCGTACTGCTGCCAAGAACATGAATCCGGAACTTATAGAGCATGGTGATAAACTCATCATGCAGACCCAGCTATTTGCTGATTTGAAGCAGGATCCTAACTATAATCATCTGACAGATGAGCAGATTTGCGATGAGGCTTTTGCTCGTTTGACTGGTGAGGACGGAGCTGCCATCCTGGAGCAGATGGCTAAGGATGCCATCAAGGAGAATCCGCTTGATACAGCCAAGGAACTGAGTGTTATCAATAAGTTGAAGGAGTGGCTGAAGAAGTTCTGGTATTGGGCACTTGATACATTTACGAAGTGGAAGCCTGAGGACATTAAGAAAATGACCTTAGAGGATATTCGTAACCTTGTGTTGAGAGACTTGGCGAATGGTGTGGATCCACGTAACTTGAAATCTCGTCTTGCTAATGAAGATGCTGTAGAAGTGTCTCCTGAGATTGCAAAAACTCCTGTAAATGTTGTGAATGCAGAGGCTAAGCATGGTTTTAAAAACTATGCTGAGGCACGAGAGTGGGCTAAGAAGAATATTGTCCGAACTTACAATAACGAGGAGACCAGTGGTAAGGGTGAGATTAATATTAGTAATAAAGCTGTTGGCAAGTATTTGTCAGAGAAGGCTATTAATAAAAGCATAAGTAAGGATGTACACATGAGCGTATTGAAGGTACTTCCTTCTGTGCTTCGTGAAAGCGTTGATGCTTATCAGCATGGAGACCGCAAAAAGGTGAAAAATGTACGCAGTGAGAAATTTGGTATCAATCCTGATGTTATGATTCACAGATGTTTTGGTGCAGTTAAGATAGGTGATAAGGTTTATGGAGTAAAGATTACGCTAAAGGAAAATGTTAAAACCAGAGAAAACAAAAAACTCTATAGCTATGAAGCAACAAAAATAGAGCTGCTGGACGGTAAAAATGAAGGCGTAACCATGACCCCTTCCCTCAATTCCAACAACTCTATTACGGTGGCAAAGATAGCAAAAGTTTTTGAAACTACCAAGGAAAAAGGCAAAAATTTATCTGTGGAGGATAAAATAAAGGCTGTATCTCAGCAATTTGGGGTTGATGAGGCTGATGTGGCGATGTATGCCAATGCTATTAAGAAGGGTTCTACAGCTGAGGCTGCACGTGCCAGAGCCAACATTAAGCGTCACTTGATGCAGGTAAATGAAGGTAACATTTTCTCATTTAAGGATGTTGTTAAGTACACCAAACCTATAAATGAAGCCTTGAAGGAGAATTTTGGAGACCTTGATGCCATGATTGAGGAGCGCGTACAGCAGGTGGAGGCGCAGCGTAACGCCATGGAAGCTGCAAGAAAGAGAGCAGAGGAAGAGGAAGCCAAGCGTCAAAAGCACTTGGAGGAACTTTCTTTGATACCTGATGATCAACTTGACAAGCAGTATATGGATGCTCTTGCCAAGGGTGATGATGCTACAGCCAGGGAAATGCTTGATGAGGCTGCCAGACGCAAGGGCTATGATGATACCGAAAGCGCATATCAGGGCGTAGGCGCATGGGCTGCTCCGGGAAACCCTGGATATGAAAGCGACAAGGCGAGACGTGACGATTGGGAATCTAGCGGCTCAGATGTGAACCTGGAGGATATTGCCTTGGGCTATACTCCTCAGCCGGATGATTACTTCTCTCACCCTGAGCGTTATTCACAGAACACTCCTCATGGATTGGAATCTGTGAAGGCTATCAATACGGCGATTGATGCCATTAAGAATGGTGAGAAGGATGTTAAGGTGAAGGTTTATCGTGCTGTTCCTACTTCTGTGAAGGAAGGTAAGTTACGTAATGGTGACTGGGTTACTCCTTCTAAGAAATATGCCGACATGCACGGAACGAACAGACTGGAAGGCAAATATCGTATCATAGCGGATGAAGTGCCAGCTAATCAACTATGGTGGGACGGTAATGACGCAAACGAGTTTGGCTTTGATGATGGCAAGGAGTATAAATATAAAAATGCCAAGAACAACAGAAAGTTGAACGACCTTGTTACCTATGATGATGAGGGTGACGTTATTCCTCCTTCTAAGCGTTTCAATTCTCGCAACCAGGACGTTCGATTCCATCGAGTGACTGAGCCGGAGGAACTGGATAGGCTGAATAAGGAGAAGACTTTCAGGATGTATAGCGGAATGCAGGAGGTGGATGGAAAACTCTATTCGCCTATGGCTGCCATTATTGACGGAAAGCGCACCGATGCTACAGAGATTGGTGCTTGGATGGGCGCAGACGAGCGACCAGATCTTGTGAAGAACGGAAAATTCCAACTTGTGAAGACCGATAAGAACCCTGGGGCAGGAGAAGGACCAGTGCCAGCTGCCTACAATCCTTACATGCACACTTCAACTTCGGTGATGAACGACCAATTCTCTGGTGCTTATGCTAGAGGTAACATCAAGGTTGTGGAATGGGAGATTCCTGAGAGCGAGAAGACTAGTGGTTATCATGCCGAGGGCGCAAAGGACTCTGTGGGCTTGGTACCTTGGACTTCTGGAACAGTGAACAGTCTTCTGCCAAAGGACAGACAGAGAAGCGTGATGCTATCTCGTTGGAGAAAGGCAGTGAGAATCGTGCCTGACGAGGAGGTGGCTGAGAAAATCGCTGCCCAACTGAGCGGTACAGGCTTGGCTATTCCTTGGAATGTAGTTACCCCTAACCAGTTGAGAGAGCTTGCCAAACTTGGTGTGCCTATCACGACCGTGGAGCAAGGTAGACAGAACCCAGAGGTTAAGGAGAAGTTCCTGGAGCAAATGGACGAGTTGAAGAAGGAGTTTCCGCAGGCTCAGTTTGTGGACGTGAAAATGACCAAGGACGCTTTCAAGGAATGGGGCGGTAAGGGTATTGTGAAATCGCCTATCTTGGAACAGAAGTTGCAGAAGCACCCTGATTCCCTGATGAAGGCTGGTACCTACTTTAGCGGTGGCGGACTGGTTGAAGAGGGTTTGAAGGGCATTATCGACCCAGTGGTGGCTGTTGAATATGACCGGAAGATAAGTGGCGTATATCGCAATAACTTCGGGCAGCATATTGTAACGGCTGACGTGAGAGACGTGGACCCTAAGGAACTGGTGAAGCATATTGATGGCGATGTAGAGTATTTCCATGCTTCGCCTGTATGCAAGAACTATTCGCAGGCCAAAAGTAATAGTGGTGAGGTGGAGCTTGACAAGGAGACTGCCAAGAGTACTGCCGACTTCATTGATGCCGTGAAGCCGCGAGTGGTTACCATCGAGAACGTCAAGGGCTACAAGGACTCTGAGGCGATGAAGATTATCACCCAGGCACTTGATAAGAATGGCTATACATGGGATTCTGATGTGTATAATGCCGCAGATTTTGGCGGCTATACCAGCAGAGAACGACTGATTGTTAGAGCCGTGAAGGACGGAGAGCTGCCTGAAAAGCCAAAGAAGCAGCCACGTAAGGGTGGATGGCTAGAGGCTGTTGAGGATATTCTTCCTACTCTGACAGTGAAGGAAAGTGGTGTGGCTCCATGGATGGATGCCAGACTGAAGGCTGACGGAATCGACTGGCAGAAGGTGGAGAAGCCTCTTTATGTAATGGGTAGTGCCTATGCCGATGGCAAGATTCCTCATGCTTATGGTGATGAGATTTTGCCTACGTTGAGAACCAAGAGCGGTGATGTGATCATCATGCCGGGTGGAAAGGTGTTGCGTGCAGATGGTAGGGTGTTGGCTAGAATAACCGGACTGGGCGATGACTATCTGTTGCCTAAGACAGAATCTTTGGCACATACCATCATTGGCAATGGTATACCGGTGCAGTTGACCAAGAGTGTGATTGCTCCTCTGCTGGATAAGGATGATTTATCGGGTAGAAATGTACTGGCTCGACTTGGCAGCTCTATCTTCAAGAACAACTGGGATGCAGACAAGCAGAAACAAGTGAGCGACCAGATAGTGAACACTGCCAACAAACTGGGTGGTGCTGAGGCTACGGTTTACACCTCTGTTGATGAGGTTCCAGATGCTTATCTGAGTGATGTGAAGAATGGGGCTACCGGATGGTATGACCCAACTACGCACACAGTGCATGTTTATCTGCCTAACTGTGCTGATGCCAACGAGGCAGAGAGAACTGTGCTTCATGAAAAGATAGGCCATGAGGGTATGGAAGTACTTCTTGGTGGCGAAGATGGCGTGAGAAAGTTCGCTAATTTCGTTTATAATTCTGTCGCAGCAAGCACTCGCGGCAAGATATTGGATATTACCAACAAGTATGATCCGGACTGGAAGAACCCTGACCGCATGAATATTGGAACACAGGAGTATATTGCTCGTCTTGCAGAGGAGGGTCCTAAATCAGCAGAGGACTTTACTCTTTGGACTAAGATTAAGCATTACCTTATCCGATTATTGAAAAAACTGGGTATTCGTGTGCCTGGACTTCTCAATGATAAGGATTTGAGATACTACCTGATGAAGGCTGGTAAGGCTCTCCGTGTATGGGACGAAATGCCTCAGGAGAAGCAGGGAACCATGATGAAGCAGGCTAGCAATGCTGAAATCAAGGATGCGCTATCTGATGGTGCAGGTAAGGGTAAACCACGCCAGAAGAAGGGCGAAAGCACTATTCAGTATATGAAACGTGTACAGGAATGGCGCAAGTGGCAGAATGCGCGCGAGGATAAAGAGAACAAAGAGCCTCCTATGTTCTACGACATTGATAAGGATGAAGCAGGTAAGAAGGAATGGGCACAGCTCAATAAAGACTGGCGTGAACGCCACCACCTTGTTGGGGAGGAACCTACTGGTATGCCTATCCGAATGGAAGGTGAAGAGGATGATGCCTACATGAATCGTATTCATGAATATGAGAAATGGCAGGCAGCCATGAAGGACCAGGAAGACCCTTTGCCTGATATGTTCGCCTTCGAGAAGAAGAAGCAGGAGGAGGTGAAACGCAAGTATGAGGACTGGCTGGCCAAACATGATCTGTTGGAGCAGCAGCAAGCTGATTTGGACTTGTATGAGGGCAAGATTTACCCGGCAGAGACCAACCCGGAGGCTGATGCTCTGGAGAAGCAGGTAATGCAGGACTTGGCAGAAGTGACCAGCACGGACGTGAGCAAGGAAGGTGCAGCAAAGACCGTGAAGCATGCAGTTATCCATCGTAGAAAGAATATGGAGGAGGCTAGTGCTGATGATGCCATCTATATCAATGATGTGAAGAACAGAATCGAGAAGATGGCAGATAGTGGTGTTTTTGACAAGTTGCTTTCTGATTACAAGGGAAAGAAAAACCGGGCAGAAAAACTGGCTGAGACTATACCTTATATAATAGAGGCTCCTAGACGTTTGCGTGACATGGCGCACAATCTGAATGCCACAGGTGTCTTTGATAAGGGACATATCCATATCCAGCCAGCTGATGTTGAGGCTATCCAGTCATACGTGACAGACTTGATTACCGAGACAGCAAAGAAGCATACAGAGATTAAAAAAGGCAAGGAGATTGAAGTATACGATGATCCTCAGGCAGTAAGCGAGGTGGCAAGCAAGATGGCACAGGCTATCAATGCCAATCATCAGGGCGAGGAAGGTTTTGTTCCTATTGACGGAACGGACATTCTTAGCGAACATGTTTTGGAACTCGTAAAGCAGAGGGTTGTGCCTGGACGTATCAATTACAAGGAGCTTTCTCCTGAAATGCAGGCTGCCATTGATTCCATCCGTGACTGGTATAACTATACCTACGACTGGTTGATGGATAATCATACTTTGAAAGCTGGCACTGGTTATAATGTTGACTACGTAAATCATATTTGGGATAAAGAGAAATCTGATCCTGAGGCGTATGCTACCTTTGTAGAGAATAGGCAGCGCACCAAGAGTCCGAATGAGAAACCGAGAACCATCAGCACATTAATGGAAGGTATTTATGCCGGACTTGTGCCAAAGACTACCGACATCACGAAAATGATGGCCTACTACAGCAGAAGTAATATTGAGGCTTGGGCTAACAAGACCATGTTGCAGGAGTTGGCCGGACTGAACGTGAAAGAGCGGAATGAAAAAGGAGAGGTGATTTCTACAGATCCATTGCTTTCTTCTTCAGCTCCATTCAACTTGGAGCAATATAAGTACTTTGAGATTCCGGGTGTGGGACCTGTATGGGTATATAATGTATCTCCAAAGCAAGTGAAGGTGAAGAACCCTATCACTGACAACGAAAAGGTGATCTATAGTGAGGCTAGTGCCGGTGACAGATTTGGTGTTGTGTTTGATACCTATCAATCTTCTCCATTCTGGAAAACGTTTGATACGTTTGCTTCTAGTGCCAAGAAACTGGAGTTGGGCTTTAGCGGTTTCCATGCTGGCGCATTGACCGAGGTCTATATGGTACAAAACATGGTGGAGTTTGGTCCTAAGAAGGCTATGGCCAACTTTATGAAGTATATCTTTGTTGATACTGCCAAGAACCATGAACTGCCTTGCTTTGCAAATCCAGAGGATTTTCAGGAGGCTGCTTCGCATCTTGTGAAGTTTGGAGCGACTAATGACTATGCTGCTGCAGATGTGCAGAACATGTTCGACAATATGCGCGATGCAATGATAAAGGTGCAGGAGAAGTTGAAGGACGGAAATAAAATTTCCGGAACGGTGGCTAAGGCTAGTATTCCTTTCAAGGTAGCTTCGCAGATGCTTTCTCTCATCAATAAGGGTATGGATGTAGCTTTGTGGGATTTCCTTCATGACGGACTGAAACTTGCTACCTATCGTATGAGGGCAGACAAGACCAAGGAACGTGCCAAGAAGAAGGGATGGACTGAGGAAGAACTGAGCCGGGCTTTAGATGAAGACGGACAGTTTGTGAATGATATGTTTGGCGGTCAGCACTGGGATGTGTTGGGAGCCAGCCATCGAACCTTGCGTTACGCAGGACGAGTTCTTCTTTCTCCAGACTGGAATGCTTCTACCACGCGCCACTTCCTGGCATTAACCGGATATGGCTCTATCTGGAATGAGGCTACCTTTGAAAATTTCAAGCAGTATTACAAGAGGCTCAAACATAAGGAACTTACACCGGAGGATGAAGGCAGAAGAAGCAGACAGATTTCATCACTCCTCTGTTATGGTATCGGATTCATGGTATTCTATGAGGGCATTGCCAATGGCATCAATGCCGCTTTCCGTGCTCTGGACGAGGAGAAGGAACGCAAGAAGGCAGAGGAGATAAGGAAGACCAACCCTAGCTATAAGAGCATGTATGAACTGGCTTATGGTGATGAAGGTATGAAATGGTATGACTATCTTATGCGTGGAAATAGCCTTGGCCAGCAGAGCAAGATCTTCTTGGGAAGATATGAAGATGGTACGGAAATGTATGTAAGACATGGTAAGCAGTTCCGTGAGGTTCCTGAATACCTGTTTAACCATAAGGGAGAACTGGAGTTCCCTGGGCCAATGGTTCAGAGAATGATAGGTAAGGCTAACCCTATGGTAAGAATGACGCTGGATGATATTAATTATCTGAGCGATTTCCAAGCCAGCCATGCGGATCAGGAGATTCAGCGCAAGTATGGCAAGACCATCGGACTGCTTTATAAGGATGCTTTGTACTGGGCACCTTTCCTGATTCCGAGCCAGGAGAACAAGGAGTTCAAGGCCGTTGATTTCTTCTTCCCTTCTTCTAAGGGCTTCTCTCCATGGAAGGCTCAGAGTTACTTCAAGGACTTTATCCTTAGCGGTGACATGGAGGGTGTGGTGATGACCTACCAGAGCTGCCAGCGCAACGGTATCGACCCAGAGGCACAGATTAAGGCTGCCATCGGTTCGGTGAAGGCACTGGAGAGTGCAGAAATAAGCGATGGAGTGACTTCGCTGCAGGTGGCTTGCCAGCGATTTGATGCTGCCAAGAGTATCACCGAAAAGAAGAAGATGCGTCAGAAGATGAAGAAATTCCTCTCGCAGAGCGACTACAAGGCTTTCACCCAGAAGGAGGCTCTAGACATGGTACAGGGCTATCTGAATGGTGATGAAGACTTGAAGGAAATGGAGAAGGCTGAAAGCAAGTACCTGATGAAGGCCAAGGCTGAGGACGTGACGGAGGACTGGAGAATACAGAACGTCTGGAACGGAACAATGGATACTTATCAGGAGTATCAGCGTTTGAAGGATGTTGATAAGGCGAAGGCAAATGCCTTTAAGAACAGCAAGACCAACAAGCGACTGTTTGCGGTCAGAAAGGCTATCTCTGCTGCAAGAAGGAAGATGAATAAGGCTAAGAAGCAAATGGATGGTGCAAACGATGCTGCCAAACTGGTAGAGATCCGGAATGCCAGAAAGGAACTTCTTAAAAAGTTGAACGGAATGGAGTAGCCTTCGGGCTACTTTACTCTAGGAAAATGTTCCATATTTCCGAAAATAGGCTTTGGCCAATTCGTTTTTATGTTCAATATTTCCACACATAGAAAAAGGGACTTGCTTCACAGCGAGTCCCTTTTTGATAGTTATAAAAATCTAATTCCAAATAAATTATAAAAAAAAAATCGTTTATGTGTTTAAAGTTGAAGATATTGGAGCGATGTTATCCGAGAGAAGTACCAGATGCATTCTCTGGTTCCTTTTTCTTTGGTGTTGCCCAGCGTATGTAATCAGCCATGCTGTCATCCATGCGCTGCTGTTCGCTCTTTGGATTCTCCTTATTTTTCTCGCCCCAGAGCCGTTGGACTATGCTATCCAAACACCAAGACCAATCGCCATCGAGCGTGACGAACTTGGATCTAGGGACAACGGTAACTGTAGAATCATTCTTCTTCTCGCCCTTTTCATCTTTACCTTCTGGTGATTCACCCTTTGCGGTGATAGAGGTAAAAGGAACATTATTTTCCTGAAGGAACTTTTCTACATCATCTTTTTTGCTATCGCAGAGTTTGATGTGGATAGCAACCTTGTGCTTATCTAAGGAGGTAAGGGCTTCTTTTGCCTTTCCTACCAGAGACAAGTTGCCTTTATCATCTTTAGTAATGACGCAGGCTTCATGTACATTGATTGATTTACCCATAATTTAAAACGTTTTAAATGAAATGCGGAACAAAAATAAGGGGAAAATATGAAAAAGTAATGTTAAGTTGCGCAACTTATCACTAAGAATCGGGAAAAAGGCGGTATTTTTGGCGAAAAATTAAGAATTATGGTTGACAATCATGTAATAAATGACATATCGAACTATGCAGAGCCGGGACCAGACTCACTTGAAGGAGTGAGCCGGGAGCGGTTTACGCAGAGCGAAAGCAATCTTCTGTTGCTACAATGGGCTTGTCAATACTTCTATGATGGTGCAGAACTGAGAAAGAAGTGGAAGCGAGCGCAAGACTTCGTAATGGGAAGACAGTTGGAAGAGCTGATAGAATGGAACGGAAGAAAGATGACCATCCGGCAGTATATGGAACTGAAAGGTATGCCAATACTGGAATATGATGTTATCGGAGACAAACTTCTTTCGCTCGTAGGTCTTGTGCGCCAGCAGCGTAGTACAGCCACATGTAGTGCCGTGGATCCAAACGAGGAAGACTATATCAGTTTCTTCAATGAATATCTTCGTCAGAACGACAACTTGAACGACAGACAAGAGTTAGACGCGAGAATGTTTTACTCCTTCTGCTGTTTCGCATTTATAGGCATGAAAACCTATTATGGAAGAAGGGATGGAAAGAATGGCATCTTCGACTATTCTGTAGACATCTTTAAGCTAGCTTTACCACCTTTCTTTAAGTATGACCTGAGCGATGTGGAATTTATTGCTGAGGCTCATGATTTGACTTGGCGAGAGATTATAGCTACTTTTACAAACGGAAGCAAGGCCGAGGCTAATAAACTCAGTGAGATCTATCTACAGACGCAGCACCATTTTGCGCCCGAACAGACTTATCACCCGACTGGTGAAGCCCAGTATGCCGGAATAGATGATTTCACCCATTCTTCGGTAGTAGGCAAGTACCGGGTATTGGAAATCTGGACGAAAGAAACCAGACCAGCTATCTGGGTACATGACTGGGAGAGCGGAGATTGCGGATATGCCTCTCCTGACCAGCGCGCCTTTTATGAGGAGAAGAAACGCAAGTTAGAGGAAGACAACATCATGAAAGATGAGAATGGTCTGCCTGTGCTTGATGAGAATGGTGAGCCTATCTACTATGTGGATCCTGATGAACTTAAGACCATTGAGATTAAGGATGAGGCTGAAACCTACTGGTTCAGAAGATATATCACACCGAATGGCTATCTTCTGGATGCTAGGGAATCGCCATACTATGTGCTCAGGGACGGTTTCAGAACCTCCATCAATCCATACACCTTCGTTGCCTATCCATGTTTGAATGGCGAGGTAAGAAGTTTTACGATGCGAGCAGAAAACAACCAGCGCACCTTGAACCATTATATGATGATGATTAACTTCATTGTAGCGAATGGTGCCAAGGGAACGATGCTTGTTGATGAGAACGCATTGAGCGAAAAACAGAGCATTGATGAAATGCAGGTGAACTATACCAAAACGGATGGTATGATTCTGTGGAACTCGAAAAACGGAGGTAAGCCACCACAGACACTGGTCAACAAGAGTATTCCGGCTGGTGTTGACTTCATGGTGAACTTTGCCAAGACGATGGCGAGCGAGGGAAGTGGTGTGCAGGGTGCTCTGCAAGGCCAGCACCGGAATACAAGCGGTAAGCAATATCAGTTGGAAAGAGAATCATCATCTACCACCATACAGGACTTTGTGGAGAGTTTCAACAACTTTAAGGTACGTGTGGCCAAGAAGAAACTTTACCTGATACAGGAATTTTGTACCGATGCGGACAGCGTGAAACTGACAGGTGATGAATTTGAGATTCACTTCAATCCAGAGACCATGAGGGATATGGATCTAGATGTTTCTATCGACCTGGATGCTTACAGTCCTATCATCAGATCCGCCAATAATGATATGGCTTGGAACTTCATGACTAGCGGTAAAATGGACCCATATACGATGCTGACCGTAGGACAATTCCCTGGTACGAGCAGAATGAAGAAGTACTTCAAGGAACAGATGGAGAAGCTACAAGCCATGCAAGCGCAGCAGCAAGCGAATGGCGAAATGCCTACAGCAGGAGTTGAACAACAGCAGACTGGTACGCCTGCAGCACATCTGAAAGATGTAAACGATGGAGCGAATGATTTGGCAGCTCTTCCTTCGGCAGCTATGTAGAAGAAGTTCTTAGGTAATTCATAATATTGAACGAAATGTTGTTCAGTTCTTAGATTATTTTTTAAAGGTTTATTAGTTTTTAAGGTTATTTGATTGTGAAGAGGAAGCCGTGATGGTCTCCTCTTCTTTTTGTTTAGTCAATACCGTATTTTTTCTTGTAAGAGCGTAACTTATCCATTGTGGTAGAAACTCGGTACATGTAGTACTCTTGCCATTTTTTGAGTTTTGCTGTGCGCACCTTGTTGTCTACATCGCAACCGATTGCTCCCCACTTGGAAGGAGTATAGTAGTAGGATGCGGCTTTGATGTCTTCTACATTTTTAAAATAGCGAGTAGCTTTCCACTTGCCCATTTGGACTAATTTTCGATAGGCTAGCATGCACTTGCGGTTAGGGTCGTAGGTCATGATTGCAAAATCTTTATGCGACTGGTCGTAGAGCAAGTAGAAACGAGGCGCGCCGCATTCTTTGTATTTGGCAATGGTAGCCTTGACTCCTTTTTGCCACATGCGTGTGGCACGGAAGAGTTCGATACGAGTGACGATAGGCTGGTAGATGGCTATGAGCATCTTACGCAGCGGATTTGAATAACTTTGTTTCATTTTCTTTTTACTTTTAATTATTAACTTATATGGACAGGCGATAGAATCGCCTGGAACGGGGGCTATACAGGGGACGGATTATGTTGCTGGTTAGATAGAGGCTAGCTGCCACCACCTATTCCGGCCAAATCAGCTACTACTGGTGTGCGGTTGCGGAGGCGTTCACGCTCTATCTCTGCCTTTGAACGGAATGGAACGATTTCCGGTGCTGGCATATCCTTTTCTACGTAGAGGGCAATGGCTCTAGCCATCACACGGTCATCATGCTTACCGGCTACTGCTCCATAACAGTCGTTTTGCTTGTAATATAGGAAGTAGGTACATTCGTCTATTGCCGCAAGTTCTCGCTCCATGTAGCCACCATCACGGATGATGCGAGCCATGGTCTTTACTACAGCCACCTTCGTATTTTTGTTTGTGTTGAATCCCCATTTCATTTCGATATTCTTCACCTTTTTCAGTTTTGACTGTGATGCGCTATAGAGATTATCGTATAGAGGCAGAAGGATAGGGAAGAACAGCTCTGATTGATTGCCCTCAGTATTGTTCATGCGCGAGTAGGCAGTATTGTTCTCGATGACCAGATAAGCATCATTATAGAAATGGGCAATCTGGGCGCAGCGCATAGCCAACTGATCGGCATCGCAGTGACCATGCCATTCAGCTACGATTTCCGGTACACCACCATAGATTTCATCATAGCGGTCGAGAACTACTATATCTGAGAAGTCGGAGGTTTTATGAGATCCACCAATATCGCAGGCAACGATATACCGATGTCTGACAATCTCGGAGTTGTCGGGACCAGCCCACACCTTCAGTGGTCCACCTGAACGCTCAATGAAGCGGATATTGTTCATGCAAGCATCATCGGCAGCATCATAAGAGTCACCTTCTATGTCACCCACCATGATAGGCTCGATACCTTTGCAATCCTCTTCCATTTCCTTCAACTTGTATGGGTCGAAGACTGTAGTACCTGAGAATAGGAAGGCTTCTACATCATCAGAAGGGAACTCCTGGCGCATATCGTCAAGAGTCTCATACTCCTTGGACTTCTCAATATACCAATGGATGCCCTCGAAAGATGCGCCTTTACATTCGTAGAGCCACCAATAGTACTTACCATGACCTTGCTCGTCATTGCGATTCTTCCACAGCCAGATGGCGAAATCGGCACGTTCATCCTCGGAAGCAAATGGCAATATATATTTTTCAATTTCGAACCATGCCACGAAGACAGGAGTAAATGCTGACAGAGGTTTTCCGTCTTTGTCTACTGAGTTTGCGGCTACCCAGGCATCGTGGAACTCGTTTTCTCGTCCGTTAGGCGTTGACTCTCTGACGATGAATGTTAAAGGATCTGGCTGAATAGATGATGATGCAGCCTTGATGACCTTAGCCGGAGTCCACTCTGTGGTGTTAGGGAAGAAGGCTTCCTCAGTGATATGAGCAAGGGCTGCATCACCAGAACGACAAGATTCTGGGTTTCGGGCAGAACCTGTCTGTATCTTGCAATCGCGTGGAATGAGATACTTGATATTCTGTATGGTTCCTGATGTCTTGATTTTGCGAGGGTCGTTCTTGAATGGTACACCAATGTCGTAGAAGAGCCATGTAGGAATAGCATTAATTAGCTTCTCGTACATATCGAATACCTGTGTGGCAGATGAAGACTGGTGGCCAACGATATTACTATTCCAGTTTGTCTTCCAGAAGATCTGCAGCCATGCCATGTAGATGTCGGTGAGGGTAGAACCACCCCATTGACGGCACTTCAAAAGAATGACACGGATATAGTGGTACTGACTGTGAAGGCGCAACTGTTCGAAGACCTTGGCTAGTTTGATCTGGGCATTGCGAAGAAGAAAAGGTATATCTTCACCTCCATCCTTATTCTTGATTCGGGCATAGGCATAGGCGAAGAAATAGAAATCGTGCTTGCAACGCAGACGTATGAGGTAACGGAAGACAGCATCACGTGCTTTCTCCTGATCATAATCCGGCATGTACTTATCGCAGAAGGCCTCTATAGATCCGCACTTAATGATAGCGCAGAACTTCTTTTCTTTCAGCATTTCAACCGGCAGCCAGAGCTTCTTTCCCTTCAGGAAATCTGTGATGACGCATTCAAAGCGAAGTCCAGGGGCGTTCTCTCCTGTAATGGGACGATAAGTAGCGAGGAGACTTTGGAGCCTTCTCTTATCTTCTTCAAGAATCTCTTTGAGTTTCTTATCAGAAATCTGCTGCTGAGGTCGAACCTTTAAGGAGGATTTTGCTACTGGCATTCGTTATATATAATAATGTTAAGTGTTGAATGTTAAATGTTAAGTGTGTTGGCATTTCGGATGAATCTCTCTGCCTTGGCATAGATAAAGCCTAAACAGAATAGGACTATGTGGAAGATGCCAGCTATGTAAGGGAGGAGGAAACCTATAGCCATGCCGAGCACCATCTGCCAGAAGTAGATGCGGTGATACCTGTAATACCATTGTGCAGAGAATCCCATGAAGAAAGAAATCACAACAGATGCACCCAATACAGGCAAAGCCGGATAGTATATGAACGACAATGCTACGGAGCAGAGCCATGCAGCGAATAGGCGATGGAAGCGGAACTGATGATGAACCATCAACAAACACCAGCCGTTGATACCCCAATGAATAAAGTTGGCATGACCAAACATGTAGGAAAAATGGGTGTATAATGGCGATGATGGAGACACAGCCAACGAAGCGTGCAGCGGAATGATGAAAGCCATCAGGAGGATGATGAGGACAGTAATATATAATGTACGCATACTGGAAGAGATTTATCGAGTTATGAATGATGTTTTCTTATTGCGGAAATAATTGTTTATTTTCATCTGTATATATCTAGGAGCCATGCCCAAATTGGGCGCAGGAAGATCCAGGCATACATACACAAGATTCTTGGTATTGTATTCCTTGTATTGATCCATCTGCCGGAGGCGCAAGAAATCCTGATAGAAATCTTCAAAGAGTTTTTCTTTCATGGCTTGGTATTTGCCGAATTTTGGCTTTTCCCCCTTGATGCGTTTGCATACATATCGATAGGCTGTGCTATCGGCAAGATAATAGCAAGAGGCAGGCATCTTGGCGATGTAATCGCATATCTTAGCCATGGTGGTAGGATATTCTACCATCCTCTTGGCCTTACGAAAGAGTAGATACATTTCTTGGTCTCTTTTAAGGTAAATTTCGGATATGGAATTTAGATGTTTCATGCAACAAAATTAATTCATCAAGATGCAGAACTTATCACAAAGTTATGCGAAATTATCCTTAATTTAGCACACAAATATTAAAAATGAATATTTATGGCAAAAGAAACTATTGATAATCAGAATGTTAAGTCAAAGCGAGATTCTTTTAGAGAGCGTCTTGCTCAGCGTTATCCAGACTTGAATATGGATGATGATGAGGCTTTTTATGGTCAACTTTCGACCGATTACGACCAGTATGACCAGAATAAGCAGAAAATGGATGACTTCAACAAAATGTTGCAAGACAACCCTCATGCTCCAAGTCTGGTGACAGGTCTTGTGACCAAGAAAAATGCAGATGGCAGTGACTTCAATTTTATTGATTTTATGATTGATGAGATGGGTCAGGACTTCGTGGATGCCATTAATGGTGATGAGAAGGCCAAGGCACGTTTGAAGGCTAGCGAGAAAGAAAAACTAGAAGCTAGTGAGAAACTTGCCAAAGAAAAGGATCTTCTTGCTGCCAACATAAAGCAGTCGGATGATGAACTTGATGCAGCTATTGTGGAGGCGAAGATGAAACCTGAAACAGTCACTGATTTGATAGACTGGCTTTACAAGCGCAGTGAAGATAACGAGGATCACGATGATGATGGTTTTGTATGGCGTGCAGCTCGTTATGATCTGAAGAAAGAAGACTTCTTGCGCCTCTTTCAGATTAAGGACTTCGACAAGGCTGTGGCTGATGCAGAAGAGCGAGGCTACAAGCGTGGCAAGAATGAGAAGATTGACCAGCAGAAACAACTGCATGATGGCAAGCAGGGCGGCAAGAAGAACATCAACATCGATGGTGGCGGTGGTGCGCCTTCACTCCCAAAAGAGAAGAGCCGTACTGAACAGGTGTACAGCAAGATGGTTGGAATGTAGAATTAGAAATTTATAATTAATAATTTTAAATGTATAGATTATGAAACAGTTTAAGAAATGGTTTGGTTTCATGATGGCGATGCTCGTCATGATTCTTAGTGGTGGAAGCTCTTATGCGATGGCAGAAACAGCTCCACCTGTACCTGGTGGTGGTATTCCTGCAGGTGCAGGTGGTGGTGGTGCGACAGGTCCTTTGGATGGTCCCGGTGTAGGCGGTTCCGGTCCTCAGTGGCAGGGTGCTAGTCAGGAGCAGCAGGAAAAAATGGGCAACTGGGACTACTATGTAGCTCATGTAAACCCAACAGTCGTAGAGATGAAGCTGGAGAGTTGTCCTATTGATCAGATTTTACGTGCATCCAAGAAGATGACTCCTGTCGACTCTGTTCGAGTAGAATACTATTCTATCGGCCAGAAGCCTATCATGTCAAAACTTACGACTCAGGTTAATAAGCAGACCAATGGTAACTCTGTAACTTTCATCGTGGAGAATCCGGCAGCATTTGATAACGGTGACGTTATTATGGTGGATGGCATCTATGGCTATGATCAGACAGGTACAAACAAGAGTACTTTGATTCCTCTTCAGTTCCGTGTAATCAGCCATGATAATGACAATAACCCTATTGCCTATGCTCTGAATGGTAAGAAAAACTCTTCGCGCGGAAACCGTGACTTTGAAGACAATATTCCGGTAGGTACAATTCTGATGCGCCTCGGAAGAGCCGCAGGTGAGAAAGAGGTTGAAACTGGTAGTTATTACTCAATGCCAGACAAGAGCTTCCAGTATTGCCAGCGATTTATCATGCAGGTTGAGGAGTCTCTTATCAACCGAATGAGTAAGACCCAGGTAAAATGGGACTTCACACGACAGGAAAAAATGGCCATGGACGATATGCGTTATGGTCAGGAGCGTAGCGGCCTGTTCGGTGTAAAGAGTATGTCGAATGGTGGTGAGAAGGTTGGATTGACCTATACCATGGGCGGTATTTATTGGGAAGCAGGCAAGGACTTACAGATTGGCCATTGGGCAGTCAAGAAGGATGAAAATGGTGAAATTGTAAAGGTGAAGGTAAAAGTACCGAAGCCAGGTGGTAGCGATGGCGAAACTGTAGAGCAGGAAAAAACAGTATATGAGTATGTGATCAGCGAGAAGGAACTTTCTGCATTTATCGCTGCAGTATTGAAGGGTGCTGGTAACTCTAGCCGTACCAAACTTCTCTTCGTTGATAACTTGATCTATCAGGCATTTGCAAATCTTCGTTCTAATAAGCGTATTATTACCCAGACCGAAAAGGACTATCAGGGTTGGAAACTTGATTTCGAGAAGTTCGAAAGTATGGGTACAAAGATTCTGATTTATCGCCACGATGCTTTTAACTCTTGGGGTATGGATGGTAGAGCGTTCTTGCTGGATGCTCGTTATCTTGACAAATACGTATTCGGTGTATGGAGTAGAAATGAGTTTAACGCAAAGGACCTCTTGATTCGTAACACTGCAGGTGTTGTAATGGAGGAGTATAGCTGCTGGGTACTGACCTTCCCGGATGCTCATGCGCGTGTTGCCCGACCAAAATTCACCGCTGATGGCGTGACCGATGAGCAGATTCTGGAGGCAGCGTAATCATCGTATAGGAAACTGATAGTTTTCTACATATATCAATCTAGGGGATAGTTGAGGCTAATGCAGCCTCACTATCCCTTCTCACCATAAACACAAATAGATATGTATAGATTTGTAGCTAAAAGTATGCTCATCTTTGTGGTGACTCTGCCGAGCGGACTGATCAAGAATATTGAGTTTGAACGGTGCGGCAATGATGCCTATTCGTACATTACGGATAACAAGCAGGTGGCAGAATGCATCAGGAAACATCCTCTTACGAAGGCCAGACGCATCATTGATGAGAGCCAGCCGGAAGTGGAGCAGATTCAGCAAAAAGAAGAGCAGGTGAAGGACGAGAATGCCCTTCATTTCGAGAACATCACCAAGGCCAAAAATTATCTCCAGAAGACTTATAAGGTAGATGTAAGGAAACTGAAATCACCTGAGAGTGTGAAGGAGAAGGCTAAAGAGCTGGGTGTGGTGATTGAGTTTTAGTTTGTAGTTTATAATTTTTAATAGGTTTCTTGCTTATGGAAGAGTTTATGAGTGACCTCGTGAAGGAAATGCGCATAGCCATGGACGAAGTGATCCATGATGATGTGAATGACATCATTACAGATGATTCGGACAAGGAAATGAAGCAAGCAATTGAAACGGCAGCTCAACAGATTCTGCTGCAAGCACCAGCGCAGATGATTCTCCCCAAAAGGGTGGATGTTTCGCTGAACGAAAGTGGCAAGCAGGATTATGATGCCATCCAAACTCAGTTTGCAGATGGGCATGGTTGTTTGGTTATTCCAGATGACTGGCTGAGACTGGTTGAACTGAAATTGAAAAGTTGGCAAAGCACGCTGACTATGCTGATGGAACCAGGCAGCAAGGAGGCTCAGATGCAGACCTCCCGGTGGACCAGAGGAACGCCCCAGAAACCAAAGGGCATGATTACTACATCGCCAACTACTGGCGAAAGAGTACTGATGTACTGGACTGCCGGAAGGTATGATGCCAACCATGCACCTGTTGGAGTTGTATATAATCATGAGGTTGAACTGTTCACCTATATTCCTTATCAGAAGTTGGAGGATGTGTATTCCACCGAAACTGGGCATGAAAAAGAAGTGAAAGACCAGAAGATCATCCTTTCCCTGACAGATGAATGCAAGAAATATCTTATCTATCGTGCCATTTCCATCTTCCTGGTAAGCAAGAAGGAAAGCGATTTGGCAGAAAAGTATAACCAATTATCTCAAATATAATATTTTATGGCTAACGATATTAATAAACAAGATCCTCATTACAAGGGAGAATTTGGCAGCATCTATGAGGTGAACCGAAAGTTCCCTACAGGTGGCGTAGCCGGTGACTTTGTAGTGATAGACGGTTGGGCTCATTACTGGAATGCGGATAGAGGAACTTGGTGTGTAAATGCCGAGAGGGATAGCTACTGGGATGAGTTGATGACGAATATCAGCAATAGCCAGAAAAGCATTAAAGAGGAACTTGGCAAGAAGGCTGATGCTGCTACCGTTGAGGCTGAAATGACGAAAATCAAGACTTCTGTTGAGAATGAGGCTAAAGAACGAAAAGTTGCTATTGAGGCAGAAGCGCAAGCTAGAGCTGCTGCCATAGAAGCGGAAGCACAGGCTAGAGCTGCTGCAATAGCGGCTGAGGAGCAGGCAAGGACTGCTGCCATTGCTTCTGAGGCGCAGGCTAGGGAACAGGCTATTTCTGCTGAGGCTACGGCAAGAAGTGAGGCTGACCAGGCTTTGCAGGCTTCCATGGACGAGAACGTCAAGGAGTTGAAGGGAAACGTTAAGGACCTGAAAGGTGCTGATACGCAACATGAAAACAGACTTCTTGCGCTGGAGCAGAGCGAGTGGCCATTATCGTTGGAACTTACCCTGACTCCTTCTTTGCTAGAGTACACCGGAAGCGAGAAAGATGCTTCTGTGTCTTGGAAGCTAACTCGTAAGGGAGCAGAACTTGTTCCTACCGAACTTACAATCACGCAAGATGGGAAGGCACTGACTGCTGGGTTAACAGCGAGCGGAAGCATTAATGCCAAGGTGAATAAACTTGGTGATACTCAGTTCGAGATTTCGGCTACTGCTGATAGTATGCAGAAGACTGTTGTAAGTAAACTGACCATGGTACTGCCTATTTATTGCGGTTTCGGTACTTCTGAGACAGATGTGGCTATTGATGCCAACAAACAGAGTCCTCGTACTTCTGCAAGCGGTACGTATGCAAAGACTTCGGCTAAGGACGATGTAAACTTCATTATCCTTGCGCCTAAGACGCTTCCGAAGCTTACTAACTTTACTATGGGTGGTGCTCCTTTCGTGATGGAGACTACTTCCGTCACCATCAATGGCAAGGACTACTACATGTATAAGAGTGGTGCTATTTACATGAATGGTGCAACTTTGAATGTTCAAGCAAACTAACAAAATTTCAAGTAGATATGACAGAGAAACTTAAAATAGCAAAAGGAAACATAGGCAATGCACTACACAGCACTGCCAAAGACCATGTAACTACGTTTGTTGATGAGGTGTTTGACGAGGATAGTCAAAAATATCAATCGGAGATTAACGATGAACTAGACAAAAAGCTGAACAGAAATCTTCTAGCCATCGAGTTTGACGCTGACACAGGTGAGCTGAATGCTATCTTAGGGCAAGACACTACCATCAAGTCTGTGGAAACAGATGAGGATGGAAATGTAATCATTGAACAAGAAATCATTTAAAAATAACATATATGGGTGCAACGACAAAATTAAATATCGGTAAGATTCCGATATCAAAGGGTGAGTACCAAGAGGGCACAACTTACCAGCGTCTGAACCAGGTGACCATGCTTGGCTCAACGTACCAGAGCAAGATTGACGACAATACGTCTGCTCCTGCCCAGATGGGAGCGGACGGAACCGTAGAGAACATCAACACGGACAAGTGGCTCTGCATTGCGGTTGGAAACGTTTCAGCCGCAAGAAAAGTCGTGTACAATAACGAGACCAGCGGCCTGGAAGCCGGAAACGTGCAGGAAGCCATTGATGAGGTGGGTTCCAAAGTCAGCGACTTATCAATTGCCGTTTCTATAAATAATGCTCCAATCCAAGCCACACTCAACCGCTACATTAACGCAGATGGTGTTATCAGCGCAGGCTCTGCTAGCAACAAAAACTACTGCACAGATTACATTCCAGTCAGCCAAGGAGAAAAGTATATTTATCATGGTGAGTATGCTAAGGGAACAT